>Ga0105099_10000385_pt1 | contig 30262 bp, 57 predicted proteins | sample PPLLak3cmMay2015_2_FD_79138 | JGI IMG/M metagenome (GOLD analysis project Ga0105099, IMG submission 79138) | Freshwater sediment microbial communities from Prairie Pothole Lake near Jamestown, North Dakota, USA - PPLs Lake P8 Core (1) Depth... | ecosystem: Environmental > Aquatic > Freshwater >... | reverse complement strand
CACCGAATATCAGAACTTTTGCAAGAAAAGTATAAGAATATTGAAAGAATTGCATGAAAGGGGATACTTTACTAATGGAGGAACAATAGAAGAAAGAAAAATTAGATATGAGGAAAGAAGTAATCCTATTGTTCACTTTATAGATACCTATTGTTCTGAAAGTCCTATGGATTATGAAACATTTTCTGTATTTTTAAAGAGATTCCAAGATTATCTTAGAGAGAATAGATTAAGACCTATGAGTTCTATTCAGACATCCAAGGCTTTGAAAATGGAAGGTTATGATGTAAAAAGTAAGCATGTTGTGCTAAATAGGGGACAAATAGATGAAGAAGATACTCACATTACCTCTATAATGGGCTTAAAACTCCTTGTAGGAGGTAGATTATAGGAGAAAGTGTGGATAAATGGACACCCTTTTCTTAAGTCCCTTTCTATAGGAAGAGAGTTGGAAAATAGTAGTCCATTTATCCATTTACGAGGGAAATCACTCCTGGAAGTAACTAAAACACAATGAAATCCACCAAATATTGCAATGATTGTGGCTGCAGATTACCTCAAAAGCAAGAATACTACTGCTCCTACTGCCAGAAAAGTTATTGTTTTGCATGTTTATGTAGGCATAAATGTAGGGGGAAGAGATGAAAATCCTTAACTTATATGCAGGAATAGGAGGGAACAGGAAACTTTGGGGAAATGAACACGAGATAACAGCAATCGAGTTAGACCCCAACATAGCCAAAATCTATCAAGATTTCTTTCCAAATGATAAAGTTATAATTGCAGATGCACATCAATACCTTTTAGAGCATTATAAAGAGTTTGATTTTATTTAGAGTTCTCCACCTTGTCAGACCCATTCAAGTTTCAGGCAGAATATCTGTGTTAGATTTAGAGGAACAAAAGAGCAATATCCTGATATGAAACTTTATCAAGAGATATTATTCTTACAATATAATTTTAAAGGAAAATGGGTTGTAGAAAATGTTTGTCCTTATTATATTCCTTTAATAGCTCCAACAACAAAATTACAGCGACATCTTTTTTGGACTAACTTTAAAATAGAAGGAAAGACACACTTTAGACAAGATAAAATAAGAATTGCTCAAATTCCAGAATTATCTTTATTACATAATTTTAATTTAAATAAATATAAACTAAAAGATAAAAGACAAATACTTAGAAATTGCGTTAATGCCGAATTAGGTTTGCATATATTTATTTTAGCATTTAAACATAAACAGGAAACCTTGTAACCGAAAGGTTTAAATACTTACTAATATTAGTAATATTAGGCAAAAGGATAACAAAATGACAACAAAAAAAACATACCAAGTTGATGGCTACACAATGAAAAATTTAACATCAAAAAGATTTAAATTTTATTCTGGAATAACAGAAATAAAATCTAAGAAGATGGTTGAAGATATGGTTAGAAATGGAATTAAAGTAATGGCTGTTGAGAGGAAGTCAATGTATGATTAATATGAAAACAATAAAAATATCAGACGAAACACATTTTATCCTTAACAAGATAAAAGCAGATAAGAAGTTCAAGAGCTTTGATAGAATGTTCTTGGATTACTTTGTAATTAAAGAAGATGTGATTGAAAATGAAACAACCAACAACAAAAGTTAATACAGAATCAGGTTCATTAAAAGTAGCTTGGCAGGATTTAGTTGCACCAGTAGGCAAAAACAGATGTAAGAAATGTAAAATAGAATATGCCTTGCTTTTTGGGAATGGTCTATGTGAAAAATGCCTAAAAGAAGCAGGAGTATCCAAATGATAGATAAAGTTTTAGAATCTAATCAAAAAGTAATAATCTCTATGGAAAACAACCGATTAAAGCTACAAATTCGAAAAGAACCAATAATGGCTCAAGATTTGATAGATGATGCAGTCAGCACCCCTTTAAATAAGAAATTAGGGGTATTTTAAAGATGGATAAGCAAGAAGCAATGCAAGTAATAAGAAAAGAATTACCTTCTGAAAGAGATTATGTTATTAATTTAGATAATGGAAAATTTGCCTTAGTAGATGAAGAAGATTTTATTAAATTAAATAAATTAAAATGGTATGCTGTAAAAAGAGATAAAACCGATTATACTTATGCTCATCCTAAAAAATTTGATAATCCTATTGCAATGCACAGATTTATTATGAATCCTCCAGAAGATAAAATAATTGACCATAAAGATGGAAACGGACTCAATAATCAAAAAAATAATTTAAGAATTTGCTCTCATTCCCAAAATAAAATTAATATATTAAATTATAAAAATAATACATCTGGATTTACGGGTGTTATATTTGATAAAGAAAGAAAGAAATGGATAGCGAGAATAAAAATTGAAGGTAAAACAATAAATCTTGGAAGATTTAATTCAAAAGAAGAAGCAATTAAAATTAGGCATAATAAATCAATAGAACTTTTTGGAGATTTTACACCATCAATTAAAACAGGAGGTAAAACAAATGACAGTGCAAATTGAAAAAGCTATAAGTCTTAAGGATTTAAAGCCCGTGCAAGGTGGAGGTGAAAGTGTTGATTTAGAACAGTTTGACAAGAAAGAATCTGAAATAGAAAGTGCAGTAATACAACAAGTTCCAAGCCAATATTCCGAAACCAAAACACAATGGGTTTTATTAGTTAAGAGCAAGGTGTTAGCAACAATAGGCGAAGGAGAAGAGAAAATAGAGTTCCGAGCATCAGAATTATTTAATCTAATGCAAGATAAAGATGGAAAGCTATTAGGTTATCCTGAAGCCGAAGGTTCAAACCTTTGCAAATTTATGAAAGATATTAAAGCAAAAAAGCCAGAAGAAATTATTGGCAAGAAGGCATTAATAAAATCATATCCAAAAGGCGAAAGAACATATCTAAAATTTAGATACTAATTTAATATTCAAAAATTAAATTTCAATTTAAACTTTTTCCGATTCGCAGATAATTTTCGGACTGCACTTAAATAAAATATAAAAATACAATGAAAACACAAATACTAATAGGACTAACAGCATTATTAACAGGTTGCTCAACTTATCCTAAACAAGAATATAATATAAGGAACTTAAAAATAACTTGTGATGATGAGGATAGATTAAATGATACGTTTCAATTATATTCTATGAACCAAGAGCCAAGAGAAAGGGTTTTTGGATTTTATGTTAAAGACAGAGTTTTTGTAAGATGGAGTGGAGATACAGATAAAAATGGCGAACCTCTGCCTAATTTTGAAGATTTAGGACATGAAGTTTGGCATCATATTAAAGGAGATTATCACAAATGAAAACACAATATAGTCAACAGGTAAAATTGAAAGAAAGTTTCTCTCATTGGAATTTTTTTAGTTCAATAACGATATTACCTGTTGACTTTTGTTTAATAGGGTTAAATAGTTGCAGGAGAATAAAATGAAAGACTACAATATGCAATACGAGGGCGAGGAGGTGTTGGGTATGAGTCAGAGCGAGGTGGATAAACAGCTTAACCCCCCAAACAAACAAACCGAACTAATAAATTATCTTCATAATAAGATTAAAAATGAGGGTAAGTTTGTAGCTAAAAGATTTATAGAAGAATGTATAAAAGAAGGAATAGAAATCGGAAAAAAACAAGAACAAGAATTAAGAATTTATCATATTGATTGTCCAGAATGTATAGCAAAAGGAAAAGCCCAAGCAAACTCCGATGAAATTGAGTTTTTAAATAAGATATTGGGTTATAATGTTAAGTTTCTTGAGATGGTAGAATTAGCAAGAGAAAGATTAGAGAAATTACAAAGTCCTCAGAGTATATCGGAGACACCGAATAAAAAACAGAATGAGGACAATATTCAAAAAGCGAAAGAAGAAGTTTATAATAAAGACTTTTGTGGAGATGGAAAAATATGAACCCCCAATTATCCAGAAAAGAAAAGAAAGATAGATTTTGGGATAAAAAGTATCATAATAATTTCAGGGGTTTAAACAGAAAGAGAGCTAATAGTATTAGAGATAAACTTAATATTGTTTTTAAGGTTATAAAAACATCAGAGTATATCCATCCTAAATGTAGAAATGAGATTATAAAAGAAATAAAGGAGAAAATATGAACCCCCAATTATCCCGAAAAGAAAAGAATAGTCCTCAGAACGAAGTGAAAGAGCAATCTTTTAGTTCGAAATCCAATTCTGGGGACACCCAATTATCCCGAAAAGAGAAAATAAAAGAGATAAGCCATCAAATGTATTTATGTGGAATGAATAATATCCCCGATAGATTATTTGATGAATACTTTGAAAGAAATTATAAATGGATTTTTGAAGGAGTGAAACAATGAACAGAAAAGAAGAAATATTAAAAGGCTGTGGAAAGATGTTTATATGGATAGATTATCTAAAAGATGAAAGAAGATGTGGACAAATTGAAGATTTAAAACATAGTGAGCATATTATTTTATGTCCAACTTGTCAAGCACGTCTTGATGAACGAACAAGAGCCGAACAAGATTTTTTGAAGATATTAATTGCTGAAAAGAATTTATGCTCTAAAGACTGCTGTAAAAATAGAATTGATATAATAAAATCCACAATCCAAAAGGAGACGAAAGAATGATAAGAACAAAGATATTAATATATGGAGCAATATTAGGATGGATAGTTACAAATATTGATGAAATAATAAATAAAGAATATGGTATTAACGGGATAGCTTCTTTAGTTTTTATAATAGGAATGATAGTTTATGGAATAATAGAATATATAGAATTAAAATCCACAATCCAAAAGGAGATGAAAAAATGAAGAATAGATATTATATAATTGAGGAGTTATTATTTCTTTTAGCATTTATATCTGCTTTGACGATTATGGCTTTTACGAAGTGGTATATTTCTATCCCTCTACTAATATTGTGGTGGAGTTTTTCAGGATTATTAATCATAAATAATATGAAGAAAAGCGAGGTAAAAAATGGATGCAGATGATACTAATGCAATATGTTTAATAATTATTTTAATGAGCATAGTTATTGGATTAATAGGGAGATTATTATTATGAAAACACAAAAACAACTTGAAAATAGAATATCAATTTTAGAATCTAAATTAAATAAGAACGAATCAAAAGTAAGAATATTTAATAATATTTGGGAATGGACAAAGATATTTATTGCTCTTCTTATTATTTTTTTATGGAGCGTAATTATTTTAAAATGAATGCTTGTATTTATAGCAATATCTGCAACATAAGAGTCAATGACGATTTGTGCAATGAGTTAGGCGAATATTGCGCCAGAAAGAAACAATATGATTATGAAAAGAAACAGAAATTAGAAGATAAAAGAATAGAAAGTGAAATAATTAGGTTCATGGATTATCAGGGGGATACAGGAAGAAAATAAAAGAAATGGTAAAGATTGAAATAAAAAATCCAAAATTTGTAATGATAGGAAATTCAGCGATAGTTCGGCATCCAATTAGCGATGAACAAATATTAAGACAAATAGAGAAGCTGCTTTTAACTAAAAGCATTATTGCTGATGAGGTTAAAATAATAAAATGATGGTGAAAATATGCTTGAAAACATAAGTATATCTTATATTGTTATATTTGACATAGTTATAGCTATAATCCTTTTCGTTATGGTTTTAATAGCCCTTTATCAAAACGAAGTAAATAAAGAACTATCCGATTCTCCGAATAAAACTGAGTTGCCACTTCCAACTCTGGCAGTACCAGAACAGGCTCAGACTGGCTCGGAGAATATTAATCCAATAAATTTAGGTGCAGAGTGGTAATATATGAAAAATAATATTTATCAGCCCAAAACAATAATGGAAGCAATAGATAGTTTGCAAGAATTTTTAGAATGTGACTTATATTTAAAATTTAGACCAGAACATAAAGTAAATAAAGTAAAATGGTATAGGCAAGATTCTTTTAAAAATGAGAAAGAATTTCAAGAATACTTAGAAGCACATTTTAAAATATTAAAAAAGGAGATAAGGAGATTAAAGAGATGATTGACTTTTTATTAACTGCTTGTGTAAATAATTTTACTTTAGTTGTAACTGGTTGTTTATTAATTGCAATGTTATTCGGACTTGTTTTAGGAATATTTGTAGGAGTTTATATAACTGGAGTTCGATCAAAATGATTATGGACATATATACAACAATAATAAACACAGATATAAAAATAATTTTAACAGGATGTGGCGTTCTTTTATTAATTTTATTTATTATGATTTTTTATCTTAGAAAAATTAATAAAGATAATAAAGAATTAAATGATTATGGAGGTAATAAAAAAATGATGTTTGGAAAGAAAAATATAGAACAAATTCAACCAAGAAGTGTTGCAGTTATAAATCCTAATACTGTTCCTATTCAAGGATCGGTAATTGAAGCAAGACAGCCTGAACCAATGTTAGAACAACAACAAGAGCCAAAGATAACAAATCTTATTGTTTCTTCAGAAGCTTTAGAAGATGGAACATTTAGATATGTAATGGTATCTAATATGATTTATCCAATTGGACCTGTTGACGTAGAGAATAAATAGATTTATAAACTATAAATAACTAAATAACTTGAGATGAAAAAATGAAGGAGATAATATATAGTCAGTCACATCCGACTTTGGGTGAATTGAAAGGTGTATTAAGAATAATTGGAAAGATATTATTTTTTAAATTTAATAATAAAGAGCAATCTGCAACCGTTATTTCTCAACTTCAATCCAGAGGTGCAAAGATTCAAGTCGGAAAAGAATGGATAATGGTTGATATGTTCACTGATAGAGATTTAGTTAAGTTAGGTTCAAAAGAATTTAATCCTCAAACAACAACTGATGAAGAAGTTGAGGGCATTTTATTTGATTTTTATTATAATCAGTTTACAAAATTAAAGTTTAAGGTGGATGTAATATGAGATTACAAGGTATACTTACTGAATTAATTATTTCAATACCTATTCTAATAGGTATTTTACTTGTTTTTGGTGGATATTCTTTTTTAGGAATTATTTATACTTTATTTGGTTTTATATTTGAATATAAATATTTAACTAAATGGGGGTTAATATAATGGCAAATCCAATGGAGATGTTTTTTAAACTTGGGGATTTTGCTACCAAAGGGGACCCTAAAAGAAAGTTAGACTTTGATTATGGATTGATGTGGATAATTATGGTTGCGTTTGTTTTCATGTGTGGAAGTAATCTTCTTAACTTTATAAAGTTTCAATCGTGGACTTCTGTTTCCTGGATTCTTATTGGTGCGGCAATGATATGGTTTCAGTATTGGAACTTAAAGCAGTTCTATCATATGAGAGAGATGATAAAGAAGCAATCTACAAACTCACAACCCAAAAAAGAGATGAAGATTGAATCTGTTGAAGATATGATGAAAGAGTTTAAAGAAGAGAAAAAAGAAAAAGATATTATAACTGAAAAGAAATAACAAAATTAGTAGAAAGATATATAAACCTATTTAGGTATATTATATTAGAAAAAATGGAAAAAAGAGAATGTAAAAAATGTGGAAAGATAATAGAAGGTTTTACTAAAAGCCAAGTTGATTATTTAATGAAGCAACATCAACTATCTTCTAAATGCAAATTAAAGGTTGTGCAGAATGGTAAAAAATAAAACATTATATAGTAATGAAAAGGAGGTAAGTGTGCAATGATTAAAGATTTAAAAGATATTCGCGATGAAAGACATAATATTGGTAAATGGGCATTCATTGGAATCGTCTGTTTAGTTTTAGTATTCTTGATTGCTGATTGTTTTTATATAGTTAGCGCTGGACAAAGAGCAGTATTAGTTACTCTTGGAAATCCAAGCGATTCTGTTATATCTGAAGGACTACAATTTAAAATGCCGTTTATTCAACAAGCAATAATTTTTGATATTAAAACTCAAAAAGATGAAGTTGATTCAAGTGCTGCAAGTAAAGATTTACAGATTGTTTCTACAAAGGTTGCAGTTAATTATCATCTACAAGAAAGTTCTGCTCCAAGAATCTATAAAGAAGTTGGCGTAGGATATGTAGACAGAATATTAAGCCCAGCTATTCAAGAGAGCGTAAAAGCTTCGACAGCCCAATACACCGCCGAAGAACTTATTACTAAGAGAGAATTTGTTAGAGAAGCAATAAAGAGTTTACTCGTTAGTAAAATGGAACCAAGAGGAATAGTTGTTGAAGATGTTCTTATAACTAACTTTGATTTCAGTCAAACATTTAATGCAGCGATTGAAGCAAAGGTTACTGCTGAACAGAATGCTTTAGCTGCTAAGAATAAGTTAGAACAAGTTAAATATGAGGCTCAACAAAGAGTTACTCAAGCAGATGCAGAAGCAACTGCAATTAAGATACAAGCTCAAGCAATCCAATCTCAAGGCGGAAAAGATTATGTAAGTTTACAATGGATATTGAAATGGGATGGAAAGCAGCCAAATGTAGTAATGACTGGAGGAAGTGCTACCCCGTTAATAAATATTCCAATAAGTTAATTTAATTTTTAATTAACTTTTTATTTTTTGAGAGTTTTTATATTCAACAAAATGGAAATACCTCATATAATATTTGATAAAGGAAAGATTAACATACAGAAAGACAATTCCGTTAAACCAATTCCAAAAGAAAATGTTACCGGTGGGGTTATTTCAGAATTAATTAAAGTAGATCTATTATTAGATAAAATAAGAAGATGGGCATTAATAGGTTTTATAGGATTGATTGTTATTTATGCAGCATTCAGATTAATTAAAATATTATTTGGAGGATAAAAAATGTATGAAAAATTAATACTATTTGCTGTATCATTTAATATAATAGTTTTAACTTGGTTAGCCTTTGCTATCTATCAAGTAAAAAGACATATTAAAAATGCTACAAATTAAAGAAATATCTTATGGGATTGCTTCCAGGATTGGAAATATGATTTATGTTCATAAGAATTTAAAGGAATATCCAGATTTGTATAATGCTATACTCAAACATGAATTATCTCATAGTTCTGGTTTTTCATGGAAAGATGTGCAAATTGATATGAGGAATTCTCATTTAGAAGGCCTCAGACGCGATTATTATACCTTCCTAATACAAAACCCCACAGCCCTTTTACAGCTATCTCCTGTATTAAAATATGACGGACAATTAACATTTGATTTAACTTTAATCATGTTTTATGGGGTTACATTTATAATCGCTGGATTATTAGGATGGTTGCTATGAATATGCTTCAATGTTTATCAAATGGAACTATAGACTTTAATAATCTTACTTGTTATTGTGGTTGTAGCTCTGGTATGGGCTACTTTATTGTTGTAGCAATAGTTAGTTTTGGTGCTTTGTTAGCTTCGTTATTTTTTGTCTTAATAAATAAATGGAGTAAAAAATTATGATAATCTCAGACCGAACAAGATTAATTATAAGAATATTCTGTTTATTAATTCTAATAGGATTATGTATCCTTGTTTGGTATAATGGAAAGGATTTAGAATGTAATCAATGTACAATAAGTTTTGAGAATACACAAGTCGGAGGATTGGCTATGAACAAGTTTAATGTTTCAATAGAAAAGCTATACAATCAGTTCATGGATAATGAATCATGTCCTTTGATTTATAATCCAGATGGAGGTTTTATTTATAATGGTAATTAAATATATATTGTTCTTTATTTTTTTAGTATCAGCTTTATTTCATTTACTACTTAAAAACTATTTCTTATTTATAAGTTGTGGTGCATTTTCATCAATATTGTATTCTGAAATATTAAGAACTAAAAAAACCAAAAGGGAGAAAAAATAATGGAGATTGAGAAGATAGTTAGAGTTGCAATTTGGATTGCTTTTATTATGTTAGCATTCTTGAGCGTTTATTATAAGTATGACGCCTGCAATGTTTGTAAGTTAGAATATAAAGAACAAACCTTAGATGGCTCACAATTCTTTAATGTATACAATGAAAAGTGTTTAACTAAAATACCTAAGTATCCTTTTGAATATAAACCAGTGAATATCACGTTCATTAATCCTTAAACCTTTCAGACGGGATGGGTGAGAATATCCCACCCCGCCCTCATAAAGGTAGAATTCTTAAGGGTTGAGATGAAACGAAAAATAGAAATCTTCGCTTATTTCCCTTTAAGTTTTCTTTCCAAGGGAATTAACCGTTGGAGTATGAATTTGATTAGTAACCTGTCCCAAATTTCTTAGCTTCTTTAACAAACTTGTTTGCTCTTTCGGTAGCACTATCACAAGTTTTATATTTCATTTCTTTTATCTTAGGTTCAATTTTCGTATTACCTAGAAGTAATTTTTTATATTCCATTTTTACCTCCCCTACGTTTTATATTAAATCTAAAGAATGTAAATCTCTTTTTCCTGTTGTTGAATATCATCTTCTCATACCAAAGAACCCTCCAGTTCTTCCTCCATCTCTTGACTTTATAATCCCTCCGCCTTCTGGATTGTTTAAATCATTATTAATTACCGGAAGATTTTTGCCTGTTCCCCAATTACGTTCTCCACCACCAAACATATCTTTAAGAATTGCTTGTTGGCGAGATAACATTGGCGCGGGAGTAAAATGTGTTTGAACATTTACTGCTAATCTTTTTTCTGGAGAAGGCACAACTCTACCAGATAATACTTTCTCTGCTTTCTGTATTTGTTTTTCGCTTGCCATTTTTACCTCTATGTTTATCTAAAAAAAATTAAAATAAAAAAATTTAATTAGTAGCTTCCTCCTATTCCGCCGCCACTTGATGAATTTCTACCACCAAATGCCATGAAGATAAGAGCAAGGATTACTGCAGCAACACCAACTATAACTATAATCTTAAACCAGTTTCCATATTCACCTAACCCAGTAGCAGCATCATCTGCTAATGAATATCTTGGATCACTAATGTTTCCAACCGTATAATTACAAGCCCATGCTTTATCTATCCACTGACTTGATGTATTTGTTATGGTTATTAATCCATTAGACGAATCGACTGATGTTGTATAGTTTCCAGAATTAATTACAGCTCCTGCGGCAGTGTTATTATTACAGGCAGTTACTGCAACTCCCCAAGTTTTTGCTAAATCTACTCCAGCGTCTGTTGGCGTTACTGATTCAGCTACGACTGTATATGTTGGTAAACTGCTTGTTTGAGAATTTCTAACATTAACTAAGATAGTCGCTCCAATAGTTACAACTATTCCAAGAACTACTATACCTATTGCTAAGTCTGTTAAGTCTACTGCTCCCTTTCTATATTCTTTGTTCATTTATTTTAACCTCCGTTTGGTTTATTTTGTTATGGAATTTCTAAAAAAATAAAAAATAATAAAACTTAATTAGTAACTTACCGATCCAGACTGACCTCTTCCACCGAAAGCCATGAAGATCAAAGATAAGATAACAGCTGCTACTCCTACAATTACAATAATTTTAAACCAATTACCGTATTCTGCAAGACCAACTGCTGCAGAGTTTGATAAGTTCCAAGATGTGTCATAGTCTGTGTTAGTATCTCTTACGTTAATAAGGATAGTAGCACCAACTGAAACCACGATTCCTAGAACTACAATACCTATTGCTAGGTCTGTCAAATCAACCGCTGATTTCTTGTACTCTAATGTTTGCATTTTTGTTTTTAACCTCCGTGTGTATTTATCTATTAGGAATTTGCTGTTTCATTTAAGAAATACTGGCTTCCTTCTGCCTTAATTTTTATAGTAAGATTAATATCCTACTGATCCAGATGAGCTTCTTCCGCCAAATGCCATGAATATCAATGACAATATAACTGCAGCTACTCCAACAATAACAATTATCTTAAACCAGTTTCCATATTCAGCAAGTCCTACAGCAGCAGAATTAGAAAGGTTGTAAGCAATATTAGTTGTTGTTCCACTGTTGGTATCTCTAACATTGATAAGGATTGTTGCGCCTACGGAAACTACTATTCCAAGAACAACTATTCCTATAGCAAGATCAGTTAAATCAACAGCTGACTTTTTGTATTCTAATGTTTGCATATTTTTCCTCCTTTAAGTTTAGTGACGTGTAAAGAAGCAGGAGTGTGCATTCGCTACCTCTTTGCACGCTCATATTAATAGTATAAAAAAGGGTATATATAACATATGCTACATCAATGTAACATTCCTTACAAGAATTCTATTATTCCAACGTTAAGCCCAACCTTACGAACCCTATACTTAATAAAAGTTTTATTGTTAAGAAGTTTATTAGCTAACCATTGGCTGCCTGTTATCAAAGGAATCTTTATTTCCTTTAGCCCTGTTTCTTTCTTTATCTGTTCAGCTAATGCCCTCGTTTCTTTTTCTATATAGAATTTCATTAGAGGGTCAATTCTAATTAGTGTATTATTTTCCATGTATTCTCACCATTTTTATATACCCGTTTCTTTACTTGAAAATATTGCTCCGAGTATTGTCATTCCAATTAAGATTAAACAGATTATCGGATTAATTAAGTTTAGTCTTAAAAACAATATCGAAAACATGAAGGTTATAAAACTTGATGCTAATAATGCTTTATTACTTCCTGATGACATGCTTACTATAAATGTAAATAGCCATATAATTCCAAGAACTCCCCAAGCTAACCAATCATTAAGGATAAGGCTTGGATACTGTAAGAGAAGTTTTCCAGGACTATCGGCAGTAGTGCCATTGCTATAATTAGTGGGGAATGCATACCAATCTTCAACAACCATTTTAATTTATTACCTCCATGTTAATGTGCAATGTTCTGATTTGCTCCTGCAATTATGCTATATATTATAAACAATATTGCTATGATAACAGCTAATACCGCTAATGTAAGAACCCAACTTGGAAGGAAGTTAAATGAGTTAGTAAAGAATTGTATTAACTGCGAGAATAAATCTATAGATTTAATTGGTAATAAGAACGCATTCAACAAGCCTCTTACTCCATTTATTGCGGTTACAAATATACCTGCTTCTGGTTCTGTTAGTCCTTCTAAATCTTCTCTAATTTCGGTTACGTCATTATTTAATTCCGTTTGTGAATTAGTAAGATTCTCATTTAAATCTGAATAGGTTTGATTCATAACTTGTCCGGAATTAGTTAGGTTATAATTCCACCATTGAAACATTCCAAAGAATAGAAATAATACTAATACAAACATTAAGAAATAACTTGCAAGTGTTTGTTCTGATTTTCTTATTTTCATCTTTTTAAAATAGCGATTACTATTCCTCCTACTATGGCTATGCCGATAAACTCTGCATAATTTAATGGTTGAAATCCTAATACCATTCCTAATAACATTCCGAGTAATATTCCTAATATCCCTAATGCCGGAGTTATTAAAAACATAACCATTACTACTCCTGAAAGTATTATTGCATAAAACGTGGCATCAACATTTCCAAGTTCGTCATATATTTCATTAGCAAACTTTTGAATAACTAATATGTCTTCATAAGAGAAAGAACCTCTTGCATAATATACTCCTACAAAAGTTCCATTCCCATAAGCACCTATGTTACAATAAATAGTTCCAGATGAAGACGTATCACAAGTGTCACATATTCCTAAATCTGCAGTCGCGCCTCTTTTAATAACTCTTAAACAGCTACTTGTGACCAACCCTGTGGGGTCAATATAAGTAAGGACAAAATTATCAGTTAAATTATTAAAGGTTAAGCTATATTCGAGATCTTCAAACTTATCAAATATAGAACCTGTTGAGCCATAAACTATAAACCTTTGAGGCGTGTCACTAATTTTATAAGGCGTTGTGCTGAATAAAGTTTCACCATCCTTTACTCCCACAAATTTGTAAAGAGTGTCATACCAATTAAGATAAACAATATCCTTGCCGTCATAATTTGATTTAGCGTTTGCCACCGTATAATAAGTATCAGTTCCAGGGTCATATCTTTGAATGTTTATATAAACATTTTCTATAGGATTTTGTGTTTGAGTTATTACTTCTAATTCTGTTAAAGTCGCAGCAGTATCATTAAGTAAATATAAAGTTATATTACTTGTTTGATTAGTTATACTTGCCGCAGTTAAAAAATAAGAGTTAGGTGCATAATTCGCCGATGAGTATTCTATCTGTGAGTCTATTAAATAAGTCTTATCTGAAGGAGAAGCACAGAATCCAAAAGTTGAATTACCATCTGCTGTTTCTTGGTAGCTTACATTTCTTTGTGCCAATCCTAATCCAGAGTATATTCTAAAGAAAGCCGCAAAGGTAGAAGGGACCTGTGCTAAAGTATCCCCATCTTTAACAGTGAAGTTAAGGTAACTAACATTATTAGAAGCAGTGCATATTCCAAAGGTTATAGGAGTAACTGCTTGAGCATGACTTGTTGAGTTCTGGTATGTTGTTGCTGTTACATTTTGCAGTACGAACGTCCAATAGAAATTGAAGTTAGTTAGAGTTCCATTAGTTGTGGGAACGTTTATACTTTTTGTGAATATAGTATTTAATCCATCTGAAGTCTTAGTTCCAAGGTAAGATGTTCCATTATAAACTAAATATCCTGTTGAAGAAGAATATAGCGAAGCAATAGTTATATTTATTTTAAATGATTCTAGAGCAGTTTCTACCGAAGTGGTATTATATGATTCTGAGTTTGTAGATGTTGTTAAGTAAAACTCAGTAAAATTAGTATGTGTATTCCCAAAACTATCATTCGCATAAACATATATTCTATTTGTTCCTCCGTTAGTTATGCTCGTTATGTTTGTTATATTACAAGGAGTATAAACTAATGTTGCACTTAAAGAAGTATTATACCAACAAGATTGAAGATTAGTATCACTTGCAGTATAATTTAAGGTTACATTATAAGGAATAGATTGTATTCCTTGATTGCCTGTTGGTGTGAAGATTGAGATTGTTGGTTTTGTGCCATCTAAAGTAAAGGTTCTATTTGCTGTTGTTGAATTTGAACCAATTAATCCCCCATATCCAGTGCAACTCCAATTATATCTTCCATCATCTAATGCAGAGGTAGTCCAACTTGCGTTATAAGAGATAGTGTTTAATGAGCTTATTGTATTTGTATAATCCACATTACTTGAACTATCATAAACATTTAATTTTACAGAGGATATATTTTCTCCACCGCTTGTTGTAAAATTACATTTAATATCGACTAAATTAATTGTTGTATTAAAATTATCAACCGGAGCAGAGGATGTGGCAGTTATAGAAGCATAAGGTTCTTCACTGCCAAAAATAGCATTGGGTCTATCTTGATTATAAATCTTATATTGTTCGGCAGGAGTTAATTGAGTATTAAATATTCCTGCTTCATCTAAGGCTCCGTTGCATTTATTTCCAGCATCAAAAGATTGCGCCATTAATCTAATAGAAGTATCAGTATTTAACGCACCACTTAAAGAAAAGTTAAGATTTGTTCCGTCCATATAACCATAGACATTAGTATTTCCTTGAGCTTTTGATACTAACCAAGTCATATTCTTTAATACTACATAATTTCCAATTGGTGTTCCATCATCCCCATAAGTAACTATTCCTGCTTCTAAACTTGCAACGTGTGGTTGAAGTATAAAATTATTTCTTGTAGCAGCAACTCCTCCACCACCAATTAATCCACATTCATCAGCAACATTTAACCTACCAAAAGCATAATATGTTCTACTTTCATCAACATCAGGTATAGCTGTTACTCCCCCTGCTAAACTTAAATAATCATTTGTTCCATCAAAATTATATCCCTGTCCTCTTGGCATATTAGTTAGTGCAGGAGTTCCACTTGCTGTTAAATTACTTCTGCCTAATTCATCATTATAATTTCCATTAAAACTCCAAAACGCAACAAGTGATGTTCCAAATACATCCTTAATATCACTTGTTGTTGAAGCACCTGCATTTCCATAATACATATAAATGCCTGTTTCTCCTAAATTCTCAACCCTTACAATAGCATAATTACTATCTGATTTCCATTCAATCCAATAATTTAATTCAGAATTCTCTGCATTATTTAAAAATCTCAAATCACTAAAATCTGAATTCATATTAGAATCATAAGTAACATTTAATTGAACAATAGATTTTGTTCCAAGATTAGTTACTTCTTTTTTATAAGCCCAATTTGTATCCCACCAAGCAAGTTCTTCTAACCATTTTCCATTAATCTTTAATTGATAATCTACTTTTTGATAAGGTAGTTTAACTGCATCAATCCCTAAAACATTCTCTTTTCCAGAAAGAATATCATTAAATTTATAAGGCTTTTTTGTTTTTCTTATTTTTTCTACATCTTTATAAACATAATCCCAAGAGCAATCTTTTTCTATTGTTCCATTAAGATTTATTTTTCCATCTATGCAAACATTTTTACTTTTATCATAATCTATCTCTTGTTCAGTATATGTTTCTGTTTCCAAAGTATAAAGAGAATATTCAATTTGAACTTCCTTTCCTTTATTGTCTATAAATCTTATATCTTCAACATAAGTATCATAATAAGTATTAAGATTTAATTCATCATTACAATTAACCATACAATATTTGTCTTGCTTAATTATTTTAACATCAACAATCGGGTCAAGAGGTATAACCCATAAGAAACTATTCTTAATAGTAATCTCTGGATAACCCAAACTCATTTTATCATAATTAACATCTTTAATATTATCTATATCTGTTGCACTAATCATAGGTAAAACTAGGAAGAGTGTTAAGAAGAGTGTTAGGAGAAGTTTGGGGTTCATAGTCCGCCTGTTCCTCCTCCGCCTCTTCTTAATAATAATGCAATAGTAATAATTAAAACTGTTAAGACTATTATGGCAGGTAAGAACTTCATAAACAAGTTTTGTATTGGGAACTTTGCAGTAGTAGAAGACATCTCATCAGAGTTTGCTATTTGATTATATACATTTGCGTAGACAACTGCTAAAGTTATTCCTACTCCTAACAATATAATTCCGACTATAATCATTATTGGATGTTGAGTTATGAATCCTCCGGTAATGAATATGAAACTAAATAAACCTATGAGTATAAAAGGGAATAGTTTATTAAATGAAGTTGTAGAGCTATCTGTTTGGTTCATAATGTTAGTAACATTAACAGAAGAATCCGCAGGCATAGAAGATTCTAATCCTTCTGATAGTGGTGTCTTAATACTTGAAGACATCTTATTAAGGAATATAAAGAAGAAAGCTAAGGCAATAAGAACAACCATAACAAAGAACATATCTACAAAACCTTGACTCTTCCTTACTTGATTAATCTTTATCTTTTTAAGTATCATTGAACAACCTCTCCAAAGCTATTAGCATGTTTAGTCTTCCAAGCGTTCCTAAGTTTATAAAATATATCCTTTGTGTACATAATCATGAAGTAGAATAACATAAACATTAATAGAACAAGGCCCATTATTAATCCAGCGTTCATAACACCTTCTAATCCCGGAACAGAAGCCTTGGCTATTTGCATAGTAAGAAGTATGAATCCTATTCCGAACATTATTAATAGCGTTTTAATTCCCTTTTGTTCTTTTGCAAATAATGTTGTTGAAAAGAATAATAATCCAGCAATAATAACACATGCAAGAATAATACCTAAACTTTGCATTCCATTAATTTCCTCGCCTGTTGAGTTAACCTCAAAACTATAACACCAAGCATCTTTGCCGATTACGTTGTAGGTTCCTAATTGGGTTGTATCACTGAAAGTATAATTATATATTCCGTCGATGTTTTGAAATGTTATTAATCCCGTTGAAGTTGAATCTGGATAAGTTATACTTGCTGTAATGTTATTACAAGCTGTGCAAGTTTGGACTAAACTTACTGCTGTGTTTTGTTTGAAGACACCATACTCTGTGCATTCGGCACTAACAAAACTCATTAAAAGCAATGCTATAAAGAATGTGCTTCCGAATAATATATTGTTTTTCATTTAGTTCCCCACTCTAATTAAATTTATGTTCGATGTTATTTGTGTTCCTTCTGCTGAACTTGTTAAATCTGCTAATTTGATTGTTACATTATCATTAACATTTAATCTTATAAAACCTAATCCTGTCATTTGAACATAGTTTGATTGCATTCCAATTGTATGTCCGAAAGTATTATTTTGTGCAACTCCGTTTATAAAAACATAAGAATTGTATAGATGATTATTAGTTCCCATTCCACCTAAATTATATGTTGCTTGATACATTCCTGCTCCTAATTTATCTTTTAATGTTAAAGTTGAAGATGCAAAACTAAATCCATTTAAATTTTGTGCTGTATCAAAATATAAACTTTGATATGTTTCATTGTATGTTCCTTCTATTCCTGTAATATTATACATCCACATTCCTCCATAAAAATTATTACCTGTGTGATTTCCACTTACTTGAAGATTTTGTGATATAGTTACTTCTCCTGTTGTTCCATTAACAAATAAAGCATTAGCATCTGTATCGCTTTCAACCCTAAAATTATGAACTTCTCCTTCATCATTTATAACTGTTTCTGTTGGGAATATAGATACTCTTCTTTTTCCACCGACATAAAAAAACATATCCATTTGTCCACCTGAATTTCTTCCCTCAAGAATTAAATTTCCATATTCATTAAAAGGAAATGATGCTCCTGCTCCATCAGTAGCATAAATTGTTGGATGGTCTAACGCTTGAAGTCCTTTCAGTTCTGAAGTTCCATAATTGAAATGTGCTACTCCTTGAATAGAAATATTTCCATTAACATCTAATTTTTGTGTTGGTGTTGTTGTTCCTATGCCAACATATTTTGTTGTTCCAGCTATTCGCATAGCTTCATCAGAAGCCCTTGCTCCGCCTGAATTAAAAGTTGTAGGAGCAGATGCGTGTGTGTTAATAAAAGCTATACCTCCATCAGCTTGAGAACCTGTTGAAAATATCAAGCTATCAGACCTCCAACCATCGTAAGGAGGAGCTAACACAAAGTTCTCGCTTAAATATTGCATACTTCCAGCGTGACCCGCAGCTCCTGTTTGTAAAGTCATACCTGCCCTTGCACCAGAAGTTGTACCTTCATTTAAAACCCTAAAAAAAGTATATGTGTCTTGATTTCTCTTAACTAAAAGAATGTAGTTTGTGTCAGTTGCTGGTGTTGTTCCTATTCCAACATTTCCTATAGTAGAAACATATAAGGTATTATTCAAAGAAACATTTCCAGTAGTTATTAAAGATTTAACAGTCAAATTATTCTCCCCTAAATTTACATTTTGAGTTGCTCCTGTGTATGGAACTCTATCTGAAGAAGTGTTGTAATTATAATTAAATCCATTTATCCAAGCAGTTAAAGAAGCATTTAACGGACTTGTTGCCCAATTATATCCTAATAACCATTGAGAATTATTTACATTAACATTTGTATAATTTATTGCATTAACAATATCATAACTTGTTTCTGTGCTTCCTATTCCATAAGAGTTGCTGTTACCGATTCCGTAGGCTGCGGATATAAATGGTAAAACTAAAAGCAAACCTAAAAAAAATAACATCACCGCTTTCATTATATCTTATAAGTTCTAATGTTTAAAAATGTTACTATATTAAGCTCCTGGAACAAGTCCACCAATTATAGGTATATCTGGTTGAGTTGCTATTTCATTTTGAGGTGGTTGTGGTTGTCCGGCAGGTCTTGCGTTCATAAGTTCTGTTCCTTTAGCATTACTAAAGTATAACATAAATATACAAACTACTATTGCACCGCCAATTAATAATGCGGGTATAACTATTTCTTTCCAAAATGCTTTTTGAGATTGTCTTCTTAATATTGCTGAACGTTGCTCTTGAACCATAAAATTCATATTGTCCCAATCAACAACTTCAAAGTTTAATGCGCCCAATTTATCTCTTGGATCGAACTGTTGATAGACCTGAACATAAATTGATTCGCCCTTTGAATCTTGAACCTCCTGATAAACAATTTTATTATCTCCTCTCTCGGTTATGTTTATTGGTTTGTATTGCTTTGAGCCATATCTAAATAAGAATATTGTTCCTATGTTTCCTCTTAACAGATTGACTAATCTTTCAAAGAATGTTGTCGGCAATGCTACATTATGAAGAACCCAGTCATAATTATAAACTGGAATAGTATCTTTACTCTTTTGAAGTTTATAACAAGTTACTCCTGAAGCGTCATCATAAATTCTTCCAACTCTATCATTAGTCTTTATAAGATTACTTCCTCTCTTCTCAATGATAACTGCTTCAATAGGCCATTTCTTATAAATTATCTTTAAAAAGAATAACCATATAAGAATCATAAAGGGCCATCCCCATAGAAATATTAACCCAATTATATTCATAACTGAATTAAAATCATCTACAAATGCCATGTGTTTTTATTTTACCTCCTTTAAGATTTACTTTATGAGTTTAATTATATGGACTCGAATTTAGTTTAGATTGTTTTGGCCCGCCTTCAATTGATTGTTCTACTCTTGATACGGTTGTTTGTAACGCCTTTAATACTAAACCTTCACGAGATTGATAACGAGCATCTTGAACCATTGTTGATATTTTTGTTTGAAGCATGGGAAGTAACTCTTTATCTATTCCCCATTCCTTTTGTTTTAAACATAGAACCGCTGCTAACTTGCATTCAAATTGTTTTAGGTCTTCCAGAATAATATCTTCTTTAAGATTAGTAAGCGGTGTAATCTTATTTATGCCCATTGCACTAAACATAGATAGAACTTCTTCTATTGCTTCATCATTAGGAATATAACATTCTTTAATTGTTCCGTCTGGAAGTTTAACATTTTCTTTCAGTGGTGCTTGTGTTAATGGTTCTGTTTTAACAAATGTAGGTTTAGATAACTGAACCCAATGTGATTGTCCATCTTCAGATTGAAATAAACTTTCACCTCTTAATTCCCTTCTTAATACTGAAAGTGTTTGAGAAGATTCAAGAAGAAGTTTTGTTAATGACGAAACAGAGTTTGCTAACTCTTGCATTTGATTAGGATAAAAATAATTGCGACCTTGTTGCTGTTGTTGAGAAACCTCTTCTGCCATTATTTCACCTCAATTAATATTATACTTAACATAGTTTATAAACTTAACTATCTAAACCCGAAAGTTCTATATAACTTTGCTTCTGCCTTTCCTTTCTTTAATGCCGCAACCTCCGCAGGACTATCGCTCCTGTATTTTTGCAATTCTATAATCTGGTTTGGAGTTTTATATCTTATTCCTTTCTTCTGTTGGAATCCTCTAAACTTTCTTCTATTGATTTCAAAGTATTTATCTCCCGTATCTTGTGCCACTTCTTTCTTTGGAGCAGGAACAACTCTTCCTTTCGCGCTGATAGTATTATCTACAACCCTTGCTACTTGTGATATTGCACTCTCTTTTGTTTGAGGTATTTCTGAAACTCTTTCCCATCTTGCCTTTCTATTCTTTGTTGCGTCTATTCTAACTTCTGGATAGTATGCTTGCTGTTCTTTCTGTTGTGCTTCACGAGGGAATAAGAAACCTCCTATTATTGGTTTACTTGGAGTTGGTTTTGTTGGAGTAAACTGAAAGGTGGTTCCACCAATTCCACTTATTGGTGTTTGAACTAATATTGGAACTTGAACTTGTGTCTGAACGGTCGTTTGAGTTTGAACTGGAACTACTGCTTGAGTTAACGTTTGAACATTTGTTGAAGTTAGTCCGGTTGTAGATAGCGGGACTTGCGTTGTTATTGGCGTTTGGACTTGAGATACTCCTAATGATTGAACAGAAGTTTTTGCTTGAACCTTACCTTGAGTTTTAATATTAAACAAACCAGAAGTGCCTATACTTTTAAATCCTATTCCGCTTGTGAATCCTGTTTGTTTTGGTATAACAAAACTTCTTTGAGATGGTAAGTTCACAGGAGAAAACGAGGCAGCATAAACCGGTTCTTCAAATTGAAACATTGGTTTCATTTGTTGCTTCTGCATTGAACCAAATATATTTTGTCCACCTCCGCCAATACCCTCATCCATGCCACCACCTCCGGATGATATGCTTCCTCCTTTACCACTAGAACCTCCGCCCGCGTCTGCTTTTGTTTTAAATACATCTATTGTTCTGGAACTTATAATTGTTGGTTTAGATGATTTAGTTCCTATACCGCTTCTTGCTTCGCCGCCCATAATTGTAGTTCTAATATTTTCTTGTTTGCCTTCAACTAATTCTTTAGCATCTTTAATACCAACCTTAGTTATATATCCATAACCTCCTCCAGAAGCAGTTGCTCTTCTTCCTCTTACTAATGAATCAATTCTTATTACTGCCGGAAGACCTTCTTTAATAAATTGAGTAGGTTTTACTGCTTGAGTAATTGAAACTTTTCTTAATCCAACAAACTTAAATTCTCCTATTCCTTTTGATATATCGGTTGGTTTAGGAAATAAAGAAGCATAACCTGTCGTATCTTTTTTACCAAATAGTTTTGCTTCCGCTCCGGGAGATATTTCGGACTTAATGGGTTGAATCATTTTATCAATAACTTTATTCTTTCCAATAATGTTTGATAATAAAGATTTTGTTTCTTTAGCTGTCGTTGCTATACCTCCTCCACTAAACAATTGATCTTCTGTTGTAGAAGTCCATCTTTTGCCAATTAAATATTTATCCGATTGATAATAATTTGGTGACACTGTTTCTATTTTTCTTAAACCAGATCCAGTTATTATTTTTCCTTGTTTTCCAAATGATTCAGTTTTAAATAAATTCTTACCAATAATAACCTTCTGTAAACTTGCTTCCCCTTCTATCTTCAATTTACGAACTTGGTAACCTTTATCTCCAAACATTCCAATTTGGTATCTAACTGTTGAAGGCGTAAAATAAGTCTTTATTCCTCTTATTTCAAACCTTCCTGGAACTTTCATATCTCTAAGTATAGCAATAACATCTTTTGAAACTTCTGTTGTTTGTCCTTTACTTATTCTAACTAATTTTGCTTGTTGAGAAGCCGTTGCTTTAAAAGGAATTATTCCTGTTTGGCTTGGCTTATTAGAAAATATCTTATTAACAAACTCTTTTCTTGCAGAAGTAAAAGCTTGTGCTTCGGTTATTTTTCCGCCTTTATCAAAGGTTTGTCCTTTTAATTGTTGATAAGAAGTAACTGCTTCCTTACCAGCATATCCAACTCTCGAACCAATCCTTGCACCAACAAAACCTGGTATAATCTCTGTTGTGACTATTTCTCCCGCTTTACCATACTTTTCGAAATATCCTGGTGTTGTTCCTATTCTTAATGCAACACTCCCGCCATAGATAGTTCCTAATACTACTCCACCAGCAGCTACTGCCGGTGCTAAAAATGTTCCACCGGTCGCAGCAGTTACCGCTGAAACACCAGATGCAACAAGAAAAACTTGTCCAATCTTTTTGGGTTGCGATCTTATTCCTTCATAAGCACCAACAAATGCAGCTCTTTTCGCGATTTCCTTACGAACAAATTCTCCTCTTTTATCTTCAGGCATAGATTGAACTAATTTAGATTCATATAATTTTTTAGCTTCATCATAAGGTTTATATTCTATTTTACCTAAGTCTTTATCAAAACCTAAATATTGAGGAATCGTTTTGGCAGTTGGAAATATTTGTTCTATTCTTTTTTCATCTCTTAATTTTGCCTCTTCATTATGTTTATCTATTAATTGCTGTTGATTTATTTTAAGTTGTTCATTTGCTTGTTCAACAGTAAGAATTCCATTGTTAACTTGTTTTTGAATTCTATCTAATTCATTTTTTAATTGTGTTTCAGTTTTTATTGTAGCAGGAAGTTCTTCTTTAATTACTAAAGAATAATATTGCGCTTCCGGAGTTAATTTAGCAAAATCTTTTGGTGCATAAGTTAATGTTTCTCTTCTATATATTGTTGGCGCTTCAATTATTCTTGGCCCGAATTTTGTACTTGTATAAGGGTCATAAGGATTAATATAATCTTTCTTTACTCCGGGAACAATAAATACTTCTTCTTGTGCTTTTTGCAATGATAATCTTTGTTGGTTAGATAAATATGATGTTATTTCTCTATATTGTTGTCCTAAAGAACCTTCACTTATAACCTTCCTAAATTTTCCAAAAAATGTTAAAGGTTTATCTCCCCAAACAGATTGATAATAAGGATCTACTTTATTTGTTGTAATGGAGCTTATTGTATTGGGCGTAAGTTTTAATTCATCTTGATTTAATGTTGCTTTATTAGCTTTTGATAAAGCTCTCGTTAAAACATTATCGGGTGGAGCCAGTAATCTTTCCATACTTGTTTTTAGTTTAGCTTGAATTTTTTCACCAGTTTGAACTTGCGCTGGGTATTTAGTTAGTTTTGTTTCTCTAATTAATGTCCCCTTTTCTTTTGCGGTTATATATTGATTATAAGCATTAGTTGAGGCAAATGTCTTACCACTATTAGGATCAAAGATTCCTTTAACATTAACTTCTCCTAACTTACCTGCTTGTTGTAATTGTTGATATACAGAAGCTGATACAACAACTCCACCTTGTTGTGTTGGAGTAGTTGGACCATAATGTCCTTTATAACTTTCTTCATATCTTGCTATGGCATTTGCTTCTATAACTCCTAAATTAGAAATAAGTTGTTCTTTAGGCATACCTCTCGCAGAAACATAAACTTGCCTTTTGTTTTGTAAATCACCAATCTCTCTTTCAAATGCTCTTATTGATTGAACTATTCCTGTTCTTGCACCAGGATCTCTTTCTATTTGTAATGATTGATTAAGATTATTTATATTTACTTTTGCATTTTGAATAGAAGAATCAACAGAAGCAATGCTTTGGTCTATTTGATTAAGGGCTTTGTCATATTCTTTATTAATCTCTGCTTGGACATATGCTTGTTGTTGTGCTTCTTTTTGTGCTGGAGAAAGCATTGCATAAGCATCAGCTTTTGCTTTTGCTCTTTGCTGTGCAAGAGTTAATGGCCTTTGAGCTGGAGCTTTAGGGCGTTGTACGAGTAAACTTGGTGGGATTATGGCTATTGTTTATGTTTGCACATCTTTTTTTTAATTATCATTTGATTATCTCCTGATGAAAGGGTATTTCTGATTCATATTCATAACACTTACAAACCCCCGAATTATAATCAAATTTATAAGCACGTAAATTATAACAAATAGTATTACATTCAATGTCATTATTAATTTCTTTTACTCCAGTATACATTCCATATCCAAAAATAAATGACTCAATAATAAACAACAATATAAAGACTATTGCTAAAACCTTCCATATGTTTACCATAAGAAAGATAATGTAGCAATATTTATAAACGTTACTATTCTTAGTATATTAAGGGTGAGAATAAAAAGAGATGACAGCTGATAGTTCAACATTTAAGCATACTCCGGAATTCAAAGCGCAGTTTGATATGGGGCAGTTAGATTATGAAAGATATAATACTTGGTTAGAGCAATGTGATAAACATTCCGCATTAATTAACTCTTCAGCCATGCCCACATTACAAGATGTTCAAAATTATTTTTCGGCATTAAATGTTTTATATATCTCTTGGAAAACTTTAATATTTTCTACCATTCAAAAAGAGATAGAAGCAAAAATAAATAAATGCAAGATGGATAAAAGATTATGGGAAAATAATATATCTTCGGGAATGCCGATGAACAAAGTAATTATATTAAGATTGGTTGATACTCTTAATGAATTACACGGACAACTAATGGATATAAAACAAAAAATAGGTTTAGGAATAAGAGTTAAGAGAACAATGTCTACGGCTGAAAAAATTAAAACTGGTATTCATGGTAATAGTGATTTTGAAAATCTTCCGGAGGCAGATTAATGGAACCATTAAGAAAAATGTTATCACCAGAATTCTTTGAAGGATTAGATGATAACTTAAAAACATTTGCTAAAGAAATTAGGAAAGCATTAAGACATGAAGGCCATGTTGTTATTGGAGTTACTGGTTATCCTGGTGTTGGTAAGTCTAATGATGTTGCAATATTAGGTGCATTAATCGATGAAGCATATACTTTTGATAAAAACATTTGTTTTATTCCAACTTCAAAACAAATTGGAGAAATGTATATGCAACTTCAAAAATATTCTTTCTTTCACATTGATGAAGCATCAAGAGGATTGCATAAACATAAGTGGCACGATAAGGTTCAACAAAAGGTTAATGAGTTATATGATACTGAAAGAGAGAATCATTATTTATGTACTGCTTTAATTATGCCGAGATTTCAAAACTTTACAGAAAACTTTAGAAACTTTATGATAACAATTTGGATAAATATTCCTGAAAAGGGTTTAGCAGTTTTTTATAAAAAGGATGATGATAAGGACGCAAAAGATCCTTGGCACATTGATGAGAGTTATAAAAAGAAATTGAAGAGTTTTGGAAGTAAGAAAATCTTTGAGAGAACTATGAGCGATAAGTTGGCGAAGGAAATGGCGACTGATTGCTATTGGTTCCACTGCCAAATTCCAGCTATACCAAAAGAAGTATGGGCACAGTATCAAGAAGGAAAGAAGGAGAGCAGAAACTTGAAAGAGGAAGTTCCTGAAACTGATAAGACAGGTAAGCGGCACTTCTTAGAACAAAGGAGAATTGAGAGGTGGGAGAAGATTAAGGCAATGAAGGAAGAAGGTAAAACAGATGTTGATATTGCACGAGAATTAAACTTGACTATTAGAAGTGTCAAATCTAATATCAGAGAAATGCGCGTGATTTATGGTTTGGAAAATTATGCTGTAAAACCTGTAGTTAAAGGTAATATATGTTTTAATAATAAGGAATCATCCAATCTGGTTCCAAAGGAAGAACAGAATAACAAAGTGCTAAATGTCACTCAACAGAACGCAGAGATAGACAAAATATTGGAGGCAGAGAATGGAACCCTGGGGAGTTCAGAAGAGCAACGACAGGATTGATTTGCCGGTTCCATCTGTTAATCGGTTAGCCGAAGTAGTGGGTGCAATAGTATCTGCTGAAGAAAGGGCCTTGGTTGGATTGGTATACTTAACCGGCGGAAGAATATCTGAACTGATTCAAAGCAATAGATACGGCAGGCATATGGACTCTATTAAGAGAAGCCAGATAGATCTTGAAACTTATGATGGGCATAATATAGTTAAGATAACAATTAGAAACCTCAAGAAAAGAAAGGATAAGAATGCCTTTAAGATTATACCTATTCCTTTAGATATAACAAGTAACCGAGTTATGTTTGATTTGATTTGGCCTTATATAAAAGAGAAGTCTGGAGAGGAAGAGTTGTTTCCATATGGATATACTAAGGCAATGAAAATTATTAATAAAACTACTGGATGGAATCCACATTGGATAAGGCACATTAGAACTAACCACCTGCTTGTTCATTTTGATTTCAAAGAAGAGCAAGTTAGATTGCATATGGGTTGGACTGATTTAAGGCCAATGACCAAATATGCCGGAACAAGATGGACGGATATTGTAAAGGGGTATTACAAAAAATGATACTCATAACTAAATTAATGCTAACCGGTTTACTTCTTGTAATAGGTTTTTATATGTTCTTTACAAGAACTACTAACAACCGATGAGATTCAAAAAAGAGGAAATTATGATTATGTATAATAAAAAGATTAAAGATGGCAAGACTAAAGATCAAGCATATAAAGAAATATCTCTTGAATTAGATTATATGAATAAAATTGCCGATTGTACTAAACATCTTAAACCTGTTAAAAACTTTAAAGAAATATTTCGAGAATTAAAATCAGGGAGAATTCCTTAGTTCAAGCATCATATTCCTCAAGCCATTGAGGAAGGGTTTTAAGAAAGCTTAAACGCCCTCTTTTCCTCTGCCAGATAAACCTTTTCGGTTTGCTCCGATTTTAAGGTTGGATTCATAACCCGTAAAAATCTGGCAGGGGTTTATATTAATTTTCTATTTTCTGTTGTAATTATAAAATAGTGCTAACCTTAACTTCCGATGGAAGTTTTTTTGGAAAAGATTTATAAAGGTGTGAATTAGTAAATATGTATGGAAGGATGGAAGAATGTATTAAAAGAATATTTTAGCAAAAAGATTTCTGTAAAGATTTTATTTAAATATCCAAATCTCGATGGTGTTGTTATTAGAACTGGACAAATTCTAAAAATAGAAGATGAATGTTTTTCTTTAGATGATGTTAAAAGTGGACCTGCTTGGTATGCTTATACTTTTATTTCGCAGATAATTCCTGAGGTGAAAGAATGATTTGTAAGAAATGTAATAGAGATTCACCAGAAAATGAATTTCAAACAAGTCATGATGTCCCTACATATATGTTTCTTGGTGACCATAACAAATCAGATAAATGTGGTAGGCATCGTATCTGTAAAAGATGTCATGACATTTATGAAAGAATTATACCCTCAATAATTATAAGACAATTAGATAATGCAACAAGAATGAAATGTATTAATGCAGTTTGGAGATATTCAAAGAAATACTTTGAGGTGAAAAGAGATGGAGATACCAAAGCAACTTAAAAATTTTAATTTTGTTCTTATAGATGAAAATGGTGATGGGAAAAAACCAAAGGGTTTAGCTTGGCAAAAAAAAATTATAAGATATGATGATAAAAATCTGCAAGACCATTTACTTTGTGGATATAATTATGGAGTTCAAATGAATGAATCATCGGTTCTTATTGGGGATAAAGTCTATTTTTTAATTGTTGTTGATTTTGATACTAAAGAGTTCCAAGATAAAGTTATAGGGCTTCTTCCAGAAACTTTTGCTACTTCAAGTGGTTCTTCTAAAAATTGTTTACATTTATGGTTTGCATCGGATAATAATGTTGCTTTCAAAATAAAGAATGAAAATAAAGAAACATTAGCTGATGTTTTGGGTGCAGGTAATCAAATCATTGCTCCTGGAAGTAAACATAAATCTGGAAGTATATATTCAGTTATTAAAGATTTACCTCTTTCTTTTATTCCTTATACTGAATTAGAAGCAATATTAAAACCATACGATAAATCTCCAAAAAAGGCAGAAAAACCAAAAGTTCAATATGTTCCTAAAGAAGCAAATAATGATTTAAGTAATAGAATTTTAAATTCATTTTCTATGAATCAAGCATTATTAGAATTAGGTGTTGATACTTCTAAAAATCCAACAGGATGTCCATTTCATTCTTCAGTAGGAGGAAAATGTTTTGGATTTAATAGTAATACTGCACATTGTTTTAATTGTGATGGAAGCTGGAATGCTTATAGTTTGATAAGACAGGGAAAAAAATTTACTGATAAAGAAACATATGAATGGTTTGCTGAAAAAGCAGGATTATTAGAAGAACTAAAGAAAGCAAGAAAAGATTATAAATTAAAACAATCTGAAAAAGAAATTAGTGGTAAAATAGAAGATTTTGAAATATTTGGGAAACTTGGTCAAGCAAGAGAATTTCATAAGAGAAATCCTTTTGCCTACGATAGAGCGGGACTATTCTGGATTTGGAACTCTGAAGAAAAATGTTACAAGCAATCTGATGAAACAGATATTCTAAATAATATTAGAAAGGCAATTAATGTTGATACTATTGAAAGCAAAGAAAGAGGAGAAATTATTGCTTCTTTAAAGCAATTAGGAAGAGATAGGCTTCCAAAAGAACTTCCAACAACTTGGATTCAATTTAAGAAAAAGGTTATTGATATAAAAACCGGAGAGGAAATTGATGCTAATCCAGAATATTTCTTTACATCACCTATTCCATGGGACATTGGAGAAACTGAAGAAACACCAACCATAGATAAATTATTCAAAGAATGGGTAATAAAAGAAAGAGTGCAAGATGAAAGTTATGTAAAAACTCTCCAAGAAGTTACCGCCTATGCTCTTGAGGATTCTGCTTTCATGCAGACAATTATTTGGTTATGTGGTTCGGGTTGTAACGGAAAAGGATGTTATATGAACTTTTTAATGAAATTATTGGGTGTTCAAAATGTTTGTTCATCTGAATTAAAAACATTAGTAACTAGAAATTTTGAAACTTCTGCTTTATATAAAAGGAAGGCGGTTATTATGGGGGAAGTAGATACCTATGACTTAACTAATACAAATCTCCTTAAACAACTTTCAGGGGAAGATTTGATTAGATACGAGTTCAAAGGTAAGACTCCCTTTAGCCAGAAGTCTACAACTACCTGTTTTATTGCTTCTAATGCTCTTCCAGTTACACCGGATAGAAGTAACGGATTCTATAGAAGAAATCTTATTATAGACTTTCCAAATGTGTTTAATGTTGGAAAAGAT
>Ga0105099_10000384_pt1 | contig 30283 bp, 23 predicted proteins | sample PPLLak3cmMay2015_2_FD_79138 | JGI IMG/M metagenome (GOLD analysis project Ga0105099, IMG submission 79138) | Freshwater sediment microbial communities from Prairie Pothole Lake near Jamestown, North Dakota, USA - PPLs Lake P8 Core (1) Depth... | ecosystem: Environmental > Aquatic > Freshwater >... | reverse complement strand
ATCACCGGCAGCGAAGGATTCCTGAAGATCCGCACCTGGAAGGAGTACCGGGAGGTGCTCCGGCTCGTCCCATTCATCATCGTGCTACGCCGCCCTGAGCATCGGGCCGCGGTCACCGCCCTGCTGCAGGAGGAGGGCATCCCCTGGAGCGAGTCGGACGACACCCGCGCCGACCCCCCGCGGGCATTTCTCTCGCAGTACGAAGCACCGAACTTGACATTGTCGTCCACCCGCATCCGCCTCCTCTCCCGCCAGGGCAAAAGGACCGACGGTATGGTGGATGAGGCGGTTCACGCCATCATGGAGGAAAAACGATTGTATGAAAGCAAATGAATTCAACGCCATCCTGGATGACCTGAAACGCAGGCGCATCCCCGCGGCGGTCAAACAGGCAGTCGTCGCCCTGCTCGACAAAAAAGCCGAAAAGATCACCGTTCTGAAACTGAAAGAGGTTTCCCAATTGACCGACTACCTGATCATCTGCCAGGGGAATTCATCCCGCCAGAACCAGGCTTTGGCTGATCACGTCGTCAAATCGCTGCGTAACGAGATCAAGATCAAACCCTATGGAACCGAGGGGGAGCGGGCGGCGGAATGGATCCTGGTCGATTACATCGACTTCATCGTCAATATTTTCCTGCCGGAAACCCGGGAGAAGTACTCTCTGGAAAAACTCTGGATGGATGCCAAGCGCTATGATTTTTCAATGGCTGGATAACCTTCCCGATCCCCGATCGCTGGAGATCCGCTCCTGGATCGAGGCGACGGCGACCTATCCCGCTCCCCTGCTGATCACCGGGGAAACCGGTACCGGCAAGGATTTCTGGGCCGAATACCTGGCTTTCCTCAACCCGGGCAAGCCGTTCCTCAACCTCAACTGCGGCGATGTTCCCGAAACGCTTCTGGAAAGCGAGTGGTTCGGCTTCAGGAAAGGCGCCTTCACCGGAGCCGACCGGGACTATCCGGGGAAGTGGATCAAGGGGGATGGCGGCATCATTTTTCTCAACCAGATCGATCTCCTGCCGCTCCACCTGCAGGCGAAACTATTGCGCATCATCGAGCGCAAACGGTACTTCCCCCTGGGATCGACCGAAGAGATCGAGATCAATGCCCGGTTTCTCTTCTCAGCCGACGCCGATATCGAGCAGAAGACCAGCGCGGGCCTGTTTCGCAGTGACCTCTTCTTCCGGATCTCCACCCTGAAAATCGCGCTCCCGCCCCTGCGTGAACGGCCACTGGACCTGTTTTCCCTGCTCGGCCACTTCTGCCGGGAAGAACGGGTGCCGATCCGCCTGGAAACACGCGGCCGGCAACTGATCGGCGAATACCTCTGGCCGGGAAATATCCGCGAATTGAATAATTTCGTGGCAGCGGCGGCGGTCCGTGGCACCCCCGTCGACGATATGGCCGCTGAACGTCTGCACACGGACTACCGGCAGATACTCGACCAGGCGGTCCGGCGTGAACCGAGCCTGGCGGCGCTGGAGGAGACCTACATCCGCCATCTGCTGGGTAAACACCGCCACAAGACCGCCGTAGCGAAAATCCTGGGGATATCCCGAAAATCCCTGTATAATAAAATAAAGGAATATGAAAACCATTGACCTGATCGCGGTGGGTGGGTTAAAATTCGCCGGTTTGAAAGATCTGGAAAAAAAATATTTACAAACCATTCGATATTATGTAAAATTCCAGCTTCTTCAGACAAAGGAAGTCAAGCACCCGGATGAGCGGCTGCTGATGGAGAAAGAGGGCCAATTGATAAGGAGCATGTTGATGCCGAAGGATCTGGTGATCGCGTTGGACCGCCAGGGAGAGGAGTTGGATACCATCCGTTTCGCCGCCTGGCTGGAACGGCAGATCTCCTTTCATTCAGGACGCATCGTTTTCCTCATCGGCGGTTTCGCCGGTCTGGCGCCGAGCCTGGACAACCGCATCAACCTGAAGCTCTCGTTTTCACGGCTGACCTTTCCCCACGATCTGTTCCGCATCCTCTTCCTGGAGCAGTTGTACCGGGCCTTGACCATCATTCACGGCGTCAAATACCATCGATAGGAGTTACAATGAAGAATACGAAGCTGAATGAATTCCACGACCGGTTGATCAAACTGCGTGATGAAATCCTCAAGGTGATCGATTGGAAGGATAATATCTCCGATAGAGGGGAGGCCAAAGATGAAATCGATCAGGCCAATGAACTGATCGAACGGGAGATGGGTTACTGGATGTCGACGAACATGCGATCCAACCTGCAGCAGGTCGAGGAGGCGCTGGACCGGTTCGACAAGGGAAAATACGGGAAATGCCTCCATTGCGGCACCGATATCGCCCTTCAGAGACTCGAGATCATCCCTTTCGCCAAATATTGTGTCCCCTGCCAGGAAAAGCTCGAGACCAGGAGCCGCTGAACGGAATCGACTCAATTGTTGTTCTGAAACAGACTGCGGACGGTCAAGTTGTGTTTTCCCCGGGAGGTCACCTCGGGATTGACATCCAGCTTCAACAGATTCTGCCTATTTCCGATCTCCAGCGTCGTCAGATAAACCAGGCGGGTACAGCGGAGCAGTTTACGGTAATCGATGGCCGACAGGACATCGCGCGACGTATGGTAATCGGGGGTGAAGCCGCAGAAAAACCATACCGACGGAATCCCGAAGCGGACATGGGGATAGTGGTCGCTACGAAAATAGACCCGCTGGGGATGGGTCAGGTTCGAGTATAGGTAATCGAAACGGAAATCGAGTCCCGATCGCCGGTTGACCTTGCGGATGGCGCCGTCCAGCTCCGAGGAGAGAAGGTCGGAACCGACCAGATATAGATGATCGACGCCGTTGCGGCCGAGCATGTCCAGGTTCAGGCAGGCGCTGACTTTTTCCAGCGGCACCGGACAGTTGTTCACAAAGTGCTGCGACCCGATGTATCCCCGCTCCTCGCCGGTGAACCAGGCGAGAATGACGGTTCGCTTCGGTTTCTCGACCAGCAGAGCCTGAGCAATTTCCATCAGTGCCACCGTTCCCGTGGCATTGTCATCGGCGCCGGGGATGATCTCCCCGTCGCCGATCCCCAGGTGATCGTGGTGGGCGCAGACGACAATGTATTCATGGCGGAGCCGGGGATCGGAGCCGGGTACCTGGGCGATGACACTGCGGGTGGAAGCGGGCGTTTTTTCCACCTCTACGTCGAGCCGCACCCGACTCCCGGTGATTTCCCGGTGCGGAAGCGACTCCCCTTTCTCGATCATCCGGTACCAGCCGCCAATCTCGGCGCAGTTCACCCCCATGATCGCCGCCGCCGCCTCATGGCTGACCTGGGCGTGGGCGAACGGCAGGGGCGGACGGGCGGGAGCCGCGATCGGATCGGTCACCGGCCGGGCGGGGGCACCTCGCCTCTGGGATTCATAGAGGGTATCCATGCGGCCGGCGGGGATATCATCGAAGACCGGCATTCCCTGCGCTTCCAGTTCAGCCCGCTCCGGCGTAACGATCGACAGAACGGCGGCGGCGCCCTGCTCCCGGATCTTCGCGATTCTCTGGAACAGCCGGAATGAGTAGGTCGATCCCAGCGGATACTCGTAAGCCAGGGGCTGGGCATCGAGGATGACGACCACTTTTCCAGCCAGATCGAGGCCCTGCAGATCGTCCCGGCCCGTTGACGGATCGCTGATCCCCAGGCCGGCAAAGACCACCGGACCGCAGAACGACCCCGATTCGCTGAAATCGCCGGCAAACGATTTCCCATAATAAAAGATCCTGTCTCCCTGCCGGCCGGACACCAGCAGACGGGTATGGGGCTCGACCACCCGGGTGACGCTGATCGGGATCGTCTGGAAAAAGGAACCATCGGGCAGGATCGGCTTGAGCCCGGCATGCCTTGCCCAGTTACCCAGATAGAGAGTGGCGATCTCCAATTCGGGCGACGGGGTCTCCCGGCCCCGGAACTCGGTGGCCCCGAGAAACTCGAGGTGATATCGCAATTCATCCACCGTAATGGTCCGCGCTCCCTTTTCCGGCGCGGGCAGAGGCAGGAATCCGAGGGTGAGAGCCGCCAGGGAGAGGATGAAAAAACCAGGTTTATACCGCTTCATTTTCTATCTCCTTGTTCATTATTTTTCTTTCCCATCCGGTTCCGGTCTTGATTCGGGCGTTTGGCATGAACCCGGACCGGCGCGCGGCTTCTTACCAGCCGAGGGTCAACCCCAGGCGGAGAGTCCGCGCCAACTGCAGTTCGTTCGCCCGGCGATAACCCCCGGAAAAAACATTTTCCGACAACTCGCTGCCGAAATCGAACAGGTTGAATGCGGCCAAAAATGCCTGAGCTTGAATTTTTCCCAGGGAGAATTCGTAGGTGGCCTGGAAATGAAAATCCCACAGACAGTCTTCCCGCGGTCCGCCCTTTACCCCCTTTTCATCCTCGGCCTTGATGGTCTTGTAGACCAGGATGTGCTGGCGGTCGACCTGATAATGGTCGATGAAGGCAAAGGGATTGCCGTCCCGGTACTTGATGCTCCCGGCCAAAAAAAATCGGGGCAACAGGTACCAGCCTCCGTATATCCGCCCCACGAAGGCCCGGTCACCGTCGAGGCGACCGTAGCCGTTGATCCGGGAATTGGGATCGGCCATGCTCTCATCGATGACACCGATGTCGTTGGCAATGCCGTTCCCAAAGGCGGTCACACCCATACCGATATGGGCGAGAAACGAAAAGGAGAAGAACCAGCGGTCTTTCCGACCGCCGAACAACCGCAGGTGTAATTGCGCGTAGAAGGGATCTTTCTGATCGTCCCCGTTGGTCAGCAGAAAGGATGTGAAGGGGCTCTCCAACACGAACAATTCGATGCCGTCCACGGTCCGATAGGTTCCGTATTCCTCGGCGTAGCGGACCGCCAGGGGATTGTGAAACCACTTGTATATCCCCTTCAACTGGAAACGGAAATTCCTCGATATCGGGGTGCTGAACGCCAATAGAAAACGGTCCTGGAGGGGCGTCTCTATGACCGGATCGACGCGGTGAACGGGCGAACCGGTCAGCCCGAAGAGATCTCCTTCCTCGCCATCCTGAAAAAGCCGGTCACCGTTGAGGTCATCCCAGTACCGGTAGCTTCCGGAGGGGCGGTCCGGTGCCAGGAAGAATGGCAGGTCAGCCGCAAAAGGCGTCTGGCTGTGGCCGAAAGCGATCAGCAGGCGCGCCTTCTCGCCGAAGGCGATGCGCAGGCCGGCATCGAACTCAGGGGCACGAAAATGGAGCGAGCGCCCCTCTCCCGCTTGCCGGATGCCGCGGCCGCTGTAGGCCGCCCGACCGATCAGGGCCAGGCTCCGTCCCAGGGGGATATCCCATCGGATCCCGGTCAACCAGTTATAGGCTTGATTCCGATAGGGTTTTCCACCCTCCCAGAGGATCACCTGGTAGGGGATGCCCTCCCATAGAAGCGGATGGGGCCCATCCCCGGTTTCATCGCCACGAAACCCGGTCTGGTCCCCCTCAGCATAGAGATGCAACCAGGATGCCACCGTCTGCTTCAGGGAGATGCCGATACGGCTGCTGGAAACAGTTCCGGACCGTTCGCAGGGCATGAATCCCTCGCCATCGATATCTTCCAGGTCTTTGGCGAAAGCGGTGTCGATCGGATGGCGCCGCTCGTTCTCCAACATTGCGTAGAACCCGCCAGTGAAGCGGTTCTTCTGCCAGGAGAGCGAGACGAAACCGCTTTTCCGGTTCAGCTCCTGGGTCTCCTCGGGGTAGCGCCCGAATTCGGCGCCGTCATGACTCCGCTCCAGGGACCGGACCGCCGCCTGGATCTCGGCGGCGCCGCCCAGCCAGAGGGACCGGTAACGGGAGTAGGCGGAGAGGATCGACCCGGTCTCTGCGAAGACGGTATCGGGAAGATGAAAATCGTTGAATTGCCGTTTGCTTCCCAGATACTGGACGGAGGCGAGCAGCGACGATTTTTCCCAGTTGTGCTGCCAGGCCAGGTCGGCCGCCAGGTTTGCCAGTGGTTTGCGCCGGGTGGTGTAGAGGTCGGGGCTGCGGGTCACGGCATGGGGAGCGAGCATCGATTCGCCGAACTTCCAGTACCCGCCCAGGTGGGGATAGATCGTCGAGAGCTGGATGCGGGTGAAGTTTCCCCCGGTTGCGGCGGGGACGAACGAGAAACCGGCCTCCCGGTCGGACGGGCTTTCGCCGCGCAGGCGGTAACCGTCAAGGGCGGAAAAAGGGAGCGATACCGCCGCGGCTCCCGGTTCGAGGGAGGAGTGGATGGGGAATCCGCCCAGGTACCAGCGGAACCAGAGGGGAGAATCGCCTTCGAAATAAACTTTGCCGGGATCGATCAGAGAAAACCCGTTGCTCTCTTCGATCAGGGAAACGGTATCGGGTGCAAGATTTTCGAACAGGTTGCCGGCGAACCAGCCGCCGGGCAGCCGGCTCAGGGAAAACCCGTCCAGGGTGAAGGTCAGGGGGTCGTCATCCTCCTGAGCAGTCAGCCGCCCGATCATGGCGATGATGATCAGCATAAGGACTGTTTTCTTCAATCGTCTAGAAAGCATAGGAGACTCCGATCCCGATCCGGTTGGGGCCGATCTGAGGGAGGATCCGCAGATCCCGGCGGCGGTTGAGGCAGACCAGCCGGCCGATGGCGTAACCGATGGCGGCGCCGACCAGGACGTCCGACACCCAGTGGAGGTCCTCGGTCACCGTGGCCATACCGGCCAGGGCGGCAGTCGCATAGGCGATCGGCCCGACCCAACCCCGGTACTGGTGGGCAAGGACCGTGGCCAGGCTCCAGATGGTCACGGTATGGCCGGAGAAGAAGGCATCGTACTTGGCGAACCCTTCCGAGTAGCGCCGGCCGAATCCGTAGGGTCCGTGCCAGACGTCCTGGCCGTCCCAGGAGGGCCGCTGCCGGCCGGACAGGTGTTTGACGACCTGGACGACCAGAAAACTGTGCACCATGGCCTGCAGGGCCAGGGCGCCGGTGTCGAGCGATTTCGGGTCGCGTAAGATCAGCCCGTGGGCGAGGAATAGCCCGCCGACGGCGAACGGATACCCCTCGCACATGGCCGAAAGAACCGGCGAAGAGCGGTCGATCCAGGCGTTGTCAGCCTGGATTCTCTTGATCTCGCGGTAGATCCCCTCATCGTTGGCGATCAGGATGGTGGTCGTCCCGGCGATCGCCACCAGCCAGGCGATATCCTTGGCCTTGATGTGCAGCGGGTAGGTCCATATCTGGCCGGCGTCGCGGAGAAAACCGCGGAAGGGAGAGGGACGTTTCATGGATTCCGTTTCCGTTTCGGCGGTCGTCTCCTGGGCCGGGAGCAACATGAACATGAATACGGCAAGCAGCGCAGCGGTGACGATGCGTTTCAACTGATCAACTCCTCGGATGGAAATGGCCTTGGCTCGGACAAGCCTTCATCTTACACGATTCAGCCGCGGCTGTAAACCGAAAAAACACCTCCGTCTCATTCTGGAAATGGAATGGGTCAGCGGGGTATTTCCCGGGAGAATATCCGTTCCAGGGTCTCGACCAGGCGGTCGGCGTCGGCCTCGGCGAAGGGCATGGGGGGGCGGATCTTGAGGACATTGTGCAAAGGGCCGTCGGTGCCCATCAGGATACCCTCTTCGCGCAACCGGTCGACGACATATGAGGCTTCGGCTGCCGCCGGTTCCAGCGTCTCCCGGTCGCGGACCAACTCCACACCCAGGAACAAGCCGCTGCCGCGGACATCACCGACCAGGGGGAACCTATCTTTGAATGGTTTCAGTGCCGCCAGCAGGCGGTCGCCCAGGCGTCGGGCATGCTCCGGCAGCCCCTCGTCCAGTACGGTTTGCAATACGGAAAGACCAACGGCGCTGGAGAGGGTGCTGCCGCCGAAGGTGCTGAAGAACTCCATACCATTGTCGAAGGCGGCGGCGATGGCGGGCGTGGTGACCACTGCCGCCAGCGGGAAGCCGTTGCCGATCGGTTTGCCAAGCACGACGATATCGGGCACCACCACCTGCGACTGGAATGCCCAGAGATGGGTGCCGATCCGTCCCAACCCCGTCTGCACCTCGTCGGCGATGCAGAGGCCGCCGGCGCCGCGGATCGACCGGTATACATGATCGAGGTAACCCGGGGGGAAAAAAATCTGTCCGCCGACGCTGGGGCATGATTCGGCGATGAAGGCGGCGACTCCCTGGCCCTGTTCCCGCAGGCGGGCAGTGATCGCCTCGACCTGGGCGGCGTATTTGTTTCCGGCCTCGGGGTCACCCCGTTTAAAGGGCCCCCGGTAATCGTCGGCCAGCGGTGCCTTGTGGACCCAGCCCGGAGCACCCTGCCCACCGGGGCCATCGTGCTTGTAGGGGCTGATGTCGATGAGGGAGGTGGTGTGGCCGTGGTAAGCGGCGTCGAGGACGATCATGTCACGACGGCCCGTCACCGTCCGGGCCAGGCGAATGGCGAGCTCGTTGGCCTCCGAGGCCGAATTGAGAAAGAAGCAGACGCTCAGGGGATCGGGGAACCGGGCCGTCAGCGATTCAGCATAGCGGGTGATCAGGTCGTGCAGGTACCGGGTGTTGGTGTTGAGCAGACCCATCTGTTTCCGGGCCGCCTCGACCACGCGCGGATGGCAATGGCCGACGTGGGGGACGTTGTTGTAGGCGTCGATATAGCACCGGCCGGTCTCATCGAACAGGTACTGCATCCAGCCGCGGACGATCTTGACCGGCTCCCGGAAGGAGAGGCGGACGCTACCTCCGATCCAGCGCTTCCGGGCGGAGAGTGTTTCAGACCGGTCCGGACCGGGAGCGGCGGGGCGATCCACCGGGATCCCCAACAGGTTCAGGGGGTCGGGGGAAAACCAGTTCCACACCTCCCGTTGCCCGTATCCGGCCCGGTCGGGGAAATCGCAACCATGATCGAGCAGGTCGGTGATCACCTGCAGGTGCAGGTGCGGCGGCCGGCCGCCGTTTTCTTCGGCCGAGCCGATGCGCCCGATCTCGGTGCCGGCCGCGATCTTTCCGTCTTCCGGAAGGGAGGCGGGAACGGCGGTCAAGCCCTTGTACAATGAATAAAACGGAGATTCGTTGTCTGCGTCATGACGCAGCAGGAGCGAACCTCCGTTTTTTTCAGCTACGATCCCGGCCAGCGGCGCCCGGACCGGTGTACCGGCGGTAGCGAACAGGTCGACCCCGAGGTGCACCCGGTTCTCTTCGCCCGATTCTGAGAATCGTGCTTCTCCATGAAGTCCCGCGGCAAAGTCGGCACCCGCCTCATCGAGAACCGCCTGGATCCTTCGGTAGAGGTGGGGATGGCCGTTCTGATGGATATCCCCGGCGAGCAGGGGGCTGGCGACGCCCAGATCGAGGGCCAGTACCCTGGGGGCAGAACCCAGGTCTCCCAGGACCGGTACCGCTGCAGTCACAGCCGCGACCCGATCGAGGCACTTCCCCAATGCCGCGGGAATGGAAAACCCGCAGGCTCGGCGCAGGCAGGCGGCGGCCAGGCGCGGATGGATCTCGATCAGCCGGGGCAAAGTCCGGGCGATCGGTACCTGGCTGATCCCCAGGTACTCGTTGTCAGGCCTGTCTTGCCGCTGCCGGGCGGCGAGGGCCACACTCAGGCACAACCGCAGGCAGAGGAACTCCCAAAAGAGATCCAGCTCCTCTTCGCACATGGGAAAAACCTCGTGGTACCCACGCAGCAGGTCGGCAGCTACCGACAATGGATCGACCCGGTCCAGGACCAGGTAGGCGGCGGCCACGGCCGGATCGGCGATGGTAAAGCTGTGGACCATGTCGCCGTAATCGATCAGCCCGGCCACCTCCCGGGCAGGAGTGAACGGATGGCCCGGAACGCGGACAATGACATTGTAATCGTTGGCGTCGTTGGTAATGACACTGCGGCGCAACCCAGGCAAACGGGATGCGGAACCGGCGGCGAACCGGTCCAGGAACCGGCCGATGAGCGACCGCAGGCGGTCATCGCCAATCTGGTCGAGATGCTCTGCCACCTGCCGCGGTCCCTCGGCCAGATCCCAATGAAAGGTGCGGTGCAGGGCCGGGTGATCGAAGCGGACCAGGGCGGCATCGATCTCAGCCAGACGGCGCCCGAGGTCCCGGACCAATTCGTGGCTCGGCTGTCCGATTTCGGCCAGTGGCGTTCCCTCGATGAACGAGATCATCCAGACTTGATGGGAATTGCCTTCACGAGCTGTAACCTCGGCACGGCCCAGGCCGGTCAGGGTCGGGATCAGGTGGGGGGTACGACAACCGGCGGCGGCCAGGTGGCGCAGTGCCTGTTGCTGGGCGTCGAGGAAGTGAAGATCTTCGGCGGCATTGGCGATCTTGAGAACCGTACGCTCTCCCGAGGGGGAGGTCAACAGAAAATTCTGATCGCGTTCACTGGGCAGGGTCGAGGCAGTGCCGGCCACGCCGAACATCTCCCGGCCGATCGTCTCGGCCTCGGCTGTAGATAAACGGGGAACCATGTCAGATAGCGGAAGCATGAGGTTTCCTTGCTGGAGAATTTCATAATCAGTATATATCATATGGCTGTAGCCGTTCAAGCAGAAGATCCAGTATTTACACCCCAGCAATGATCGGGCATAATGATGACTGCCCAGGAGGCTCCATGGACGAACCTTTAAAACCGAAAGCGACTCCTTTTTTTCTGGAACTGGCCGGCCGGCGCGAAAGCACCCGCTGCTTCAGCGACTGCCCGGTCAGGCGGGAGCAGGTCGAACTCTGCCTGGAGGCGGCCCGCCTGGCGCCATCGGCCTGCAATTCCCAACCCTGGTCGTTCACCGTCGTCGATGAACCGGAGCTGAAGCGGAGGTTGGCCGAGACGGCCTTCTCCGGAATCTGGTCCATGAACGCTTTCGCCCGGGAAGCTCCCGTCCTGGTCGTCATGACCACCGAGCCGTCAACGACCTCCGCGCGCCTGGGCGGACTGTTCAAGCGGGTCCGCTACAACCTGATCGACATCGGCATCGCCGGCGAGCACTTGGTGATGCAGGCCGCCGAGTTGGGGATCGCCACCTGCTGGCTGGGATGGTTCCACGAGAAGGGGGTCCGCAGAATGTTGAACCTGCCTCGCCGCAGCCGCATCGACATCATCATCGCACTGGGTTTTCCCGCACCGGAGGAAACACCCCGGGAAAAGAAACGGAAGGATTTCAACCAGATCGTCCGCTATAACCTGGGAGAGAAAAAGGATTAAGCGCGATCTCCGTCTCCGCCGGAGATCTTTTTCAACGCTTCGAGAGCCAAATCGATTTCATCCGCAGTGGTCATCGGGCCGATCGCCAGGCGGATGGTTCCGCCCGGAGCCGTCCCCCCCTGCTCATGAACCTTGGGAGAACAGTGTAATCCGCACCGGGTGTAAATTCCGAATTCGTCGGCCAGCCGATCACCGACTGCCACCGCCTCCCATCTCTGAACCGATATCGAAATCAATGGCAGGTGGAGGTCGCTTTGCCAATCGCTGTGCAGGGTGATACCGGGCATTGCAGCCAACCCCCGGCTGAGTTGCCGGTAAAGGGCCATCTCATGCTCGAATATCGTCCCGATTCCTCTCCTTTCCAGATAATCGAGAGCCGCGTAGAGACCGGCCACGCCCACCATATTGACGGTGCCGCTCTCCAGCCGGTAAGGGAATGCCTCGGGTTGGAATGGTTCAGCCGAAAGGATCCCCGTTCCACCAAATCGGGTGGGTTGTATGTCGATTCCTTCCCCGACATAGAGCCCACCGATTCCCATCGGTCCGAGGAGTGATTTGTGTCCGGTGAAGGCCAGCAAATCGATGTTCATCGCTTCGATATCGATGGGGATCGCACCCGCCGTTTGCGCCGAATCGACGAGGAACAAGACACCATGTTTCCTACACCAGGCACCGATTTCCGCCACAGGCTGGATCGTCCCCAGCACATTCGATCCGTGGGTCACTACGACCAGACGGGTATTTTTCCGTAAATGAGCCCCGATTTGCTGCGGATCGATGTAGCCCCCCTCATCGAAGGGGATGGCGTCGACCTCGATCTGCCGATCCCGTTGCAGATGGCGCAATGGCCGCAACACCGAGTTGTGTTCAAGATTGGTCGTAATCACATGATCCCCGGGCTTCAGCAATCCGTTCAGTGCCAGGTTCAGACTATCGGTACAATTGGAGGTGAATATCAGTCGTTCCGGATTTTGGCCATTGAAAAACCGGGTCAACCTTTCCCTCACCACCTGGATCAGGTTGCCCGCCCGGGAGAATGCGCACCCGGAGGACCGGCCGGGATTGACACCGAAGGTGCGGAAAAATTCATCCATGAATCGATAGACCTCCTCCGGCTTGGGAAAAGTGGTCGATGCATTGTCCAGGTAGATGGACCGGCCCGGACAAGACTCCAATCGCCAGGTTTCTTTTTTTTCAGTAGCAGAATCGGTATTTTTCATAAAAACCCCCTTCTGATAATTTTCATCAATCGAGCGTTCGAACTCGCCCTCACGGCTCGGTCAAAATTGACAAAAAAAAAGGCCGCTCTTGATCAGAGCGGCCTTTTTTTTCTGTTTTAATTCTGTTTTAGCGGCGTGAAAAGCCACCCGGGCGGGGGGGACGACGATCTCTGCCGCCTTCACCCTTGGGTCTGGCTTCGTTCACTTTAATGGCTCGGCCTTTCAGCTCCCGATTGTTCAGGGCCTGAATGGCGGCATCGCCTTCGGTCTTCTCGGGCATTTCGACAAAGCCGAATCCCCGGGATCTGCCGGTAAAAGAATCGTTCACAACGCGGGCCGCTTCCACTTGACCGAATTCTGCGAAAGCTTGCCGCAGATCTTCATCAGTAACGTCCCAGGACAGGTTTCCCACATAGATGTTCATAGAACCTCCGATTTGAGTATGAATTTTGTGAAGGAGGCGAAATGAATCGGCTCAAAATCAACACCAGTCCACCGGAAGGAAACATGCCTGGGATTAATGGGATTGATTTGATGACTCATCGACGCAACAGCTCACTTACTCAAAGAAAACCTATCATACTATATAATTTCTCCGGATGCAAGGGGGGGGGAGGTCATTCTCGATTTTTTTCTCGCCCGGGAGGGAAACGTGACCATTCCCCTTCAACACCGCCAGCAGGTTCCGCGGCTCCAACCGCTCCAGAGGGGACGAAGTGATCGAGTTTCAAACAGGGGAATGATCGGGTAAATAAGCAGTTGAAAAAACGCTTCCCCTATACCATTATTAATCTATCATGAAAGTGTTGGTGACCCTGATGCTGATCGGAATTTTTTGGACACCGATCCGTGCGCTCGATCCGGAACGATCGATCCGCCAATACGGACATCAATACTGGACATCCAACGACGGACTGCCGCAGAATTTCATCCGCTCCATCGGCCAGAGCCCCGACGGCTATCTGTGGTTCGGGACCCAGCAGGGACTGGTTCGGTTCGACGGCATCCGCTTCAAGGTCTTCGATCGCTGGAACACCCCCCAGCTCCGCTCCAATGCCGTCTACTCGATCGCCCTCGATTCATCCGGAAAACTCTGGCTGGGGCGTACCTCCGGCGTGGGCGGCGGCCTCCTCTATATCGAAAACGGTGAATTCCACGAAATCTCCTCCAGTTATTCCGACCGCTACCTGGCCACCATGTTCTTCGACGCCAATGACGTGATCTGGGGGATCAACGAAAACAAGGAACTATTCCATTTTCATGAATCCCGTTTACAGCGCGACGAAAAGCTTGCCGGTATCCCCTTCAACAAGCTCTATTCCATTCAGAAGGACCAGTTCGGGCAACTCTGGTTCGCTTCCGACCAGGGGATATTCAAGTACAACGGCCGCAAATCGGTCCGCGAATTTCCGACCTACCCGATCCCTGCCGGCCTGGAGCCGACCTATGTGCTGATCGATGATGAAAAGGCGGTTTGGGCGGGCACCAATAGCAACGGCCTCTATCACCGCAAAGGCGCAACCGTCACCCACTTTTCGACCGCCACCGGGCTCTGCAGCAACCGAATCCTGACGATGATCCAGGATCGCGACCGCAATATCTGGATCGGTACGGGTGACGGGCTGTGCCGGATCGTCAAGGAGAGCGAAGGAAAATTCCGGCTCGATTCCTTCTCCCTCAGGGAGGGGCTTTCGAACAACGAAGTGAGCCTCCTCTTCGAAGACCGGGAAGGAAGCCTCTGGATCGGAACCAACAACGGATTGAACCGGTTGAAAGACAGCAAAGCCGTCACCTTCGGAGCCCGGGAAGGGTTGTTGAACGATTTCATCTGGAGCATCAGCGAAAACCCGAACGGAGAGCTGCTTCTGGGAACGGGAGGCGGCGGCATACTGACCCTGTACCAGGGCCAGGTGACCCCCTTTACCCACAACCACCTGTTGCCCAGCCGCATCGTGCGCACCGTCACCGTAGATTCCCTGGGACGGTATTGGATCGGCACCGAGGATGGACTTGCGGTTTTTGAGAAAGGCCGCTTGCGCACCTACGGAAGCAGTTCCGGCCTCACCAGTCCCACGGTCAGGGCCGTATTCGAAGACAGCCGCAAGCGGATCTGGATCGGATCCTCCGCCGGATTGTTCCGCTTCTCCAAAGGGCGCATAGACCATCAGAGGCTGCCAGGGGAAATCGGCAACACCCCCATGATCTTCTGCATCGATGAGGATCCGGATGGGAATCTCTACATCGGCAGCGGTGGCGGGTTGCTGATCCACCGCAACGATCGGATCGAGCGGATCATCCTGAACCCGGGCGAGGAGCCGCGGATATTTGCCATCCGGCAAACCAGTGACGGCAACCACTGGCTGGCCACCGACCGGGGGATCATGCGCCTGTCGAAAGGAAAAACGGCCCGGGCCATCACCCGGGAAAACGGCCTGGCGAACAATGTCACCTGTTCGATCCTCGAAGATCCCGACCACAATCTCTGGGTATCGACCATCTCCGGCATCAACCGGTTCTCGCTGCCCGAGTTGAACCAATACTGTGAAAACCTCATCCAAACCATTCCAAACGATTTTTTCGGCGCTTCCGACGGCATGATCTCTTCCGAATGCAATGGGGGCGTTCAGACGTCCGGTTGGATCACCCGTGACAGCAAGATCTGGTTCCCGACCCTGAAGGGAGCGGTGATGATCGACCCCCGCCGTTTCCGAAAAAACTCGCTCCCCCCCCCGGTGATCATCGAGGAAATGATCGCCGATCGAACCTCCTTTCCCGCAGGTTCGGCGCCGAAGGTGAAGGCGGGGACCCGGAACTTCGAATTTCACTATACCGCCCTCAGCCTCTTTGCACCTGAAAAGATCCTCTTCCGCTACCAACTGCAGGGATTCGACTCCGATTGGATCGAGGCCGGCGACCGGCGTACCGCTTACTATACCAACATCCCACCGGGAGACTACAAATTCACCGTGCTGGCCTGCAACAACGACGGGGTATGGAATACCGATGGTGCCAGCCGGGCATTTACCCTCAACCCGTTCTTCTATCAGACCAGATGGTTCCTGATCGTTTCGCTGCTCACGGCGATAGGGGGAATATTCCTGATTTACCGGCTCCGCGTCCGCCAGTTGCGCGAATCGCAGAAAAAGCTCTCCCACATGGTCGAGGAACGGACCCGGGAACTCGCTTCCGCCAACAGCATTCTGGAAGATCAAAAAATAACCTTGGAACAAACCAACAGCCAACTCGAGGAACGGACTGGCCAGTTGGAAGAGGCCAACAAGATGCTGGAACGTCTGTCCAACCTGGACGGCCTGACCGGCATCGCCAACCGGCGCTATTTCGAGCAATTCGCCGATCTCGAATGGCGCCGCATGGCCAGGGAACAGCACCCCTTTTCCCTGGTGATGATGGATGTCGACTACTTCAAGAACTACAACGATGCCTACGGCCATCTGGCCGGTGACGACGCCCTGAAGAAAATCGCCAACGCGCTCTGCATCGTCAACCGCGCCGGGGACCTGGTGGCCCGATACGGCGGCGAGGAATTCATCTCCGTGCTGCCCAATACCGACCGTGATGGAGCCCTGCACCTGGCCGAAAAAATGCGCCTGGCAGTAAAAAAGCTCAACATCGCCACCAGCAACTCCCCGGTCACCGGGCACGTCACCATCAGTGCCGGTGTGGCTACGGTCGTACCGGTCTCGGGCAGCCAGATGCTCGAATTGGTCATGGCAGCCGATCAAGCGCTATATACCGCCAAGCAACAGGGCCGGAACCGCACCTGCACCCAGCCGGATGCCCCGGAAGAGAAACAGAACTGATTTCTCCGGCCATCGTTCCATTGACATCTGAGCGGACCGATATTACAATGAAAACGGAACCATTCATGACGATCCGGATAAACGACCAATCACTCGAACTGGAGGCCGAAACCGACGTCCAATCTCTGATCGATCGGTATTTGCCCGCTTCCCGCCACCTGATCGTCGATATCAACGGGGAGATCATCCGCCGCGAAAGCTGGCGCGGATGGCCGCTTCGGGACAACGATCGGATCGAGTTGATCCAGTTGGTCGGGGGCGGATGATGGTCGGGGATCAACCGCTCGTCATCGCCGGCCGCGAAATCCGCAACCGCTTTTTCCTGGGAACCGGCAAATTCCAGAGCAAGGAGATGATGCGGGAAACAATCCAGGCGGCGAAGATCGAGGTGGTCACCGTGGCCCTGCGCCGCATCGACCTCCACTCACCGACCCCTGAAAACATCCTTGATTTCATTCCCGCCGGCACGGTACTGATGACCAATACATCGGGCGCCCGCACAGCGGCCGAGGCCGTCCGCCTGGCACGCTTGAGCCGCGAAGCCGGTTGTGGAAACTGGATCAAGATCGAAGTGATCAACGACAGCCGGTATCTCCTTCCCGATAACCTGGAAACGCTGAAAGCGACCGAGCAACTGGCCGCAGATGGATTCGTGGTCTTCCCCTACATGTACCCGGATCTCTATTTCGCCCGGGCCATGGCAAAGGCCGGAGCCGCCGCGGTGATGCCATTGGGATCATTGATCGGCAGCCACCAGGGATTGAAAACCCGGGAATTCATCCGTATCATACTCGCCGAGATCGATACCCCGGTCATCGTCGATGCCGGCATCGGCACCCCGTCGCAGGCGCTGGAAGCGATGGAGATGGGGGCGGCGGCGGTCCTCGCCAATACCGCCGTGGCCGAAGCCGGAGACCCTCCCGGCCTGGCGTGCGCCTTCACCCAGGCCGTAGCCGCCGGTCGGCTGGCCCGGCTCTCATCTCCCCCGCAGCCCCGCGACCTGGCGTCTCCATCCTCTCCGTTAACCGGTTTCCTCTACTCCTCCCATGATCCGGGTTGAGGAGATCCGGTCGATTCTCGCCTCCGACAACCGGGAATCGTTCGAAAAATTGGCTGAAGAAGCTGCTACTCTGACGCGGCGTCATTTCGGTCGCGCCAAATCCCTTTTCGCCCCGCTATACCTGGCCAATTACTGCGACAACGGCTGCCTCTACTGCGGCTTTTCACAGGATCGGCCCATCGACCGTATGTGCCTCGAGCCAGCGGAAATCGATGCGGAAATGGAGTCGTTGAGCGGTACCGGCATCCGCCATGTCCTCCTCCTGACCGGTGAATCCCGGAGCATGACCCCGGTTGGCTATATCCGCGATGCTGTGGAGCGGGCCCACCGCCGGTTCGCCACCGTCAGCCTGGAGATCTATCCGCTGGAAGAACCCGAATACGGTGAAATGATCGAGGCCGGAGCCGACGGCGTCACCCTCTACCAGGAAACCTATAACCGGACCCGTTACGCCGAACTTCACCCCTACGGGCGGAAAGCCGACTACGAGTACCGCCGGCAGGCACCGGAGCGGATGGCCCGCGCCGGCATGCACCGCATCACCCTGGGAGTCTTGTTGGGCCTGGCTCCGATCGCGGAAGATGCGGCCGAATTGTTTCTCCATCTGGAATCCCTGCAACGGCAATACCCGGGTATCGATCTCTCGGCCTCCTTTCCGCGGCTGATCCCGCTCCCCGACAACCCGATCCAGGGTGAACCGGTTTCTGACATCCAGTTAATCAAGCTAATCTGCCTGGCCCGAATCCTGTTCCCGACCATCGGTATCACTCTCTCGACCCGGGAACGACCACTCATCCGGGACAAAGCCCTTCACCTCGGCGTCACTCGGATCTCGGCCGCATCGCGGACGACCGTCGGCGGGTATGCCAGCCGCGATTGCCATGACGGCCAATTCTCTGTCCAGGACGAACGTTCCCTGACAGAGGTCATCACCATGCTGAAAGCGAACGGCATGGACCCGGTTCTCACCGACTGGCATAGTCTGCCGGCCGACGGACAATAATCCCCCGCTTGACTATCCCCTCCGTCTTGCATACAATGGATCGAACCGTATGAACCGGAAAAAACCTGAATCCTGGTCGCTCGCCTGGGAAGGGAAACGGTCAGTCCCCGAAGGACCGGGAAACGAAGCATCGGGAGACCTCCCCCACCAGATCGTCTTCTGCATTGATTTCGACGGGAAGGTCACCTGGTGGAGCCGGTCAATCATCGCCTGGTCATTGTCACCTCCAGAAAAACCGGAACACGCCCACTTGGATACGATTCTGCATGGAGATCACAAGGCGGCCGACCCACCCGAAGAATCGAGCTGCCATTTGCTCGCCCGCTGGCCGACCATCCGGGAGCAGTTGGAAAAAGGGGAAACCTACGCTTACTCGGCGTTTGATTCACACTTCGACCGCTTTCTCCGCTTCGAATTTCACCCTTTGACCGGCCTTTCCAGGACCGTCACCGATTCCTATACTCCCCGGGCTATAGCCGTGGTCAGTGATGTCGACGTCTATCTGAAGCTTGGGCAGAACACGGCCGAATTGCGGGCCATCATCGAAACGCTGGCCGGCGAGTACTGGCGCCTCTCGGCCAATGGCACCATCCTCGATTTTTACCGAGGCAATCCGCAGAGTTCGTTTTTCCCCTTCACCCTGGAAAAAGGAGATCAGATCGACAAACTCCTGCCTCCGGAAATCAGCGGCCGCTTCCAGGAAGCGATCCGCCAGGTCCTGGCCAGCAAAGAGACTATCGACCTTGAATACCGGCTTCCCAACCCCTCGGGAGAAGATATCTTCGAGGTCCGGTTCGTCCCTCTCCTGGAAGACCAGATTATCATGAGCAATCGCAACATCACCGAAAAAGCCCGCCTCGAATCGATCGCCCACTCGGTCGACACCATGCATAATTTCGGATTCATTTTCTCGGGGATCCGACACGAAATCGGTAATCCCATCAATTCGATCAAGATGGCGGTCAGCGTTCTCCGCGACGGCTTGGAGAAGTACTCGAAAGAAAGGATCGGAGAGTATATCGAACGGATCATGAGCGACATCAACCGGGTCGAATACCTGCTGAATTCATTGAAGAGTTTCAACATGTTCGAGGACCTCACCCCCCGCCCCGTCTCACTGACTCAATTCATGGGGGACACGATATCGCTCGTCCGCAACGATTTCGACAAGCGCGGCATCGAGATCCGCATCGATTTCGACAACGACCAGGACGAGGTCCGTCTCGACCCCCGTGCCCTGCATCAGGTGATGTTGAATCTTTTGAGCAATGCCGCCGATGCCCTGGAAGGGAGAGACAAGAAGCGCATCACCTGCCAGGTGACCAAGAAGGGAAACAAGCTCACCATCACTATCGAGGACAACGGTTGCGGGATGAATCACGGGCAGCAGGAACAACTATTCCGCCCCTTCTTCACATCGAAACCGCATGGAACGGGCCTGGGATTGGTGATCGTACGCAAGCTACTGACCAAGATGAACGGATCGATCAAGATCGAGAGCCGCGAGGAGACCGGGACCCGCGTCATCCTGACATTTCATCGGGAGAACAGATGAGCCCGCCCATCCCTCGCAAGAGCTTGTTGATCATCGACGATGACCGCAATTTCTGCCGGACCTTCGCTGAAGCCTTCGAGTCGGAGCGACTGACGATCCATACCGCCCACGACCTTCACCGGGGAAGCGAAATCTGTCGCACCCGGAAGATCGATCTCATCATCCTCGACGAGCAGCTTCCCGATGGTGAGGGGCACAACCTCTGCCCCACACTCCTTGCCGCCAATGACCAGTGCAAGATCATTTTCATCACCGCTTATCCATCGTTCGACCATGCGCTCAAGGCTATCAAAGCGGGAGCCTATGACTATCTATCGAAGCCGCTCAACCTGGAAGAACTGAAAATGACCATCGAACGAGCCCTCCAGGCGATCCGCCTGGAGAACGTTCAACTGCTTCAAGATTATCGGACCCGCAAGGATATCGAACGGCAATTTCCGCTGACACGACTGGACGGTTTACGGGAAATTCAGCCCCTCATCCGGTTGGCGGCCGCGAACGACTCGCCGGTCCTGATCACCGGGGAAACGGGCACCGGAAAAAACGTGGCCGCCCGCACCATTCACCACCTCTCCAGCCGCAGTTCGGCGCCGTTCGTCTCCATCAATTGCGCGGCGCTCCCCGAAAGTCTCATCGAAGCGGAGTTGTTCGGGTACGAAAAAGGTGCCTTCACCGGTGCGGTTGCCACCCACAAGGGGATTTTCGAAATGGCCGAGGGGGGGACACTGTTCCTGGACGAGATCGGCTCCCTTCCCCTCCACCTGCAGGGGAAACTTCTCGGCGTATTGGACGATTGGACGATCCGGCGGCTGGGGGGTCAGGTACTCATCCCGATCCAGATCCGGGTCATTTTCGCCACCAATTCCGACCTGAATGAAAAGATCGCCGCCCAGACATTCCGGTCCGACTTGTATTACCGGATCAATGTGCTGCCGATCCACCTGCCTCCGTTGCGCAACCACATCCAGGATATCCCCATCCTCAGCCAGCATTTGATCGCCGAATTCACCGGCGGTGCTCCAGCCTCGATTGCCCCGGAAGAAATTGAGAAGCTGAAATGCTACGACTGGCCCGGAAACATCCGCGAATTGCGCAATGTCATCGAAAGGGCCCTGATCCTGCATGGTTCGGATCCGCACCCCTCGGAATTGATCTGCATCGGGGCCGGAGCGGATGCCGGGGGCCCCCCCCCTCCGGATCCGTCGGCCGGGTTGACGTTGGCGACGATCGAGCAGCAATACATCGAAAGGATATGGCGGGAGTGCGGCGGCAACCTCGCCCGGACCGCGAAGAGTCTCGGCATCTCTCTATCCACCCTGAAACGAAAAATCAAACAGTATCGATTCCGCTGACCGTTCAATTCTCTACCGATGGTTCAATTTGACCGGTTCAATTTGCCCGACCAGTCATGGGCAACTGCCAACTGTCGTCAGAACCATTTACAGACATTGGTTTCCATAAGCTTAAGGCAGACCGGTCATTGGCATCCATTATGCTTATTTTACTCGATGAGGCAAGATGGGTTTTGATATTCTGATCGTCGACGACAACCGCTCCTTCCTGACGAATCTGATAGAAGGATTGATCCACCTCGATCATGAGTTGACCATCAGTTCCGCCTTCAACGGCAAGGAAGCGATCAAAACCCTCACGTCGGTCAATGTCGACCTGGTGGTTACCGATCTGAAGATGCCGGTAATGGACGGATTCGAATTGCTCACTTACATGAGTCAACATTTCCCCAAGATCCCGGTGATCATCATGACCGCCTTCGGCACCCCCGAAATCGAGAAAACCATCCGCAAAAAAGGGGCGGCCTCCTACCTGGAAAAACCCTCCGATTTCAAGACCATCCTCCTGAAAATCTACGAAAGCCTGGAAGCCAAGGCAGGCGGCTACATTTCCGAAATCTTTCTCCCCTCCTTTCTCCAACTCCTGGAAATGGAGAAAAAAAGCTGCCATTTGTCTATCCATTCGCTGGGCCGGATGGGAAACCTGTTCTTCGATGAGGGGCAATTGGTTCATGCATCGTTCAATGACATCGAGGGTACGGCGGCCGCCCTGGAGATCATCGGTTGGGACGAAACAGTGATCGAGATGAAGGCGAAGTTCAATATCCCGGCCCGGACCATCGACGAGGAATTGAGCTATCTCCTGTTGGAGAGCCTGCGCCAAAAGGATGAACGGGAGAAAGCTGCCGTGGCACCTTTGCTGGCTGATGGGGAAGGGATCGCAGGATTCGACCAAAGAATGGCGGAGGCCATCAAGGACGAAACCCGCCCACTGATGGAAGTTCTCCCGCCGGAGCACCTGGAAGAGCTCAAAAAAGCCCTGGATAGCCTCAAGGGAACCATGGGTGAAGGGCTGGTGGCGAGCGATATCTTCTCCACCCGTAGCGGTCTTTCCGTCACCGGATACAGTTCCCAACCTCTGGCCTGCGCCCTCTTCAACCGGATCACCCAGTACCTGACCCAAACCCTTGACGAGAGTGGTTTTCCTCCCCTGGGCCGGCTGTACACCATCGAATTGGTCGAGGAAAAACTGGTTTGCGTGCTGATCATCGGCAAATACCAATGGATCGTCCTGGTCGATGCCAGCAAATCCCCATTGGGATTGCTCCTTAACGTGGCCATTCCCAATGCCTTGAAATATATCGAAAAAGCGGCCGTCCAATGAACCAGAAAGAGAAAACCAGTGCTAGAGTCCATATCCTGATCGTCGACGACAACGAACCGTTCCTGCTGAGCCTGGTGGAAGGGTTGCACCTGCATGACGAAGGATTGCAGGTAAAAACAGCGCCCAATGGACGGGAAGCAACCCGGATTCTCTCTTCCGGCCCGGTCGATCTGGTGATCACCGATTTGAAAATGCCGGTCATGGATGGGTTCGAATTACTTGCCCACATGATGCAGTTCTATCCTAAAATCCCGGTCATCGTCATGACCGCTTTCGGTACCCCCGAAATCGAACGCACCATTCAAAAAAATGGTGCGGTCTCCTACCTGGAAAAACCCCTGGATCTCAAGGTGATCGTAGCCATGATCTACGAATGCCTCGAAGCCAAGTCGGTCGATTTCCTTTCGGAAATATACCTCCCATCCTTCCTGAGGCTCCTGGAACTGGAGCGGAAGAGCTGTCTGCTCACCGTCCATTCCCAGGGGAGGCGGGGCATCCTCCATTTCGACAGGGGCAAGCTCGTCCACGCCGAAACAGAGGAAAAGAGCGGAATTGATGCGGTCTTCGAGATCATCCCCTGGGAGAATGCCACCATCGAAATCAAGGGAAAATTCAAGCGCCATGGACCGACCGTTCAGGACGATCTGGATTTCCTGATCATGGAAAGCATGCGCCTCGCGGATGAAGGAAAAAAAGCGACCCAGAACGGCGGTCAACTGGATGACTCCGGTCTGGAAATATTGACCAGCTTGATCGGTTTTGAACAAACCAACCATAAACAATCCATCAAGGAGGATCATATGGCACTCAATGTGAAAAGGTTTCAGGAAGCGATCGAAACGTTGAAGGAGAATGTCGGCGCCGGACTGATCGCCACCGACATCTGGTCGCCGTCGGATGGCCAGCCGATCGTCGGCTACAACTCCCAGCCGAAGGCCTGCGCTTTATTCAACCAGATCACCCTCTACCTGACCCGCTCCCTCAAGGAAAGCGGTTTCCCCGCCCTGGGCCGCCTCTACAACATAGAGCTGGTCGACAACAAAATGGTGATCGTCATGAACATCGGTGATTACCAGTGGGGAATCCTGGCCGACAGTTCCAAAGTCTCACTGGGGTTGCTGCTCAACGTCGCCATCCCGAACGCCCTGGCGTCATTGGAGGATGCCGTAAAATCCTGAATCCCACCAAGTTGAAAACCTGCGACCGAATCAGCTACAATCGATTCATGTCGCAGCCTCTCTTGTTACGGCCGGCTCTATGGTTGCTGCTGATCGTTTTGTTTCATCCTGGTTTCATTACGGGCCGGCCGGGGAGCGAGACCCTTCATTTCGAACGGTTCTCCTTGGACGAGGGACTTTCGAGCACGCTGATCACGGCGATCAACCAGGACCGGAACGGGTTCCTCTGGATCGGGACCCACGAGGGTCTCAACCGCTTCGATGGAATCTCCATCACCGTTTTCACTCATGATCCCCAGCAGATCAACTCGCTCATCAACAACCGCATCTCGTCGATAAGTGACGACAGCCGGGGCCGGTTGTGGATCGGTACCTACGGCGGCCTGGAAATGCTGTCTCCGGAAACGGGAGTTTTCACCCCCTATACCCACCGCGAGGGCGACTCGACCAGTCTGGCGCACAACGAAATCACCTCCACCTGCCTGGACCGGTCCGGCTTCCTCTGGATCGGGCATCGTCTGGGGATCGACCGCCTCGACCCGAAAACCGGCATCTTTTCCCACTTTTCTTTCCCCGACTTCAATCCCGCCCGCATTGAAATCTTCGCAGTCAATACCATCATGGAAGACCCGAATCAGGACGGGGTTCTCTGGGTTGGGAGCCAGAATGGCCTGTATCGGTTCGATTCACAGCGTGGCTTCACCGACCACTTCACGACCAAACCCGTCAACAGTCCATCGCTGAGAAATAATTCGGTATACGCGCTCTGTTCCGACCCGCGGCAACCAAACTGTTTCTGGATCGGCACGGAAGGAGGAATAGATCGATTCGATCCAATTTCCCGAATATTCACTCCTCTGGAAAAAATAAAAAACCATTCGCAGATGAAAACCATCCGTCGGGTCCGCGCCTTTTTCCGATCCCACCAGCGACCGATCCGGGTTTGGATCGGGTCGGACGGCGGCGGAGTGAGCGTATTCGACGCCACAACCGGTTCCCTTTCCTCCTATTTGAACAATCCGCTGGAGGCCAACAGCCTCAGCCAGAATTCGGTCATCGCTCTCCATGAGGACCGCTCCGGAAATATCTGGATCGGAACATCGGGGGGGGGATTCAATAAAGTGGATCCGCGGAAGGGTCTCTTCCGGCATTTTGAGCACAATCCCTACGACCCGTCCAGCCTCAGCAAGGATGATGTCCTCTCCATCTGGGTGTCCCGGAAAGACCCGGGAATTCTCTGGGTGGGAAACCAGGACGGTGGGTTGAACCGGATCGACCGGCGCAAAGGCCGGGTCACCCGATATCATCTGAGGACCGCCAAAAAGAATGGACTGAGTCATGAATCGGTGACCGCCCTGCTGGAGGATGAGAACGGAACCCTGTGGATCGGGACCCGCTCGGGACTGGACCTATTCTCTCCAAAAACCACAAAAATAGGCCCGTTCCTGCGCAACCGCGCCGATCCCCGCAGCGGCATCACCGACTATATCCGCTGCCTCTACCGGGACCACCGGGGGCGGATCTGGATCGGAACCCGGGAGACCGGCCTCATTCAATACGACCCCCGTTCCGGCGTTACCTCTGCGTTCGTGAGTGTTCCCGGAAACGCCCAGTCACTCACCTCCAATACCGTGCTCAACATTCGCGAGGCGGTGGGTGAACCCGACATCTTCTGGATCGCTTCCGGCAATGTTTTCAGCCGGTTCGATCTCGCCCGCAACCGCTTCCAGCATTTTCACCCCAATCCGGACCCGGACAAGGGGCTGAGCAACAATCGGGTCATGATGACCCACCAATCGACCGCCCAGCCCGAATATCTCTGGATCGCCACCTACGGGGGCGGACTCGTCCGGCTGCATCTCCTCAGCGGAACCTGGAAACACTATCTGAAAAAGGACGGTCTGCCGAGCGATGTCGTTTATGCCATCATCGAAGAGCAGACCTCCCCGACCCGGACGGGAAGACTCTGGCTCAGTACGGGCAACGGCATTTCCCTTTTCGACCCTTCCGGTGAGACTTTCATCAACTTCGGGCTCGGGGAAGGGATCCGGATCACCGATTTCAATTCCGGCGCCGCCCACCGGTCCCCCGATGGCTTGATCTACATGGGCGGAACGGCTGGTATGGTCGAGTTCGATCCCGGCCGGATCACGATCAACCAAGCCAAACCGCCTGTCTTCATCACCTCGTTCAAGGTGTTCGATCAGGAGAGGTTGGCGGGATACATGGACCGGACTGGCCGCGAGATCCGCCTCCACTACCGGCAGAACTTCTTTTCCTTTGAATTCGTGGCACTCGACTATACGACCCCTAAAAAAAACAAATACGCCTATCGACTGGAGGGATTCGATCCCGACTGGGTCAAGCGGGGCGCCGATCGTCGATTTGCCGTCTACACCGGCGTCCCCCCCGGCGATTATCGATTCCGGGTGCGGGCCTCCAACTCCGACGGCATCTGGAACGAAGCGGGAATCACTCTCGACATCCGCATCACCCCACCCTTCTGGAAACGGGGTTGGTTCATCGCACTGATGACTTTTTTGATCGCGATTCTCCTGTTCTCCGCTTATCGCTGGCGGGTGCGGCAATTGACCAAGCGCAAGAAGATCCTGGAAGAGCTAGTGCGGGAACGGACCTATCAATTGGACCTGGCCAACCGTGAACTGCATAAACTGGCCGAACAGGATTACCTAACCGGCATCGCCAACCATCGCCGCTTTTCCGAGTTCCTGGCCGGGGAATGGAACCGGGCCATCCGCGACAACCATCCCGTCTCCATCATCCTCATCGATGTCGATGATTTCAAAATGTTCAACGACACCTACGGCCACCAGGCCGGGGACGACTGCCTCAAGCAGATCGCCGGGGTGTTGAAGGAAAACTGCCAGAGGCCGGGAGATCTCGCCGCCCGGTACGGCGGGGAGGAGTTCATCGTCATCCTGGCGGGGACCCCGATGGATGGAGCCCTGGTGGTCGCCGAGAAAATCAAGGCCGGCGTCGAAGCGCTGGGCATCCTCCATGAAACGTCACGAGCCGCCCGGCACGTCACCGTCAGCCTGGGGTGCAGCACCTTCAAGCCGACCCGGCAGGACGAGTCGATGCTCCTCATCCATGCCGCCGATCAGGCCCTGTACCAGTCGAAAAAAGAGGGCCGCAACCGCATTTCGGTCATCTGACCCGGTCCCTTTTCGACCAGCGCCCGGATATCGTTGAGGAGGGCAGCCACCTCGTAGCAGTATCCATCCTTGATGGTCCACTTGATGCCGCCCCGCCCCAGCGGACCGTTTGCCCCTTCCAGATGCGGAAATTCTCCTTCCAGAAAATCTCATTCTCGGTCGTCCAGTCCCAGAAAAAGGAACCGTGATCGAGCGGCGGTTCTCGTCGGAGGTGTCCCCCGCAGCGACCAGGTATAGAAACAGACGCGGAGCGATGATCTCCCCGGTTTTACTGCGACGCTTCTCGACCAGTGTCTGGCGCGGGTCGCTGTCGACATCTAGGACCGATGTCTGGCCGCAGGCCAACCTGAGCTTGTAGCTGTATTCCAGGGGCATGGAAAGCCCCACCCGTTCAGATGCGTTTCTCTATTCGCTTCCATCCCGTAGATGTTCAGACTCCAGTTGTATCGGGGAGGTCGGCGCCGCCGGCCGGACGCTTCTCCTCCTGGAGCAGCGCCAGTAGTTGCCAGCGGCTCTTGATCCCCATTTTTTTATAGATATTGTAGACATGGCTTTTAACCGTTTTCAGGGAGATGAACAGTTCCGCCTCCATCTCCCGATAGCTCTTTCCGCGGACCAAGAGGCCGATGACCTCCAATTCCCGCTCGGAAATCCGGTAGCGTGTGCGGATCTGTTCCAGGGCTCCCGACAATACCGGTGCCGTCTTGTTCTTGCCGAAGTGCCGCCGCCAATCTGCGGCCAGAAAGACGAGAGGGGGAAGATGGGTGAAAAAAACGAAGAGCGGTTCCGTGACACAGCCGCCCCGTTCGGAACTGAAGACGCCAACGACGAGAAAACCGGCGATGAAGAGCAGGATGTAGATGAGGATGAAGTCGCGGATTCCCTTCTGGTAAGAGGCGACCGGCTTACTCAGTCGGGAGAGGGTGAAGAGCAGGACGGTAACCAGAAGGCCGGTCTGCATCCCGTCCACCACTGTGTCGAAGCGGAAAAAAACCGAGGAAAACCGGCGGTTTCCCGAAACCAACTCTCGGTTGCCGACCATAAAGTACACGATTCCCAATCCTCCATATAAAAGGAGAAAAGCCGCCTTACCCCATTTTCCGATCCGTTTTCCCGTCCAGTGAAGCAAGGATGAGGTGAAGGCATAGATGGCCAGGAGGGCGCACGGCAAGGAGAGGAGGCGGAGAATCCAATAGACGGCATGCCCCGAGGAGAGGGGGGCGGTTTGGCGGAAGAGGATTTCCTGGATCGTGAAATTGCCTAGGATCTTGAAGCAGCCGAGGGCCATGAAGCCGCAAAGGGAGACGAAATAAAGGAAAAAGGGGCGCAGGGGGAAACGGGTATAGAGGCGGAAGGCAAGCCAAAGGGTGAACCCGCCGACGGTCAGCAGTCCCAGATAGGCCAGGATGTTCCACGGACTCATGGGCGAAGTATACCACAGATGAATTGTCTAAGGAGTTGTCCTGAAAACGAAAAAATCAGTCCGAATCCCGATCGACTCCGACCGGTGTCCGCCGTATAAAACGTAGGCCGTCGGAAGCATCCGACGCCAAGGAGGAATCCATGACAGGATGTCAGCGGATACCAATCATTCTCCTCCGCTGCCTGTGGCTGCTGGCCGTTCTGGCCGCTTCCCTGCGGGGAGAAGAGCGGCATTCGGCCGCAGAGATCATAGCCCGTACCCTGCGAGCGGCCGGCACGACGGAGACGATCGAGAAAACCAAGGTACTGCAATTCGCGACCCGGATCAGCACCTACACGGTCTGGCGCGATGGTTCCATGAAAATGGAATCGGCATTGGCCAAACCCTATGTTTATCAATCCCTGGTGGTCACCGCGGCTGCGGTCACACAGAACCAACTGGGCATCGAATCCTTTCTGACCGGCGCCGAGGCCGAGCGGATGCGCTGCCTGGGATTGTTGTACGGGGGACTATTCACCCTGGAGAAAGTCGCGGAGGGATTGCAGATGGAAGGGGAAAAACGATACGGACCCGAGCGGTTCTATGTATTGTCCCGGAACCTGGGAGTCTTGAAAGCCACCTTCTTCGTCGACGCCGCCGACTACTCGGTCCGCCGTTTGGTATTCTCCAGGGAAGGCATCGATGAATGGTGCTACGAATTCAGCCGCTTCGAATCGATCTCCGGTGTCCGTATTCCTCGTTCCATCTTCACTTCACAAGTCGGAGTCCAGGGGACGGGCAGCCCCGGCGCCCAACCGATCCTTGCCGTCGAAGTCAATCCCGAGGTTCCGGCAACACCGCTGCTCCGGGCCACCGTCGCCATCGGTGACCGGCGGGTGGTCCCAGGGATACTGGAAGGCCGCATTCTCTGCGGCTTTTTTGACGAGGAGAGCCTGTTCACGGCTCTTTTCACCAACTGGGGGACCGAGGAAATCGAAGAGGCCGGGCTCCGCTCCGGGGACCGGGTGACGGTGACCTGCGGGGAGGTCGAGTTCGAGACGACCTTTTTCGTCACCGAAGATGAGGTCAATGACCCGCGTGTCTACGAACCGGGTAATTCGCTCTTCATCCGGAATCAGGTCCGCTATCCCATGTTCTATATGCAATTCAACACCCTGTCGCCCCGCGAAAAATTCGACCGATTCCGCGCCGTCTGCAAGGAGGGAGCCGAAATCCGGGCGAGACGGAAAACCAAGGAGGAAAAATGATCAAACGCCGCGACTTTTTGAAATTTGCCGGAGCCGGCAGCGCCGGGATCGGCCTGCCGCTCTTCTCCGGTGGACCCAGGCAATCCTCGCCGAAACCAGAGGAGACAACGAAATCCCGCATCCGTTCCTTTCGGGAGCTGGGAAAAACCGGTCTCAAACTGTCCGACATCGGTCACGGCGTCATCAACCTCAACAATCCCAGCGTGCTCCGCTTTTCCTTTGACTGCGGTGTCAACCATTTCGACACCGCCGAGGGGTACCTGAACACCCGCAGCGAGGAATACCTTGGGACTGCACTGAAGGATATCCGGAAAAACGTAATAATCACAAGCAAATACTTGATTCGCACGCCGGCCGACCTGAACCGGGATTCACTGGCCAAACGACTAGAGGCAAGCTTGAAACGCTTACAGACCGATTACCTGGATATCGCTCTGGTCCACTCGGTCGATCAGCCGGAACAATTGGATAATGACGAGATAATCGCCGCCTATTCCCGGTTCAAGAAGGAAGGCAAAGCCCGCCATATCGGGTTTTCCACCCACGCGGCGCCGGCTTTGCTGGAAAAGGCGATCGAGGCGGGGATATGGGAGGTGGCCTTGCTCATTTACAACCATATCGAGGGGCCGAAAATCGAACCGCTGATCGCCAAGGCCAAAACAAAAGGGATCGGCCTGATCGCCATGAAGGTCTTTGCCGGAGGGTTACAGGGAAAACTCGCCGCCCT
>Ga0105099_10000383_pt1 | contig 30284 bp, 24 predicted proteins | sample PPLLak3cmMay2015_2_FD_79138 | JGI IMG/M metagenome (GOLD analysis project Ga0105099, IMG submission 79138) | Freshwater sediment microbial communities from Prairie Pothole Lake near Jamestown, North Dakota, USA - PPLs Lake P8 Core (1) Depth... | ecosystem: Environmental > Aquatic > Freshwater >... | reverse complement strand
TTATTATTTCAGTGTATACTTTATCATGCCAAACAAAATGGGCTATAACCCACAAAACAACAACGGGTTACAGCCCATCGAGAAACACTACAACGTGTTATTTATGATAAACTCACGCTAGTAGAGTCAAAGGAGAGATATGATTCGGTTGATGCCATAATTGATACCAGTTTTTATAAAGAGTTTATTAGAGGAATTAAATTGTGTTATGCGATTTCTGAAATTGGACATTGTTGTGGTTATGGAGATGCTTTCATTGAATTTACATTTGATTTCGGTGAAAATATTAAAATGTTTTTTACTTGTAGTTATGACTTTAAATCATACGATTTTTTGATTGGTGGCAGAAGGGCTGGTATTATCTTGGAAGATAGTACTGCAAAAAAACTTGAAAGCATATACAAACAATTAAGATATCCTGAAAATAAAGAATCGGAAAAGAAATAAAATAACCGGTTAGATAAATTACTAAATCGAAGGAATGCGGCTTTTATAAAGTAAACTTGAAACGGACGAGTGGCCTGCATAGAACACGTTTGAATAGAATTATATTGTGTGCCACTGTTCCCCCTCCTCCGGACACTGTTTCTTTGTATTTTTAAAATATGCCTGATAAAAACACAAAAAAGCTTCGTCATTGGAATATTCCGGGTCATGCTCATGAATTAACATTTTCAAGGTATCGGAGGGATAATACCGGATTAATGCCTGATGTTTTTACCGCACCGGTTTTGCTGTCTAATGCACAGGCAGAACGGATTAGATACTGTAGGAAAATTATATACGCGGCGAGCGTGTATAATTTGACGTACAGTATCTTATGCCGCAAAGCATACAAAACTACTTCCATAATTTCCAGCTTTGCCGGATTAGTGTTGTATGAAAATAAAAAAGACACTGTCCGGAGGAGGGGGAACAGTGGCACACGGTTTCGGAAATAGGAATTCACGCAGGCCACCCGTCCGCATTTTATTATATTGGTATGAAGACAAAGGGTAAATGGAATATGGATAAAATGTATGCAATACATACGCAACACAACAAGTAAAAAGATACCTCACTTAAGAAATTAATATGACATGAATTCAGAGGAATAAGGCAAGAAAAGAGAAATGACAACATTTGATACATCGTCAACTTGTACATTTACTATAAATATAATGAAAAACGGTTTTCTAACAAGCTTTTTGAAAACAACCAAATTACAAATTAAACACTTGTATTTCCTTACTTTTTTACTGATAGGTTCAATAAATGCGGAAAACAAAAAGTCCGCATCATCATTGAGTATTTCATACGGGTTTTCTGGGACAATATATCATAATGAATACGGAACCGAGGCAAACACAATAAATGATATTTGTATTGGATATAATTTCCATAAGATATTTACAGCAGGCCTGATTTGGTCACTAGATAATACTTATCCTGGCTATGTAGCGAATGGCAGATACATTCCTGGGTATGGGTTACTGATAGGATTGCGTTATAATGATACTACTCAAATTCGTCCATTTCTAAATTTAAAGTATGTGTACTCTGGTCATGTGCGTGAATACAAAATTGAAAATGGGGTGGAAAGTGATATCAATATGACTATTCAACGATTATCTTTGGAAATTGGGACCAGAATAGCAATCTATAAAGGTTTTGGTGTTAAACTTGCATATAACTTGTTTTTATATAAGGCAGGCGATGATTTTTCTAAGCAATTTGAAAAATTATTAGGAATCACATTTTATTTGGATTATACAATTAAGTTCTGGTAGTGAGTTTCAAAAAAGGTTTAACCAAACTTTTTTATTGATAGAAAAACTTTGAAAAGAATAAAAGAATACGGACGGGTGGCCTGCATGTAACTCGTGTGAATAGTAGTCATTTTGTTTGGTGTTGTTTTGGCGAATAGTCATTCTAAAAGGTAGCCCCTCGCTGAAGCAAACCATTTTAGTTCCGATTGGTGATTATTTTGAAAAAAGAAAGTATATTAAGAAAAGAAAGAATCAGGAAATAAACTCTGTATTGGGTTTAAGATCCACAGCAATTTGTACTCCAGAAGAATTAATTGGAGGTCTATATGAATGAGAAAAATGAGTTATTAGAAGAAATTTGGTTAGCTCGTAGAGAAATTGAACAAAAAAATAATTATGATATAGAAAAGATATATAAAACGTATAAAACACGACAAGCGAAGCATCCCCGAAAATACCATTCCGGCAACCCTGTAAAGTTAAAAAAACTAAAAGCTGCATAAACCGCTTCTGCTGGTAATGGCAGAGTCTTTTGGTAAGCGAATAAACAGTGGGCAACCAACTGATATTTAACAGGTAAGGTCAGACTATTCCAGTTTATTCCATTGTATAACTTTTAGTTGAAGCTTCCTGCTTTAATAGATCAATGTGTAGTCAACAATCCATTCCCTTTAATAAAAACATCCTCCCACAAATGATACCCGACAATCTTCCAGAGCAGAAAATAGTGCCACCGAAGGCTGCTCTTCGGCTTTGAATCGATTATCTGTTTTATGAACGAATAATTAAAAATTCCGCTCTGTTTAACCCGTTCTTCCGATAAATACATATATGCAAAACGTTGAAGGTCTTTTTTAAATTGCAACACCGGATTAAAGGTAAAACCGTGTTTGCCTTTTCGCAGAATCTCTTCGGGGAGCATTGTCTGAAGCATCCGGCGCAGGAGTATTTTCCGCTGGCCCAAACGGATTTTATAGGACGGGGGAAGTGAATGAACGAACTCGATGACGTTTCGATCAAGAAATGGCACGCGCACTTCCAGGCCGTGAGCCATTGACATTCTGTCCTCGTTCGCCAGAAAATCATCAACCATTTTATTTTCGATTTCGAATTGCATGAAAGATTCCGCCAGCGAATCGGTTTCGGGGAAATGGTTGAAATTGTCTCGAACAAAACGCGCTCTGTTGTTTGTCAGGTCATCGGCATATATCATGTTCCGCAATCGTTTATCGTGATCCCAACTATTTCTTAAGAGAAGGTAGGTATCGAGCGGGCTGGAGAGGTGTTTTAAAATATCAGCGCCGCGGCGGATGTTATCATAATAGATACCGGGTTGTAAGGAAAGCAACTGCTTCATGAGGCTCGCGGCTCCTAAAACAAACGGTTGCACAATTCGGTTGCTGAAAAGATCAAGATACAATGCCATCTCGTATATATCATACCCGCCAAAAAGTTCATCACCACCAAGACCGCTGAGCATGACCTTCTGGTATTTCCGCGCTTCGCGCGCGATAAAATAGCCCTGCAGACAATTTACCTTAGGCTCCTCCATATAATAGATGCCTGTTTTGAAAAAATCCATTGGCGTGTCTGCAATATAGATGTCGCGGTGATTTGTATTGTATTGGTGCGCGACTATCGAAGCAAACCTGTTTTCATCGGCTGGCTCGTTGAAACCAAGGCATATCGAGTTTAATCGCCGTGAACCGGTTTGGCCGGCAAGAGCAACAATTGCCGAAGAATCTATTCCGCCGGAAAGATACACGCCGACATCGACGTCGGCAATCAACTGTTTTTCTATCGATTTCTGGAGCAGGGTTTGCAAATGCTGCTTTGCTTCTTCAAATAGAACTGTATTTTTCTGTTTTGGTATGGAATAATAGCGGTAAATACCAGCTTGCCACTCTTTTGTTTGGAATCGTTCCACGCATACGTGACCCGGTGAAACAAAGTCTGGTGATTTTTTTTTATAGAGAATGATATAACAGCCCGGAGGAACTTTTTTTACCCCGTTAAAAAGTGTATTCGGTGAAGGCGGGAATCTGATATTTAAAAAGGTATGCCAGGCGTTAAAATCAGGTTCCGGCTTCCATTCAGGAATCGCATAAAAGGCTTTAACTTCGGAAGCGAAATATAAGGCGTTATTTACAATCGTATATACAACGGGTTTAATACCGAAATGATCACGGGCAATAATGACAATGTCCCGCGTTTTATCATAGAGGCAGAAAGAAAACATGCCGTCGAGCATTGTCAGCGAGGAGAGCCCATGCTTTTCATACAACGCAAGAATTACTTCCGTGTCTGATGATGTTTTGAAATTGAATCCCTCTTTTTGTAATTGCTCCCGGATCTCACGGTAGCCATAAATCTCTCCATTAAACACAATCCAATGCTGCCCGTCCTGACTGCTCATGGGCTGATGCCCGCCTTCGATATCAATAATACTGAGCCGGACATTACCCAGACACACGTCATCAAACATCTTAAATCCCGAATCGTCGGGCCCGCGATGCTGTATGCGCTTGAGCATGCCCTGAATAACGGATTCACGCGTGTCGTTCACTGCTCCGGCTATTCCGCACATTATTTTTCCTTAGAAAAAAACGTGGTTATTTCCTGATACATATATAGCGTTACATCGGATTTTTCATGTAATAGCTTCTGCCACTTTTCTGAATATTGTCTGGTCGATTCAGGATCATTCAGAATCTGTTCCATAATTTCCAATGCTTTTTCTATCTCTTTTCGCGAAAAATTATACACCAGTCCATACTTTTTCTCTTCTTCGATCGTATATCCCCGCAGAGTATCGGAAATAAAGAGTGCCGGCACACCCAGAACAGCAGCCTCTGACGCCATGGTTGCGCTCTCGCCGACAACTAATTTTGCGAATGCAATAAGATGGTGTATTTCCGTTATTTTTACCGGGATGTGCTTCGACCGTATCGATTCGGGAAGCGGGGATTCCGACGATATGTACACTCTCCCGTAACGTTCAGCCAGTTCGATCAGCCTCATTTTATCTTTCAGGCTCAAGCCTTTTTCGCTGATATCATGGCTCGCCTGCCAGGAGACAAATCGAATCAGAGTATATGGTTTATCCGGCTCAACAGCATATCGGGCAAGTATCGAACGGTCCGGGGCAAAACGCTGCGGGTGCAGATAAGCCAGTTCATGATACCCGGCATAACGGATCTGATTTTTCCCGATAGTACCCATATAACACTCCGGGGTATACACTCTACGCGCAAGGGGGTAGGCGAACCAGTTGGTTATCCAGGCATTCTCGGTGTCATAAAACACCCATGCCGGAATCCGCAACAAAAACCCGCTCACAGCAATCGATGGCCCCATTATGCCCATCAGTAAGTCGGGGCGGTTATCGATGCAAATCTTCATTAAACGAAACGTCCGTACTATCATCTCAACTATCAGCCCCAGCCCATTTTTCTGGTAACTGATAATAGAATGCTCGATGCCGTATTCACGAAGTAATTCAAGGCTCATCTCTTTGGACCGCGCCGTAACAACTACTTTATGATTATCTTTCTGCAAAAGATGTAGTATGTTTCTGAAAAAGTGCACGTGAGCCGGGTGTAGAATGTCTATGAGTACTACCATACAATGATCACTGAAAATAGATATGATTATAAAAGTAACAGATTCTTTCTATGAATATCAACTGTTTTCACCCAGAAATACTTTTCGCGTAACATAGTGTAACGTTAAAAGATAGTATATACCGTAACACACTGCTGCTGTTCCTATGATAATTATCCATTCATTGCTGATACATGGCAACCGTGAAAACACAAGCTGCCGTATTGTCTGGTGCAGAAACATGATAACCAATGAGGCTTTCCCCAGTTCTGAAAATATTAAATGCACCATTTTATTTTGCGAAAACAATTTTGCCAGGCCAATTGTAATGATAATACCGCACACAGCCAGAACGACATTCAGTATCGGGTAGCCATAGGCCTCCCACTTCATTTTGAATTCATGAAGCATGGCACCCTTTATATCCAGTAACAGAGCTGCAAAAAAAAATATAACCGATCCTATAATTACCTTATTATTTACAATTCTTTTCAACGGTATTTTATGACCCATAAAGAAAAACAGTATCGCCATTGGTACAATATTCATACCCCAGAATAATGGCAGCCTTATTCGGTCAAAATATTGTCCCATCATGGCATATATATAGAAAAAAGTGATGATAATTATCCAGGCTTTAATTCTGTTGGTAACGAAACGGCATATTACATGAAATACCTGTTGTGTAAGGAACAGGCAGGTAATAAACCAGAAAACGTCAAACCACCCATACAGATCTCTGCCGCCGTAAATTTTTTTTATGGTAAGCGATACTATCGTTTTGAACATATCACTTTTTGTGACACATCCTGCGGAATTGATACATACCAGATAATCCGGAATACTCAATAAAAACAAAAATGAAAAATAGGGCACGAGTAAACGAATCGTCTTTTTTTTAAAATACGCGCCTGTTGAAGCGTCGGAATTTTTATACAAATAACCGCTTATATAAAAAAACAGCGGCATGTGAAACCAGAAGATATACCTGCTTCCCGGGTCCCAGACATGGGCGATAACAACCAGCGAAATGCCGATTCCCTTGCATACATCAACCCATTCAATACGATCAGTCTGTTGACCCATAGATTTGCTCGATCAGTCCTTATAAAGGTACTTCGCCCCTATCTCAAACAGGATCAAATCGTTTCTGGTTAAAACCGGGTTTACGGTGAAATGCTTGTCCGGACTATCGATTAATGCCCAGAGGCGGCCTCTGCCTTTTTCAATGAGGATGTAATCAATGCTGTAAATGTTTATGAATTCCTCAAGGCCTGCAACTGTTCCAAAATTAATATCATTAACAACAAAATAATTGTGCATAAAATAGTATTGCGATAAAAACGGGCTTAAAACGACAGATGATTCAGGGATGGAAGATTTCATGGCAACTATCATTTCTCTGTAAATACTATCACGCGGCGACTCGCTCCCGCGGGGTGACAGGTAAAACTCAATTGGGTATTTCACCGTTAATAAAGGAATAAAAATCGTTGCGAAAATGATGATTACCTGCAGATATACCCGCTTGAATTTTAAACATATATAACCGACGCCACAGCCTGCCAGACAATACATCACGATATAATAGGGCATGATATACCGGCCTACCCATGCATTATAAGCAAGATACGCCATTACCGGAATATAGAATATGCTGAAATATACAAATGGTTTATAGAGAGATGCTTTCCCTTTCAGATAGAAAATACCACTCACCGATAATGGCAACACTCCCAGACAGAGGTTATGATCAAAATAGGGGAAAAACTGTATCATCTTCAAAAAGCCTATAACCGGCCGTAACAAAACAACATGCACAAGCCCATATTCAGCAATATAATCCGGCAGATTCGGCAGCTTGCGATAGATATCAAAATAGTTGTCCCAACTCTCCATATACATGGCATAATTTGCAGTCTGATAAAGCGGAGAGCCAAATGCCAGATAATTTCTGATGATCCAGGGCAATGAAAGCAGGCATACCGGCATGATAAACGCGGCAGCTTTTTTATAAAACCCGTCCTTGAACCGGCTGTTCCAGTAAACTGCGGCCAACGCAGGAATCATGAATATCGCCGTTGATTTTAAAAGAAACAGGAGCCCGAAGCCTATTCCACCGATAAGGGATTTAGATACTGTGGAAGAAATTGAATGGGCATATACCAGCAGGATAAAAAGGCCAAAGGCAACAAGCAGGTCCGGATAAATATTGGCCGAATGAATGATAATAAACGGGCTCGCAGAGAAAAAGGCAGCCGCAGCAACAGCAGGAATAAATCCGAATGTTTTTTTCATGAAAACGGCAAGACTGAAGAAAAACAAAACAAATACGGCAAGATTTAAAATCTGTCCTGCAATATATGCATCCCTATTAAAAGCACGAAATATCGCTATCATAAACGGATACAAAGGCGAGCGGTTATCCTCCGGATGCGGGAGCTTTCGCTCAAAATACATATCATGTTCAACCACCCTGCTTTGCATGAATTCCGGGGTCATTACCCGGACCGCAAGCCGAAGCCACGCACCTTCGTCCCCTGCAGGAACGCGATGCTTTTTCGCAACGTTTATCCGGACAATTACTCCGCCAATCAGAATAAGGATGATTGCCAGATAAAAAAGCAGTTTTTGAGAATGTATGGTATTTCTATTCATTATACCCTGCTTGCATATATCTCTATAATCATATTAATCATAACTGTTATTATGCAACATGATTCTTTACAACCATCCACATACCGGAAATTAATCAAACAGAGTATTCACAATTAATTCGTTTAATGTTATAATTCAACAGGAGTGTTCTGTTTTTTCGCAACTGATTCAGGTGATAAATCATTGAATCCAGATCGCTCTTCATTTATAGAAGAATCAATAACCTATGGTTTAACCAAACGGATTCTGTATGAAAAATATCCTCGTTACCGGTGGAGCTGGCTATAAAGGTACTGTACTGGTCGATGCCCTGCTTGAAAAAGGCTATAGCGTAACAATCTATGATAATTTCATGTATGGGTATACACCGGTTCTGGGGTTTGCCGGAAATAAAAATTTTCATGTTATCAAAAAGGATATTCGAAATATTGAGAAAAGCGATTTAAAAAACAGCGATATGATTTATCATCTGGCGGCAATAAGCGGGTATCCGGCGTGTGAAGCGAATCCGCATTCGGCACAGACCATTAATGTCGCCAGCACCGCAAGGCTGGTTGATTTACTCTCCAAATCGCAAATGCTGGTATATGCTTCCACAACCTCGATGTATGGAAGAGACGGGATACAACAGGATGAAACTTCCATTCCTTCTCCAACCAGCCTCTATGGGAGAACCAAGCACGAAGCTGAAAATATCTGCATGCAGCATCAGAATTGTGTTTCACTCCGGTTCGCAACCGTGTTCGGTCCCAGCAGAAAAATGAGGACCGACCTGTTACTCAACGATTTTATTTATAAAGCGGTTACGGAAAAAAGCATTATCCTGTTTGACGCAAAAAGCGTTCGGACCTTCATTCATATCCGGGATGCAATCAAAGCATATCTGATTGTTCCGGAAAATCTCGAAAAGATGACCGGAAATATTTACAATGTGGGATCAAACACCCTGAACTATTCGAAGGAAGAGATCGCCCATATAATCAAAAAACAGCTTCCGGAAACCGTGATAATCAACAGCACGCTTGCTGATCCGGACAGAAGGGATTTTATAATCAACTTCGATAAAATTGCCGGTCTGGGCTATAAAACTGAAATCTCTCTGGAGCTGGGTGTCGAGGAGCTGATTCAGCTCTATTCATGGTTTCGGCACTATTCACCGTTTTCAACCATATAATGCCCCGGTATATACCTGACAAAAAGTTGACCGTATGATTGTATCCGCCATACATGCCTGGAAACAGCATCGTTACTACTACGGAAGGATCGTGTCCGTTCTCCGCTTCATCACGTCCTGCAAAACGTCTATTCTCTATATGGGCGATCTTAATCCGTTTATATGCAGCTTTCTGGAAAAATTCGAACAGGCAAGCGTCATCCTGAAATCCGACAACGACTACAAACACCACCCTTCATCAAAAATTAAGGATTTTCATCGTATCGACGAAATCCAGGATAAACGTTTTGATTATATCGTATGTAATTGCTCCCTGGGCGAATCCGCTGATATTAACAGGGACCTCCGTTCGATCCTCGAACTGACCGACGAAAAATCGCGGGTGATTATTTATCAATACAACTACCTGTGGGAACTCCTGTTGAAAGCCGGAGCGTTTTTAAACCTGAAAAAAAGGGAGAAAACGCAGAACTGGCTTTCGTTGAGCGATCTGTCCACCTACCTCATTTCCGCGGGATTTAAACCGGTGCGACTGTTCAGAAAAACCTTATGCCCGGTACAACTTGTTTTGATAGGCCCTGTTATCAATTTCATAGCCACGATACTGCCGCTGTTTGATTTCTTTAAAATCGACCAGTTTATCATTGCCAAAAACGACCTGATACAATCAACTGATAAAAACCTGACGATCTGCCTGACTGTCAAGAATGAAAAAGAGAACATCCAGCCGATCGTTGAATCGCTTCCGATACTACATCCATATCAGGAAATCCTTTTTGTCGAAGGGCACTCAACCGACGGTACCAGAGAAGAAATCGAGAGAATGATTCAGTTGAATCCGTCCAAAAACATCCGGCTCGTTGTGCAGAGCGGCAAGGGACAGGGTGATGCCATACGCATTGGCTTCAGGCAGGCACGGGGAGATGTTATCATATTATATGAAGGCGACGGGACATCCGATCCCGGTGATATTCAATACTTTTATGATGCCGTGTGCAAGGGACGGGCGGAGTTTATTGAAGGATCGCGATTCGTATATCCGCTTACGGTCGAAAAAATGCCCCTTATTAATCAACTCGGCAATGCGTTATTCGCAAAATGGTTCAACTGGCTATTAGGCCAGAAATTCACCGATGTGCTCAGCGGCATAAAGGCCGTGACAAAGTCCGGCTTTTTACGTATTGATGAAACATGGGACTTTCTGAAAACCGACGACCCCTTCGGCGACTTTGATCTGCTGTATGGGGCGGCGCGTCACGGACTGTTAATAGGAGAGATCCCCATGAAATACCGTCCCCGGACTTACGGCAGTTCTAAAACAAGAGTCATCCGGCACGGGTTGACTTTAATGAAACTCTCTCTGGCCGGTTTCTGGATCTTCCGCAACTCGTTCCAAGGAGAAAACGAATGAAAGTCCCGCAATTCTCGCCCTGGCTGACCGAAGAAGAGTATACAGAGATTCACTCATGTTTCGAACGCAATTGGATTACCGAGGGGCCGAAATCGGACGAATTTGCCGCAGAGCTGTTACAATTAACCGGCGCCAAATTCGGTGTTTTTGCGCCCAACGGAACACTGGGACTTTACCTCGCACTACGGGCGCTTGGCATTGGAGCGGGTGATGAGGTTATTGTCCCCGATTTCACCTTTGTCGGGTCTGCAACCGCAATACAGATGACCGGCGCAACCCCGGTTTTTGTTGATGTAAACAGGGATAATTTTCAGATTGACGTTTCAGTCTGTGAATTAAAAGTGACCACTCATACCAAAGCTATCATGCCTGTTCATATATATGGAACCTGCGCGAATATGGACGATGTGATCACCTTCTCAAAAAAACATCGATTATCCGTCATTGAGGACGCAGCCCAGGCAATCGGAGTCTGTTTTAATAAAAAACATGCTGGTACAATCGGCGATGTCGGCGTGTTTTCGTTTTTTGCCGATAAGACGATTACAACCGGCGAGGGCGGATTTATTGTAACGAATAATGAAAAAATTCATACGAAGCTCTGCTTGTTGAGAAATCAGGGAAGAATAAACCGGGGAACCTTTATTCATGAGGAGATCGGATATAATTTCCGTATAACAGATATACAGGCTGCGGTTGGTCTTGTGCAGCTGCGAAAGTTAAAACAGATAACCGAAAAAAAATTAAAAGTGGCAAAACAGTATGCTGAACGATTACATGATATTCCGGAAATTACGTTTTTCAAACCAGAAAAACAGGCGAACTGGATTCCTTTTCGCGTCGGCATCCTGCATCCCGGGGCGCATGCATTAATGGATTATATGGCGGTTAAAGAGATTCAATCAAGGACATTTTTCTATCCCCTGCACCGGCAGCCCTGTTTCATCTATTTAAAACAAACGAATCAATTATCCGACACATTTTTCCAAAATGCAATCTACGGGTATGATCACGGCGTATGCCTGCCCAGCTTTCCCACTATCAGCGATGAGCAAATCGATTACATCTGCAACGTTATAAAGGAGTTCTTTGCTTATGAGTAATCTGTTTTATACATACTATGATTCGTTATTCGAACAAAAGAATTATCGCAGGGAAGTACGCGACTGCATAAGATTATACCGCCGTTATTGTACTATTCCGCTTGATAGTATGATTGAAATAGGCTGCGGCACGGGAAATCATACGCAGGAATTTATAAAAGCTGTTCCGGAAGTAACAGCCATCGACATCGATAAACACATGCTGTCACTGGCGAAAAAAAAACTTGCCGGAAAGAATAAAAAGCTTATCTTCAAGCTGACCAGGATCGAAAACATACATAAAAAAGCAGCGCTGATTGCCGCCCTTTTTAATGTCATCAGTTATATCGAAAATTTTCAAAAGCTGGATATGTTTTTCAAGGGAGTCAGTAAAAACCTTCAATCAGGAGGAGTGTTTATTTTTGATGCGTGGAATGGTATTGCTGCTATACGGTCATTGCCCCAGACAAAAACAACCTGTTTAAAGGTGAAAGGTTTGCATATACACGCAACACTCACACCGGTAACTGATCTGTTACAACAGCAGGTTATCATTACCTATGAAATACGTGAAAAGGATGGCAACAAATGTTTAAGGAGTGACTCCTTCAAATTCATGCATAAACTGTGGACTCCTTACGAAATAGCGGAATGTGCTATAAAACATCAATTGCAGACAATAAAAATCGCGCCTTTTAACACTATGACTAAAAATGCGACAGAGAATGACTGGAAGATTATATATATAATGAAAAAAATTGGCTAAGCAGTTCATTGCAAATCTATTTTGAAATCTATTATGCTAAAAACTTTTTTTCATCTCATCCGCTTCAACCACTGGATAAAGAATTTCTTTGTTATTGCACCTCTCATATTTGCCTTGAAATTCTTCGACAGGGAAGCGGTATTAAAAAGCGTTATCGCATTTTTCGCTTTTTCGTTTATTTCATCCTTCAACTATATCATCAATGATATCAGAGACAGGGAAAAAGACGCGTTTCACAGCTTGAAAAAAAACAGACCTGTAGCCAGCGGAAAAATTTCCCCGGCTGTGGCTTCTATAGTTGGTGCCGCATTCATTATCATTGCCAGTACATTATCCCTCGGTGTAAATATCCACTTCACGTTCATATTGGCAGTATATGCAGGTATGAACCTTCTGTATTCCTATCATTTGAAGAACGTCGTCATAATCGATGTAATGATCATCGCCGTGGGCTTTGTATTGCGGGTTATTGCCGGATCCGTTGCCATCGACGTACCCTACTCAAACTGGATTTTGCTTACCACGCTTTTCATCTCTCTGTTTCTTGGTTTCGGGAAACGAAGGCACGAGATGAGTATCATGGGAAACAGTATGGAGCACAGGCCGGTTTTAAAGTACTATTCAATACAACTGCTGGATTATTTGATCATTATTTCCGCTGCATTAACCATCATTACCTATGCGCTCTATACGGTTGATCCTGAAAACGCTGCGCGCTTTAAAACAAACAAACTGATTTATACCGTACCCTTCGTCATATACGGTATTCTGAAATATCTGGTTCTGTTATTCAAGGAGCGTAAAGGCGGAGACCCTGCCGATATTGTCCTGCACGATAGAAGTATTCTGGCGGATATCTTTCTCTGGGGAGTTACTATTATGGCGATTTTTCTGTATACCCACTACCGGTAATACTGCGTTGAGCGGAGGGATTGTACTCAAGCCATCCGCTCCTACGCATGAACGAAAAGTAGGATATTTATATCCACTTTGAGTTATCCCCCTTGCGGGGAGAATTATCCTACGCTTAGGGTAATCAGTACTTGTTCGAAGATAAAAATGCAGGTTTAATCACTCTCCACCCAAAAAACAGGGTTATTGCCAGGATTATAAGCCAGAGCCCGAAGGAAATAAACGAATTAATTCCTGCTCCGCATATACTTACCGGCCATATATCAAAACAGCGGGTTCGTACTATGTCCCACGGCGGCAGGTTGTTTCCCCGTACACTTAGCAAAAATGTATTATACAGCTGCTCCGGAAAAAGCTGCGCATGCAGCCAGAAAGGCGCATTGAAAAAATGAGCTGTTTTAATCCACATTGCATCATGGTAACCATGTTTTTGGACAAGCAGTTCCTGTACATAATGATAATTTATCAGCGTACTCAAAACGGCAATCAATCCTCCGGCTGCCGTCAGCGTAATGAATAAAGTTCTGATGTTCCGCTTGTATAATGGAAAGAAAAATACCGGCAGCAGAAGAAACGGGAATATAGGATACATATACCGGTTGGCCCATGTCCAGGAATTTGACCCAAGACCCGCCAGTATGAGCATATACAGACAACCGGCAAAAAATATCCGTATGATTATCGATGGTATCTGTTTTCTGTAATAAAAGGCCAACGGCGATACGAGCAGTAACGGCGACACCCAGAACCAGTGCAATCTGCCGAAGGAAAGATGCATCCTGTAAAAATTAATGAAATAGCGGCTTGAAGCATACCACCCGATGAGATCCGTTATGCTTTTTGCACCGGAAACAACAAGCGACGAACCCTCTTTCGTGTTTCGACCGATATAACCGAAATCAAAAAAGGAGCCAAAACGGTAATAATTAAATCCTCCATGAATAAGTATAACCAGACTTACTATTCCCAAAGAGACAACAATTTCTTTCAACCGGATACTTCTTTGAATAACTGCAACGAATAGAAAGAAGAGAAAAAACGCGATATACTCGATCCGGATAAGCGAGGCTGCTACACTGCATAACGACCATACTCCCCATCGTGTTAAGGAGGTCTCATTGCCAGTTCGTTGCCGCCCGGTTAAAACTACAAACCCGCAAATAGCGAATAAAAATGCTGCCGGTTCGCTCCAGCCGGTGTGACTATATTGCAGCATCTCGGAGCAGAAAATAAGAATGTTCGTAAAAATAAACGCCTCTTTTTTTGATGTACCCAGATTCAGCAGCAGCATAAAGAAGAGGCATCCCGATAACGCAGTATATACAAGGTTCATCCCGCTTACCATACTGCTCCTCACAAACAGCGGCAGCGGCCTGCCTGCGACAGCCGATGCGGTCTCATACGCAAATACCGGCGGAACCATGAGCAGAATAGAACCCAGCGAAAAATGGGGATATGTTTTCCCGCCTGCGACAGGGATTCCCCAGGCGCCATTATACCCGCTCACCTCAAAAGAACCATGTTTCAGAAGATTCTTTGCCGATTCAATTTTTGACACATCGTCGTTTGAATAGAGATGACCGGAATAAAATACGGACAGGGAAAGAAGAAGCCATATAAAAACCATCAGCCTGTCCGGCATCTCTTTTTTTTTCGACATGAAAATCCCCATTCCTGTCAGTATGTTTCGGCAAGCTTGAACAGATAAAAACCGTTTGCCGAATCGACGATCTCTTTTTCGGTAAACTCGGGAAAGGCGTTCCTGTTCTTTGAAGTGTCCAGTTTATCATTAGCAAAAATATACCCGATATTCTTCTGCCTGAAATCCTTTTTCATCTCTTCGGCAGATGCATATTGCCTGTATGCCGTAATGTATGGCCGCTCCAATAAATAATCCGAATAGTTATACAAGGGCATGACAACGGTGTTTTCAGGCAAACGGTTAATTGTCTTTATCACCGCATACTCTGGAAGGATGCGCGAATAATATTCGTCACGCGTCTGCAAGGTAAGGAAAGCCAACCACTCTTTGTGGTACCGTTTAATAAAAAGCACTGATCCCATGCAAATCATGCAGATGATCATACACCATACGATTTTCTGTGCTGCAGGATATTGCTTCATGGATCGTACGGTCCAGACAATCAACGGCGTTGCGCATATCACGATAAACATGCTATAGCGTATACTCGAGCCGCCCTGTATAAACCACATCTCTACAAAAAGTATCTGTGCAAAAAACAGACCCATCGCAATCAATACAATTTTAATATTCTTTGGCGTTTTTACTAAGAATAAGAATGGAAGTATTGCTATAAAAAGAGGGCCGAAGGTATCACCTTGATGTTGTCCGGGGAACACAGAGAATGTCCAGGGTGCTCCGAATACTCGTATGATGCCGTTGAAAAACCAATAGCACGCCTGCGATGCACATTGTACACCCATCGGATCTCCTAATCCCTGTCCGATAATTGTGGCGTGCTTGATTGAAAAAATCGTTTGATTGTTTATATAGCTTTTTATATACCAGGGCAAACCCATCAATAGCGGAATAGAAACAACTATCGCAGCCTCCTTTATGCGAGGCACAGTAACCAGGGGGCCTCCTCTTTGTATAAATATCCTGGTGAACATAACAGGAATTGCCAGCGCTCCGAATGTTTTGGTCTGCAACGCCATTCCTGTTACTATTGAAGCCAGCAGCAAGTAAGTTATTTTGTGCCCATCAAGATATTTCTCCAAAACAATCAGTGCGATAATAGTCCACAAAGCCTGCGGAATATCAACATCACAATTTGACATATTTGCGATAATAACGGTGAACGTGCAGAAGATAAGAAGACTTGGAATAATCAATCCCTTGTCATTAAAAAGATACGTACAAAGGTATGCGATAAGCGCCATTGTCATTACGCCTAATAGAAATGACTGTGTTTTACAAATAATATCATTTTCCAGGGCAAGGCCTATCATGAAATTCATTTCCGTAAGCATTGGATAATCAGCGGATGCATTATAGTAAATATTCCAGAAACCTCCATGCTCAAGGTAGAGTTTCACGGTCGAGAGGTGATACATAAGCGCGTCAAAGTCTGTCGGGGGAAGAAGCCCTAAAACCGCATAGCCGGCAACAAGAAGGATAAGGAGCAGGAATGACAAACGATTTGCCTTCCTGCCGACGCTGACTCCATTGTTAACCAGACAGGCACAATCGGAAATAACCTGTTTATAAAAGGGGGCTCCGGTAATCGTAAAAAAAAGCAAAAGGGAAATGATCCAGAATTGTGTTGCGCACTGAAGAAAACAGAAAAGCATTATCAGGTTGCCGATCACACAAAAGCCAAGAGCTGTATATATAAGGAGCTTCAGGAGCCTGGAAGAGAAGGTGACGTTACAAAGCCTGCTCAGTAAACAGCCAATACCCGTATAAACAAAAAAAAGCCAGCATACCGCAGCAATGCTTAAAAAAATCTGTAGAGCCATTCACGCAGCCTTACCGTATAGGACCCATAGGGAAACCATTTAGTAATAAACAGGGCAACCGATATAATAAAAACCATGCAGCTATGAATAACTACAATCGGCAGGAGCGCCTTAGTATTTCTCATATCTGCCTTCCAATTGTCGAATACGTATCTGTTCAAGCAGCCTTCTGTTGGCCGAGACAACGTCTGCAAGCATCCCCAGGATTATGCATTGGAATCCTGCCCCGGCAAGTACCGCCAGCAATATAAGCGACTGAATATGGCCGCCGCCCCCTTCAAGAATGAAGAAGTACAGGTATCGTATGCCGATAAGAAACGAGCTGCCCAGGCAGAATAATCCGAGCGTAACAAAAAACTTCAGGGGATGATACATGAGGTAAATGCGCGTTATGGTTATAACCGAACGGAGAATATAGCGCCAGATGCTCTTGAAAAGGCGCGAGTTCCGTTTCGGTTTGTTCGTCGGTATGGTAACATTGGCAACGCGTAACTGCTTTACGCCCGCAAGCAAAAGGCTTTCCAGTGTATATGAAAATTCGTCATGAATCACCATGGAGAGCATCGCATCCCGGTTCAGCGCGCGGAACCCGCTCGCCGCGTCCTTAATGCCAGTTTTGGAAAAAACCCTGATGATCCAGGTGCCCAGACGCTCAAGCGCCATCTTTCCCGCCGAAAACGGCCTCGGTTTATGCGAGAGTCTGTCCCCGACAACAATATCGGCTTCCCCCGTTAAAATCGGTTTTATCAGCGATCCTATGCAGGATGAGGGATATTGAAGGTCGGCGTCGGTATTAACCAGTATATCGGCATTTCGTTTTATTGCTTCGTCTATACCGGCGGAAAAAGCGCGTGCGAGGCCCCTGTGGCGCTTCAGAGGAATAATTGCATGCGCTCCCGCTCTGGCCGCCACTTCGATCGTTTTATCGGTCGACCCATCATCAATTATCATTACTTCAACAGTATCAATACCTTCCATACGAACCGGCAAAGACCTGATTGTCTCGGCCAGGGTATCTTCTTCATTCCAGCAGGGTATCTGAATCAAAAGTTTCATACATATCCGGAAATAAAAAAAAATATTTATTTTCTTATGAAAGCATGTTATTATAACTCTATATCCGACATATCCATATATTTCTATTATGGTACAATAAAACAACCTTTAAACGCAATACAATTATCTTCGAAGCATACCAGACAATGCAAAAACATATATCTGTTTTCTCCATCCTTCTCCTCTGGGCTCTGTTCACATCCGCTCAGTCCCTGTTTACCATAACCCAGCTTGATGGTACTGCAAAGGCGCAACGATCCCTGAAAAAAAACTGGGAAAGCGTTTATCTGTCAGAAGAGATCAATGATAACGACATTATTGAAACCTACTTTCAGACGAAGCTGGTGTTGCAGTACGGGGTTGATAACTCCGTCATTCTCGGTTCAAACACCCGGTGCCTTTTAAATATCAAAGAACGCACCGACGGCGAAAATAAAATAGCGGAAGTGAATATCACCCTTTTTTCGGGCGGCGTACTGGTCAAGGTGGCGACAAAAAGCTCGGTACGTATCTATACGGCAAACGCAGTCGCGCAGATCGACAGCGGTACTATTTCAACGGTCGTTGAGGCAAAAACCGGACATACGGGCCTTCAGCTGCTCGGCGGATCATCCCAGGTGCGCAACGTTGCTCAGCAGCAGGGGAAAAGCCTTACACCGGGGCTTACCACGATAGTGCTTCCGGGAAAAGAGCCTACCGCTCCCTTATATATGACCTATCGCCACGTCGCGGTTCTGAAACATTTCTTCGGTGACGAATTCATCGACCAGCAGATTAATGAAGCCGGCATTACCCCGACGGAAGACGTATCGTCGGTCAGCCGCCTCTCACTTTCCCAGAGCATGCAAAACCGCGGCGAAACGGAAAGTCAGGTGCAGAAGAGGCTCTTCAGCGAAAATAAAATCTGGGGCACCATTCTTGATGACCAATTGAAAAAAATCAAGGTTTTCGAGCCGATAAAAAAACCCTCCAGGCCTTCGAATGCCAAAGGCGAGCTGGAATTCATATCGCCCACAGCCCTCGCCGGCGGCGAGCTCTACCCGAAATTCGCTTTGATTCCATCATTCTACTTTCCGAATTTTTCATTCGGGCTGAACCTGCCTCTGGCCAAAAACGCCGACGGGGCGCTGTCGATGCATTTCGGTTCGGCCGCAGGAGTCTTTGACAAAATTCACCACCTGACAATAGGCAGGAGCCAGGACTCCAGCTTTTTCAAACTCGGGACCATCGGCGATTACACGGTGGCGAGAGGATTGATAGTCAACAAGTATCATAACAGAAATACGTACGCCGTGACGCAGCCGCTGGGTATAACCGCCCGGTTCAAAAACGAACTTTTTGACGCAAGCGCCTTTATCTCCGATGTAACCAACTGGCAGGTGGGCGGCGTGCATCTGGGTTTCTTTCCCGGTAACGCGTGGCTGGGCGGCGGATATTACTTTGATGTAAACCAGTACCGGGGAACCCTGTCCGCAAAGACATCCCGGTTTATCGACGTCGCGCCTTTTACAAACGCTTCCGTACACCTGCCGGATCCCGACTCCGTTGAATCGAGCAGCCATATATACGAAGTGAACTTCGGCGCCTCGCATCGGTCCGATGATAACATTGCCTTTGATATTATCTTTCAGTTCGCCGGCAAAATCGCGCCCGCCGGCTCAGGCGGATTACTCATCAGGGGCCCCGAGTTCGGCATGCAGCTGGATAATTTTAATTTCGGTATAAGTTACGTTGCGGAGCGGGGCAAACTTATCGAGGGATATTTCAGTTCAATGTACATGTCAAACAGGCTGCGCGTAGAATCGATTATCAACGACACCCTTATCTACAGCACTCAGAATAACGCACTCTCAGGAGACAGGCACTCCTACGGGTTTGTTCTCTTCTTCCGTGTAAAACCCGTCAAAGGCACTTTTATCGATTTCGCTTTCAGGCAGGACTTTTTAACCAGAGAGCCATTCGCATCTGATTCAACATTGAAAAAAAACAACTTCAATTATACGCTTGCGCTTATCATGAACGACAAACTATTTGCACCCATCAAATATGCGGAAATATATCTTAATCAGGTGCACGGCGGTTTTTACCCGCAGGGAGGCAGATATTTCGGCTCGTGGGGATTCAATGCAGGGTTTGACCTGATGACCGCCCCGCTGTTTTTGAATATGGCGTTTAAAGCGGGTCTTAATTTCGGTTATATAGATTTATTTAATGAAAGTTCAGATTTCGGCGCCCTGAATGATAATATTGACCGGGGTGATTATCTGCTGGAATTTTTTCTGGGATTAAACTGGGGATTTATGTAGCCCGTATGCATGAAACACGCAGTATAAAAAAAATCATCCGCGAGGCTCTGGCCGAAGACCTTGGCCTGCAGGGAGATATCACGTCAAAAGCGCTGTTTGACAATACAACAACAGCGCGTGCGGTTATCAGGAGCAAAGAAACGGGAATCCTGTCGGGCGCCTACCTTATCTGGCCGGTCTTTCGGGAAATTGACAAGCGTGTCACCGTGACTCCGATGCGCACGGAGGGCGCCGTCCTTCATACCGGCGCCGAAATCTGCCGCATACAGGGCCCGATCCGAAGCATTCTTGCCGGCGAAAGAACCGTGCTCAACTTCCTGCAACGATTAAGCGGTATTGCCACGGCAACCGCCCGTTTTGTCTCCCGCATTCGGGGAACGCGCGCGACGCTTTTAGATACGCGCAAAACAACCCCCCTGCTGCGCCTTCTCGAAAAAAGAGCCGTTGCCGCCGGCGGCGGCAGCAACCACCGGTTCGGTCTTTTTGACATGATCCTGATCAAGGATACCCACGTCAAGGCTGCCGGGAGCCCGGCACAGGCTGTTGCCCTGGCGCAGCGATACCGCCGGTCACATCCCGCCATACAAATAGAGGTGGAAGTTCAGTCACCCGAAGAATTTTATGATGCGGTTTCTTCCGGTCCCGACCGCATCATGCTCGACAATATGTGCTGTCAAGAGATGCGGACGTGCGTTGCCTACAATAACAAACTGAAAAAACCCGTTTGTTTGGAAGCAAGCGGCAACGTGACGCTCGAAAACATCCGGGCTATAGCCAAAACCGGCGTGGATTATATCTCGTCCGGAGCAATCACGCACAGCGCAAGTGCTTTGGACATACATCTTGTTATTCTATAGTGCAGGGAATCATCGCCATGAGCCACAGGGTCACTTCGATTGATATCGGCAATACGAATACAAAAATCGGCGTTATTGACATCGATACGCTTTCGTGCCTCTACAGCTGCTCGTTCCCGTCAGAGACCTGTTACCGCCATATTTCAAGCTGCCTGAAAAAAGTGAACGCCAGGTATGCGGAACCGGACGGACTCACGGTAAAAATATGCTCGGTGATCAAACCCCTTCAGAGGCGGCTTGCATCCCGGATCTCTTCGATACCGTATGTCAAAAAAGTAACCGTAGTACGCTATCATAAAAATCTTCCGGTTACAATCAACTACAGAAACCCAAAGACGCTGGGCGCGGACAGAATCGCAAACTGCCTCTACGGTGCAAAAAAATATCCCGGTCAGGACATCATTCTTATCAGCGCCGGAACAGCTATTACTATTGATTTTTTATCGTCATCCGGGGTGTTTTGCGGAGGGTTTATCCTTCCCGGCTTACACCTTCAATTGCAAGCCCTTGCGCAGGGAACTGCCGAACTGCCGATGGTCAGCCGGAATTACTCCCAGCGCTCATTCCCGCCGAAAACGACACAGGCTGCCATAAAAACGGGGATCTGTCTGGAAATTGCGGGAGGCGTCTCGTGTATCGTTAAAAAATTGATCGGCACCTATCCGGGGACAAAAAAAACAGTCGCCTGCGGAGGAATGTGGAAAAGTATCGGGGATACCGTTGATTTCGACTATGTGTATGTTCCGGAATTAACCCGTATCGGCATCGCTCTGTTTGAAGAATAATCCTAAAATCAGCAGTTAAATCGTGCTCGTGCTCGTAATCGTAATCGTAATCGATTGATTTGAAAAGTAGTTTAATAGGAATTGATAGCTTTACAAATTAAGCACCCTTCAGGTGAAAGTCTTTTATTGCTGTAGTTGTCGATTACGAGTACGATTATCCCATCGCTGGCTCTGGGACGCAGTGCGCACGAGCACGACTCCGACTGCGTAATAGAGGTTAATGAATCCTTTTATACTCTTCGAATGGTCGGATAGGCTAAATCTATATCCGGCTCGTTACCAAACCGATTCAAAATATCTCTGATGATAATATCCTGCAGCGTTCGTCTGCGACGAACGCGAACAAGATAGCGGATGGATAACTCGACACCCGAATCCTTGATATTAACATAGACCTTGGGGGTTATGTAATTATAGCGCAACAGATACCTGCTTTGTACCGCTTTTAAATTTTCCTCTATCTGTTCTTTCTTCTGATTAAAATCCTCAAGCGCTATCTCGTTCAGTATTGACTCGGCTTTTTTCCAGTTCGACTCAAAGGTTATCAATACGCGGAGCTCGTCCCAGATGTATTCATACCCCTGGGTGTAATTGTAAATCTCGTTACTAAGGACTGTGCTGTTGGGCATGCTTATCAGCCGGCCTGTGGACTGATCCCCTCCGGCCCACTCGCCTATCTCGGCAATGATGGTCCGTAAAATACCGATATCGATAACATCACCTTTTGCCGTGCCGACCTTAATCCTGTCGCCGTTTTTAAAACCCTTGTTTGAAATAATGATCATCCAGCCTTCAAAATTCGCAGAGAGATCTTTCAATCCGATCGCGATGAACGCTAAAAATATACCAATGATAAAAAGATAAAACGGGCTGTCCTTTTGCACATGGGAATTATAAAGTATCAGAATCCATAGTATGACGAAACAAATGGTGATATATCGCGCCCACTTCCTGATTTCTCTTTTTTTCTCTTCGCTCTGAACATAGCGGGCGGCTGCATTTGAAAATAATCTGCTTACAATTATTATAATAACGGTAACCAGGGTAATGCCGAAGGCTTCTTGCTTGATGAAATTTGTTATTGTTCGATATATCGCGTTCAAATCAAAATAGCTGTTCATCTTCACCTGTATCTTTCAAATTCCAACACCACGCTAAAAATGTTACTACTCTTCTTGAGTATTTAAAACATCATGCCCGCTGGTTTTGGCGGCGACAATGTATTAAGCACACCGGAAATATATGCGACCAGGTCGCTCGCAATAACCGAATATTCACCCATGGCCTCGCTTGCCATCTCCCCGGCAAGGCCGTGGATCGAAACGCCGAGAATGGATGCGTCCAGAGGAGTGCTTCCCTGCGCGATGAGGGAGGCGATGATACCGCTGAGCACATCCCCCGAACCGGCGGTTGCCATACCGGAATTCCCCACGGGCAGGATGTACGACGTTCCCCTGCTGTCGGCAATAATAGTCGGGCTGCCTTTATAGACAATCGTCATGGCAAACTCTTTAGCCTTCTGTGAAAGTCGCGCGATCAAATCCGCCGGATTGCCCGGTACATCGCCGAAAAGACGCTCCCACTCACGCCGGTGAGGGGTGATGATCAGCCTGTTTTTATGATTCCTGAGCTCTTCGGCATGGTCCTTAAACGCATTGATGCCGTCAGCGTCAAGCACGACGGGAATCGTCATTGCCGACAGCAGCTTTCTTACCAGCAAACTGGTATCCGGATGATGAGAAATCCCCGACCCGATAAGCGCCACCTGCATCGAAGAAGCCCGCTCCATCAGCGAGTCGAACCCTGTTGAAGCCGGCGTGCCTTCCGCGGTCTCATCTATCGCATAGAGCACCGGTTCCGTCACTTTAACCGAGACGATGGGAATTGCCGAGTGCGGTACCGCGCAATGCGCCATGCCGCAGCCGGTCCTCAATGCCGACATCGCCGCAAGGGAGACCGATCCCAGCATGCCGCGCGACCCGCACAGCATGAAAACCAGCCCGTGGTCGAATTTTGATCCGCCGGGTTTTCTTGGCGGGACCATCTGTTTCAGGTCGTTAAACGCCGGCAGATACACTCCGGATATATGCTGATCAACGATCTCCCGCGGATACCCAAGGTCCTTTACTATCAATTTACCGATATATTTGCGGGCAGGATAGAAAATCTGACCGATTTTAGGAAACCCCATGGTCACGGTCCAGCGGGCGGAGACTGTCGGATTGCCTGCGACGCCGGTATCATTATTAAGCCCGGAAGGCGTGTCCACGGAGATGACCGGCTTCTGCGAAAGATTGATCAGTCTGATGACCTGCGCATATAATCCGCGAGGGTCGCCCTGGGTGCCGGTTCCCAGAAGCGCGTCCACAATGAGCGAGAACCTTCCGAATCCTTCCAGAACGGCTGTATCATCAATATGGAAATAGCTTCCCTCTTTTTCGATATATTCATTGAACGCGATGCGCGCTTCCCCGCCAAGGGACTCGCTTGCGCCGACGCTGTAACACATGACGTGATACCCTTTGTCAAGAAGCATGCGCCCGACGACATAGCCGTCTCCGCCGTTATTGCCTTTGCCGCACACAATGGCTATCTCGTCGGTATTCGGCGTAAGCGCCATCTTTTCGATGGCGTCGAATATCCCCATGCCGGCGCGGAGCATATAGGAGAACCCGGTTATGACATTCCCGCCGATTACCTGCGCGTCTATGCTCCGCATCTGCGCGGTCGATACAATGGGTATCATACAAAAGCCTCTTTATGAAAGTTGTTGGCGCCAGAACACCCTTTAAATATATCTCTCTCAATTTAGAAAAAATAGAATATTTTTTCCACGACACTTCGTCTCTGGTATCCCGCAGTATCCGAAACATATATTTTCTCTATGCCGCGTTTGTTTATAGCTATACATTTCAGTGCTTCAATCATTGAAAAAATCCAAAATATCTGTTTTGGCATACCAGGCGCCCGCTGGGTACCGCAGAACCAGATGCATTGTACCCTTCGTTTTCTGGGCGAATGTACCGATTCCGTGTATTATGAAGTTGTTGATGCATTACAGGAGGTTCAAACCAGCGCCTTCTCGCTTGCGCTGCACAACGTCGGCTATTTTCCGCCCCGCGGGAATCCCCGCATTCTGTGGGTCGGCATGAAACAGTGTCCCGGCCTTACGGATCTGAAGTCTTCAATCGACGCCCGGCTCAAACATACCGGTGTTGATGACGAAGAGAGAAAATTTCATCCCCATATCACGGTCGCCCGGCTCAAAGACGGCACGCCGCACACCGCGATTGTCCCGTTTATAACACAGAACAGCCTTTTCCAGACAGAGCCTTATGAAATAGCCGAGTTTCATCTCTATTCAAGCATTCTCAGCCAACACGGCGCTACCCATACGCTCGAAGAAACATTTCCTCTGCAATGACACTTTTCTTGTATTCACACTGTTTTACCGGCCGCACAAGTTTTCCTTATTTCCCCTGCGCGCGTCGATAAATCGAAAGGCGCCCGCGGCGGTATCATTGATTATCAGATCGCGGGGGAATTGTTCCTGGATTATAAAGGGCCTTACCGAATCATCCAGACCGATCTCTTCGATTGCATGGGCGTCGCTGCTTATGACAATACTGCAGCCGGCCTTTTTGCAAACTCGTATCAAATGAACGGCGCTTTCAGCCGTTGTACGGTTATACAGCACTTTTGAATTATTGAGCTCAAGAGCCGCGCCATGCTCTTTTGCGACGAGCGCCAGACGCTCAATATCAAGCGGATACTCCATATCGTTCGGATGGGAAATGACATCGATGCAGGGATTCTTTCGCAGCGCCGCAATCATGACGTCCGTGTTCTTTTCAACGTCCATGTTCCTGGGGGAATTAGGATGGAATCCGGCAAGCACCAGCTCGAAATGGCAGGCAAACCTGGCGGGAACATCGATGATATCGATCACGCCGGTATCGTCGAGAATATTGCATTCGATCCCTTTTATGAAACGGATTCCCGCAACCGGATTTTTCAACCGGTCGTAAAAAGGCGCAGTAAAACGCGACTGGAGCGCAGGGCCGTGATCCGTAATCGCAAGGCCCTTCATGCCCAGCTCCTTTGCACGGGTCAGCATTTCAATATGCGTATGAATCCCGCAGGTGCTGAAAAACGTATGCGAGTGAAAATCAACTTCCAACATATTCACTATTCCTTAAGCAGTATCTGTTCAAATGTGACTGTCTCGTAACCTTACGCCCTCTGCCCCATAAAAAAAGCGGGAAGAGAGAGCTTCTCCCGCTTTTTGAATGATTGACCGGTATTATTATCTCTTTTTCCCCTTTTTCGGGCTTTTCTTCTTTGGCGCTGTTTTCTTTGCCACCGGCTTCTTTGGTGCCGGTTTCTTCACCGCCGGCTTCTTCGCCTCTATTTTCTTCGCGGGCTTGCGTTTTGCCGGTTTTTCTGCGGCGGCTATTTCTTCCAGTGCAGCATGGGCTGCGGCAAGCCGTGCAATTGGAACCCTGAACGGCGAACATGAAACATAGCTCATGCCGGCGCGGTGGCAGAATTTCACCGACTCGGGATCACCGCCGTGCTCGCCGCAGATACCCACCTTCAGTTGCGGGCGGGTGGCGCGGCCGCGCTGGATGCCGATCTTTATGAGCTCGCCGATCCCTTCCTGGTCTATGGTCTGGAAAGGATCCGCCGGCAATATCTTATTGTTCAGATAGTCGGGCAGGAATCCGCCGATATCGTCACGCGAAAAACCGAAGCCCATCTGGGTAAGGTCGTTGGTTCCATACGAGAAGAACTCCGCGACCTCCGCCATTCTGTTCGCGGTTAATGCGGCCCGAGGTATTTCAATCATGGTGCCGTACAGGAACGGAATCTTTTTCAAACCGACGGCGGCGCACGCTTCCGGGTACACTTTGTCGACGATCTTCTTCTGGTTAATAAGCTCCTCAACGGTGCAGGTCACCGGAATCATGATCTCCGGGTTCGCTTTTTTCCCTTCCTTTATCAATTCGCCCGCAGCTTCGAGTATGGCGCGTATCTGCATCGCGGTAACCTCCCCGTAGGTCACGCCCAGCCGTACACCGCGGTGGCCGAGCATCGGATTGTTCTCCTTGAGATTCTCCGCGCGTTTCTTCAGCTCTTCAACGTCGACTTGCAGCTCCTGCGCAAGCGCGGCCATCTTATCCGGGCTGTGGGGAACAAACTCGTGCAGCGGAGGATCAAGCAGCCTGACCGTGACCGGGTACCCGTCAAGAGCCTCCATGGTCGCCTTGATGTCGTTTTTAACAAACGGGTACAGCTCGTTCAGCGCTACCTCGCGCTCCTCTTTGGTCTTGCTCATGATCATCTTTCGCAGCAAAAACAGGGGTTTCTCGCTCCCCTCCCCATAGAACATATGTTCAGTACGGAAAAGGCCTATGCCTTCCGCGCCGAAGGTAACCGCTTTTCTCGTGTCTGCAGGCGTATCCGCGTTGGTACGGACCTTCAGCACCCGTATCTTATCCACCAGCTTCATGAAATCCATATACGCCGCATTGTGCTCTATATCGACGTCAACCAGCGTAAGGCTTCCCTCATAGACAACACCCTTGGTGCCGTTGAGGGAAATCCAGTCGCCTTCGCGGACAACGACGCCGCTCTTTGTCTTAAACGACTTGTTGTCGTGGGCAATTTCCATATCGCCGCATCCCACGATACAGCATTTTCCCCAGCCGCGCGCTACCAGCGCCGCATGCGAGGTCATTCCGCCCTTCGACGTCAGAATCGCCTGCGCTTTGTGCATACCGTCCACATCCTCGGGCGACGTCTCTTCGCGGACCAGGATGACCTTCTCGCCGCGCTGCGCCCAGGCAACTGCATCTTCCGATGAAAAAACCGCTTTACCGGTCGCGCCGCCCGGTCCTGCCGGAAGGCCTTTTGCGATCGACGTCTTTGCAAGCTCGGCGACCGGGTCGATCATGGGAAGAAGCAGCTCGACCAGCTGAGAGGGCTGAACACGGCGCACCGCGGTCGGCGCGTCAATCAGCCGTTCTTTATACATCTCGGACGCCATCCGGACGGCGGCGACGCCGTTTCTTTTCCCGACGCGGCACTGAAGCATGTATAACGTCCCTTTTTCGATGGTAAACTCGATATCCTGCATGTCATGATAGTGCTTTTCGAGGCTGCGCTGCATCGCATATAACTTTTTATAATTTTCGGGCATCAGGTGTTCCAGCGCGGGCAGGTGTTTGCTCTGATCGTTTTTGGAGTATTCGTTGATGGGCGCCGGGGTGCGGATACCGGCGACAACGTCTTCGCCCTGCGCGTTGACCAGATACTCGCCGTAAAACTGATTTTCACCGGTTCCGGGATTGCGCGTGAAGGCAACGCCGGTGGCGGAATCGTCGCCCATATTGCCAAACACCATGCTCTGCACGTTCACCGCGGTTCCCCACTCATCGGGTATCCTCTCGATACGGCGGTACTCGATGGCGCGCTTGCCGTTCCAGCTCTGGAACACCGCGCCGACCCCTCCCCACAACTGCATCATCGGGTCTTCGGGGAACGGCTTGCCGAGCCTATCCTTTACTATCTCTTTAAATTCGGCGACGAGCGATTTCAGATCGTCCGCCGTAAGGTCGGTATCATAGGTGTATCCTTTTTCCCTCTTTACCTCTCCAAGCCTTTCGTCAAGAACCTTCCTGATGCCTTTCCCCCCCTTGGGCTCAATGCCTTCCGCCTTTTCCATGACGACGTCGGCGTACATCATAACCAGACGACGGTATGCGTCATAGGCAAAACGGGGGTTTTGCGTTTTTTGTATCAACCCAACAATTGTTGTATCATTCAGGCCGATATTGAGAACCGTGTCCATCATACCCGGCATTGACCGGCGGGCGCCGGAGCGCACCGAAAGCAGCAGCGGATCGGAAAGATCACCGAATTTTTTCCCCATTATTTTTTCAACCATGCCGAGCGTTTTTTCAAGCTGTGCTTTCAGCTCGGGAGGATATTTCCGCTTATTTGCATAGTAGTAGGTGCATACTTCGGTTGTTATGGTAAATCCGGGTGGTACGGGCAATCTCAGACCGGGGTGTCCAGCCATCTCGGCCAGATTCGCCCCTTTGCCGCCCAGCAGGTTCTTCATCGATTCATTGCCATCGGCCTTGCCGCCGCCAAAAAAATAGACATATTTAGGCATAGAGCCCTCCATAGTTATGTTAGTTATATATTGTTATAGTGAAACAGTTAGTACCATCTTTGCTGAAATTCCACTCCGCCCAAACGTAAGACAATCCTGTGTTAACCAATACGGGCTGTGAAAATCAGGCTTATAATATACCTTATTTTTCCGGTTCTTCTAAAGAACTTTAATAATATTACTTTATTCCGTATAATTAGTATCTGTTCTAAATTGACTATCTCGCAACCTTACGCCCCCTAAATCCCCCGAAGGGGGACTTGTAAGGTGTTGATTTTATTATAAATTCATGTTCAATACAAGTCCCCCTTCGGGGGATTTAGGGGGCGTAAATGTCAAGTTAGAACAGATACTAATTATTCAATCATTGAATAATAAACAAATCCAATATATAATAAATCCTATGAAACGACACAGCATAGCCCTGTTGATTCATCCGTATAAGAATGTCCTGATTAAACAGGACGCCATGCAGGGTATGCTTGATGCCTTCGCGGAAAAACTGGTTGCCGTCACCCACGCTCACCCAAACCTCCGGATCAACCTGACGCTCCCGGGATACATGCTGCAACTCCTCAACCCTCTTATCCTGTCAAAACTGAACGAACTGCAGAAGTCAAACTGCCTTGAGTGGCTGACTCCGGGATATACCGAACCGTTCCTGAGCTTTTCTCCCCAATGGCTCTGTGGCGAAAACATTAAATGCGGCCTCGACACATTCGAACAGCTTGTCGGCGCCAGACCCTGCGGGTATGTACCCCCCTTTTCAAACTGGGAGCCCTGTCTGATCCCGGTTCTGAATGATAACCGTATAAACTACGCCGTTCTCTCGCGCACGCTGCTTCCCGCCAGTTTCCAGGCCTATTGCGGATACTGGATTGCAGAGCATCTGGGGCACGCCATGGCTGTCATACCCTTTCAAACGCTCCATTATTACAATGCCCCTGCCAGCGTCGCCGAATGGATGGAAAACAGTATTCTGCAATCCCCGGACAAATCCGGCCCCCTTTCCGTGGTCATTGATTATCTGGTGCCGCTTATCCCGCATTCAAGCAGGGACCCTTTTCGGTGGCTCGCCTCTTTTGCGGAGTCGCTCGACACACTGCTTATCACCTGCCAGATGAACCTGCTGCATGAACTGCCCACGCTTGCGCCGCCGCTCGGGCTGCAATCAATTGCGTCAAGCCTCGCATTCAAGCATGAAAACAGCGAAACCCTGGTGCAATGCTCCAACTACCTTCACACCTTCGATACGGTTGGCAT
>Ga0105099_10000382_pt1 | contig 30388 bp, 26 predicted proteins | sample PPLLak3cmMay2015_2_FD_79138 | JGI IMG/M metagenome (GOLD analysis project Ga0105099, IMG submission 79138) | Freshwater sediment microbial communities from Prairie Pothole Lake near Jamestown, North Dakota, USA - PPLs Lake P8 Core (1) Depth... | ecosystem: Environmental > Aquatic > Freshwater >... | reverse complement strand
GCTGTTACTGGGCCAACAGAAATACTCCCCTGATCTGAAATAATTCTACCGTTAAAAGATTTTGTAGAAGAAGAACTTCCAAGTGAAGTATTTGGACTGACAACAAGACGAGTATTTGTAGCTGTTACAGTTCCTGTATTATGATAATAAATACGCACATTAATAACTTCTCCTGCGTTTGCTTGAACAACAGAAAGAGGCCAGCAAGGATTTTGATAACCCTGACTAGTTGTAGCATTTACGATACTTATACTTTTACAATCATTTGATGCTGTATTCCAAGTCACACCAGCAGCAAAAACATTTTGCGCAGACAAAAGCATTGCAAAACTAATTATTCCGACTATTATTTTTTTAATATTATTTTTCATATTTTTTATCTGGCCATTCGGCAGATTATTATTAATACTCTCGACGTTAAATTATTTTGTTACAATTTTAAACCTTCAATCTTTTTAAAATTAAAGACTTAAAAAAGTAAGTGATGATTGTGATAAATCACAATCATCACTAAACTAAATTTAAAAAACAAAGAACAAACTTTAATCACCTGTTGTTGTAGGTGAACCTCCTGGACCACCGGGATCTTCTACTGTATCGTCTTGCTCATCTCTTGTTGAATGAGCACCTCCTGGATTACCTCTATGATAACCATCATTATAGTGACTTCTGATAACCAGACCACCAATAATAGCAACAATCGTAGCAAAGGAAATTACTACCCAACCAATTTTAATCTGTTTTTTCTTCTCCTTTATAGGAGGGATAGGAAGATAAGGTTGTTTTTTTATGCTGTTAGGTTTCAAATAGACCCAATTAGTTTCATCAGTTGCAAGAGATTGCTCAGTTTTTATAGTAATCATATCTACAGGTCTGATATATTCAATTTTATTACCACAGATTGCGGAGTAAAATTGATTTGTTTTATCATCGGTATACACAATTGCCCCTTTTGGAAAAACAATGTAATTTCTATCAAACTGGTTATTTTCCCCGTCTACAAAACGGACAAAATAATCTTGATCAAGAACTACTATAGTATATCCTGCTGGATGACCACCTTCGTATATAACTTTCGCCTCTGGGCGAATAGCCCACATAGCACCTTTGGTTATTTTTTGATACCCATCGGTCCTTACAGTTCCATAAATAACTTCTTTTGAGCCACTTTGTCCAAAGCATTCAAATACAAAAATGAATGCAAAAAACATTAAACTTACTTTTTTCATTTTTTATAGATTTAGTATTGTTATACTTATATCCCAAAAACCTCATAAATTAAGGTAAATGAGAAACAAATACAACAATACTAGAAATCTAACATTTGTACGAATGGTATCATATTCTAACCTAATTGTCAAGGTCAAAATTGTGTTGCAAAATAAGAAAAACCCTTAGTTTTTAAGCTAGGGGTTTTAAAAATAAAAACAAATTAACTACTGCATTCCTTCAGCTTTTTCTATAATATAATCAATTTTTTCTTCAAAATTCACAATGCAGAGAAGTTTACATACCTCCCCTTTTATTGTGGCAAGCACCGGATATTCTTTTCCTTCAAAAAACAATTTTGCATTACCGTTTAAATTAAAACTTCCATCTGAAGTTAATTTAAAATTTAAGTAATAAGTTTTATCTGTCGGAGAAAAAGATACAAACATATCAGTAATATTTCCATTATTATCTTTTTTAAAAGAAAGCAATTTACCAGTAGTCATAGCAGAAATTGTTTTTTCTAAAACCTTTTTAGTCTGAATAATATTAATGGATCCATCTAAAAAAGATTCTCGATTAAAAAATTCTCCCTCCATAACAATTTCAACACTATTATAAAAGAAGATAGGGTCACCAACTTTAATTTCTGGATAATAGACTTGTTTCCATTTTTCCATATTGGGTTGTATGGTCTCTGTTTCAACAACTTGTTCAGATACTTTATTAATCGGAATACAACCAGCATAAAAAAGTATCATAAAAATGAGAGTTAGTGCAAAAATTATTTGTCTTTTCATGGTACATAGTTTTAATTTAACCTCAAAATATCATCTATAGTGAGATTTGTCAATTTTTTATATTTTGTTCGCTTTTAAAAAATTAATACGATATTATAGAGTACTATATAACAACAGCACTCGGACATTAAGCAAATTAATTTGTATTTATTTGCTTATGCTCCTCGTTAGTTGTTATAATAAAAAATATGACTATTCAATTTGATGATGAAAAACAGCAAAAGAATTTAAATGATTTGAGAAAGCAAGAAGAGGAAGAGTTAATAGAGGCCTTGGCAGAACCTAAATATGGTATCCCCCCTATTAACCTAACAAGTGTCATCATCGACAACGATGCACTTCGAACCATTTCAGAAAAAGACGCCACCTCTCTTGAGATAGCGCCATTTAAACTTGTGGGTAAAAATATCCATGTGGCGGTAAGATCACCTCAACCAGAAAAATTAGAAAACCTAAAAAGTTATTTTGCTGAACATGAATATATTCCGCATTTTTATATGGCATCACTCGCAAGTCTACAAAAAGCTTGGAGTAGATACAAAGAAATATCTTATGCATCGGAATCAAAAATAGGAACTGTTACAGTCTCTGGTGAATCTTTAAAAAAGATTATGGCTGATATTAAAAATATGGAAGACATTAAAAATGCTATATTGGAAGCAGAGAAAGATAAAACACACACTACTTCACATATATTAGAGATCGTCCTGGCTGGAGCTATTGCCATCAATGCATCTGATGTTCACTTTGAGCCAGAAGAAAATACTGTGCGTTTACGTTTGCGTCTTGATGGTGTTCTTCATGAAGTGATGGAGATAACTCCATTTGTTCATAAATTTATAAATTCTAGAATCAAACTTATTTCTGGATTAAAAATAACAACTCAAGCAGTTGCTCAAGATGGACGCTTTAGTATTTTCCTTGATGAAAGTGAGATAAGTCTTCGTGTATCTATTATGCCTGGAGCTTATGGTGAGTCTATAGTGATGAGAATACTTAATCCAAAATCAATCCGCGTAAAACTAGAAGATATGGGAATTGAACCAAAATTATATGAGATTTTCATGAACGAAATTAAAAAACCAAACGGTCTTATCCTACTTACTGGTCCAACTGGCTCTGGTAAAACAACAACACTTTATTCATTCTTGCAAAGAATTTATTCTGATGAAATTAAAATTATTACTATTGAAGACCCTATTGAGTACCATTTACACGGCATTTCACAAACTCAAACAGATGATGAGAAAGGTTATACATTCCTAGAGGGCTTACGTTCAGCTTTGCGTCAGGACCCAGATGTAATAATGGTAGGAGAAATCCGTGATGCAGAAACAGCCAAAACAGCAGTGGAGTCAGCTCTTACTGGTCACCTTGTCTTCTCTACCCTTCACACGAACAATGCCGCTGGAGTTATCCCTCGCCTTATTGATCTTGAAGTAAATCCAAAAACCTTAGTTTCAGCTTTATCTTTATCTATCGCTCAACGTTTAGTTAGAAAACTTTGTGTTAACTGTAAAAAAGAAAAAGAAATAACAGAAAAAGAAAAAAATTTGATAGATAAAATAATTAATGATGCAAAATCACACAACAAAGATATTGCAAACTATGGGGTTGATTTAAGCGCAACATTTAAAATATACGAAGCAGTAGGTTGTGAAGAATGTAATAAAACTGGATACAAAGGACAAATGGGGCTCTTTGAAGCAATTTATAACGATGCAGAAATTGAAAAAATAATTCCTCAAAATCCTAGTGAACGTGAGATAAAAAAGATTGCATCCAATCAAGGAACTCTAAACATGAAAGAAGATGGGATTGTAAAAGTTCTAAAAGGTATCACTACACTTGAAGAAGTTGGCGGCGCAGTGGATTTGTACGAAGAATAATAAAACCCCGGAAATATAATAATCCCCGAGGTTTAGCCTGAGTGGTCTATGCGACGACCACGTTTTGTGCTGGATGCTCCAAGCACGATTCTCTATTTGCATTTCGAAGAGAACATAAATCTCTAAACAATCCTTTCTAAGCATACACCTACAAAGTAATATAAGATTACAGGATAGACCCAGTAAATTAAAAATAAACCAGAACGTCCTACGCACAGATATAGAGCACGGGGCCGATTGCTTAGAGATTTATATCCTCTTCCATAAAATGCTATAATATAAATATACGAACTTCTGGAGGGAGTATATCATACTAAAAATATAATGTCAAGTCCTAACAAAACAACTAAAGATGAGAGCTTTTTAGATCAAACTCTTCGTCCAGAAATCTGGGGAGAATATATTGGTCAAGAAAATATAAAAGCTAACCTAAAAATATTACTTACAGCAGCAGAAGAGCGTTCTCACCCTGCTGAACATATACTTTTCTATGGACCACCAGGTCTTGGAAAAACAACTTTAGCGCATTTAATCGCAAAAGAAACTCGCAGACAAATAAAAATTACTTCTGGACCAGCGATTGAAAAAGTTGGTGACCTTGCTTCTATACTCACCAACCTTTCCCCTGGCGATATTGTCTTTATCGATGAAATTCATAGATTAAATAAAATGGTTGAAGAGATCCTCTACCCTGCCATGGAATCTGGAGTTTTAGATATTATTATCGGCAAAGGTCCGTCAGCAAGGACAATCCAGCTTGAGCTTCCTCCATTTACACTTATCGCAGCCACAACAAGAATTGCACTTTTATCTTCCCCTCTTCGCTCTAGATTCTCGGGTGGAGTTTTCCGTTTAGAATTCTATACTCATGATGAAATAAAAAAGATTATTAATCGTTCTGCAAAAATATTAGGAGTTGAATTAGATGATGAAGCATTAGATGAAATATCCAAGCGTGCAAGATTCACTCCTCGTACTGCCAACTATCTTCTTAAGCGTTGTCGTGATTATGCACAAGTACACAAGACTCCACTCTCAAAAGAGATAGTTAAAAAAGCACTGGCTTTACTTGAAATAGATGAGCTGGGACTATCTGCTTCTGACAGAAGAATATTAGATATTATTATTTCTAAATTTAATGGTGGGCCAATAGGACTAAAAACAATTTCCGCTGCGACAAGTGAAGAAGAAGCGACTATCGAAGATGTCATGGAGCCATATCTTATTCAACTTGGATTACTAGACCGCACCACTCGAGGAAGAATCGTCACAAAGAAAGGTTACGAACATTTAGGGTATGAATATATAGAAAAATAAAATGAAAGTACTATCCATTGACCCAGGGTTTGAAAGAGTTGGAATAGCTGTTATAGAAAAAACTAATTTGCAAAAAGATAAATTGGTATATTCTGAATGTTTTAAAACATCTGCCAAACTTCCCCTTCCCGAACGAATTAAAAATATAGGTCTCGAAGTTGAAAAAATAATTAAAAAATATCACCCTGAAGTTTTTGCTATCGAAAAACTTTATTTTACTACTAATCAGAAAACTGTCATGGGTGTATCTGAAGCACGCGGAGCTATCATATATATAGCATCAAAAAATAATTTAAAAATTTTTGAATACACTCCCCCACAAATCAAACTCGCCGTCACAGGGTACGGCAAAGCAAGTAAAGAAATGATAATGTCGATGGTTCCTAAACTTATAGAAGTAGATAAAGGAATAAATTCTGACGATGAGCTTGATGCTATTGCTATTGGACTTACCTGTCTTGCTTGTGAAAAGCTTATTTTTGAAGGTGATTTTAAATAAACTGGGGTCATTGGTTATCCACAACCATAGAGGTATTGCAAAGAAAATAATATTTTGTTACAAATGATGTATTATAAATTATAATGTTAAATATGAGTTATCTTGATGAAGAAATAAAAGTTGACGAAGAGGAAGAAGAGGAAGATCTTAACGAGGAAGAAGATCTTGATATACCATTAGATGATGACCTCCTAGAAGATGATGACGATCTTTTAGCTGACGAATTCGCAGGAATGAATGATTCAGAATATTAAAATAAATAAAATCTCCGCAAGGTCTTACCTTGCGGAGATTTTATTTATTTAATTATTATCTTACAGAATCTTTTCTTTCCTATTCTATAAACTCCATCTTTTACTTTTTCAACAGGTGAAGAAACTTTTTCATCTGTATCCAAATTTGTAATTGCATTTTCATCTACAAGTCTACGGAAATCACCCTTAGAAGAAACCAATTCGTTATTCAATAAAATATCAACAAGTAAATCTTCTTTGTTTGCTTTTATTTCTGGCACATCACTTGGAATTTCTTTTTTAGAAAAAGTATTTTCCCAATTCTCTTGTGCTTGTTTTGCCTTATCTTCTCCGTGATAAATTTTGACAATCTCATACGAAAGTTTCAATTTTAAATCCTTAGGGTTTACTACTCCATCTTTTAAATCTTTCTTTATTTTATTTATTTCTTCCATTTCTAAATATGTACAATCAGTAAATAACTGAGGAATATTTTCATCTGCTTGAGACATTATTTTTCCAAACATATTATCATTAGTTTCATCCAGGAATACTCCAGTTCCAAGACTTTTTGACATCATTTTTTCTTTAGTAATTGGATTCTCTAATAAGGTTGTTATAAAAACAAATTTTTCTTTATTCTTCATTCTCTTTAACAAAGTTCTTCCCATTAGAGAATTAAATTTTTGGTCGTTTCCGCAAAGCTCCATATCAACATCCATAGCAACAGAATCATAACCCTGCATTAATGGGTAGAAAAATTCATGCAAATAAATCGGCTTATTATCTTTCATCCTTTTTTCAAACATATCCCTCTCTAACATTTGTTGAACTGTAAAATTAGCAGAGATATTAATTATGTCTTCAAAGGTTAATTTAGATAACCAGTCATGATTGTACAGAATTTTAACTGGATTTTTGGAGTCACTCAAATCAACAATAGGTTTTATTTGATTTAACCACGTTTTAATATTATTTTTAATTTCCTCTCTGGATATTTGTGTACGAACTGCACTTTTATCTGTTGGGTCTCCTATGCTTGCTGTAAAATCTCCAATCAAAAAAATTGCTTCGTGCCCAAGTTTTCTCAATCGTTCTAAAACCATGTAATTTGTAGCATGCCCTATATGCAAAGAGGTTCCAGTAGGATCTGTCCCTATATAAAACCTTATTCGCTCGCCAGACATAAGCAATTTCTTAAAATCCTCTTTAGAGGGTAATATTTCAACAACACTTCTACTTATAATTTCATCTATAATCTTTTCATCTGTTATAATTTCACTCATATACCTATACTTTACCACACCAGAGAACTTTTGTCCGCAAAAATGAATATTATGATATGATATTAGAATATGATAAAAAAGTTTAAAAAACATCTTAAAAAAATGAAAATTAGAAACATAATATTAATTGTTTTGGGTACGGGGCTCTTCTTTACTGGTATTTTGACCATATGGATCAGCACACTACAACTTCCCGACTTTAAATCTTTCACTGAACGCAAAATACAAAGCTCTACTAAAATATATGACAGAACTGGAGAAATTTTACTTTATGATGTTCATCAAAACATAAAAAGAACTATTATCCCCTATGAAGATATGGGTGTGAATATTTTAAATGCGACTGTGGCAATTGAAGATTCGAGTTTCTATCAACATAAGGGCATCCGCATAACTTCTATAATTCGTGCGACTATTTGGGCAAAACTTACAGGAAGAAGAATTCAAGGAGGTTCAACTATTACACAACAATTAATAAAAAATACTCTCTTAACTCCAGAAGTTACTATTTCCAGAAAAATAAAAGAATGGATACTTTCTGTAAAACTTGAAAAAGTTATGAGTAAAGAAGAAATATTAGCTCTCTATTTAAATGAAGCTCCTTATGGAGGAAATATTTATGGAATAGAAGAAGCCTCAAAAGCATTTCTAGGTAAAGCTCCTAAAGATATGACTCTGGCAGAATCTGCATATTTGGCAGCTATTCCAAATGGTCCAACATATTATTCACCATATGGTAAAAATAAAGACAAATTAGAAGAACGTAAGAATTTAGTTCTGAAAAGAATGCTTGATTTAAAATTTATAACTGAAGTTGATTATAATAAAGCAAAAGAAGAAATTGTAGCATTCTTACCAAAGCAACCCATAAATATCGGAGCTCCTCATTTTGTTTTCTTTATTAAAGATTATTTAGAAAAAAGGTATGGTTCAAACACATTAGAAGAGGGTGGTTTAAAAATAATAACTACTCTAGATTACGAATTACAAAAGAAAGCAGAAGAAATAGCTTTCACAAAAGCAAGAGAGAATGAAATAAGTTGGGATGGTAACAACACTGCAATTGTTGTAATTGATCCAAAAACAGGGCAAATACTTTCTATGGTGGGTTCAAGAGATTATTTTGATAAAACAATAGATGGTAATTTTAATGTAGCCACAGCAAGCAGACAGCCAGGATCATCTTTTAAGCCAATTGTTTACGCTCTTGCTTTTGAAAACGGATATACAGAAAAAACAACACTCTTTGATGTGAGAACAGAGTTTAATTCATCTTGTAGCCCAGACGGAAAAGACACAAAAGATACTTGCTACACACCAAACAATTATGATAATGCTTTCCGAGGACCAATGACTCTTCGTGATGGTCTTGCTCAATCTATCAACGTTATTGCTGTAAAACTTTTGTATTTAGTTGGTGTTTCTGATTCTATTAAAATGGCTAGGAATTTAGGAATTAGTACTTTATTAAATGATCCAGACCGATATGGACTATCTCTTGTTATTGGTGGAGGAGAAACTACTCTTCTTGATATGACTTCTGTATATAGTGTTTTTGCAAATAAAGGAATCAGGAATGAAACTCAAGGAATTTTATCTGTAGAGGATAGTAATGGAAATATCCTTGAGGAATATAAAAACAAAACAGATCAAATATTAAAACCAAATACAACAAACATTCTCTCAGATATTCTTTCAGACAATACAGCAAGAACTCCTACCTTTGGAGTAAATTCTATTTTAAGAATACCGGGAAGAGAAGTGGCTGTTAAAACAGGTACCACAAATGATAATAAAGATGCTTGGACTATCGGCTACACGCCTTCTGTCGCTGTTGGAGTGTGGGTGGGTAACAATGATAACAAACCCATGAAAAAAGGTGGTGCAGCTCTTGCTGGGCCTATCTGGAACGCAGTGATGACAGAAGCTCTTAATAATTTACCTAAAGAATCTTTTGAAAAACCAGAGGCCATTGATCCTTCTATTCCACCAATTCTTCGTGGTTTTTGGCAAGGTGGAGACACTTTTACAATAGATTCTATTTCGAATAAATTAGCAACAGAATATACCCCCGAGGAATCAAAAAAGGAAATTTCAATAACAAATGTGCATTCGATTCTATATTGGATCGATAAAAATAACCCACTTAAGCAAACATCTAATCAAACAGATGATTCTCAGTATGAGAATTGGGAATATGGTATCCAAGAATGGTGGTGGGCTAATAAGAGTAAATATAAAATAGTAACTGAAGCTGATAAACCAACTAGTTTTGATAATATCCACACGATTGACTCAAAACCAATTATTTCCATGACTGGTATTGAAAATAGATCATATAATAAAAATGAAACTATTTACCTTTTAATAAACTCAAGTAGTAAAAATCCAATTAAAAAAATAGATGTTTTTGTAAACAATAATTACATAACATCATTAAAATCATATCCTTATGCCACAAACTTTTCTCTAAGTAATATTGATAATTTATCAAAAACAAATACTGTTAGAATAATTGGAGTGGATACGTTGGGTAATATGGGTGAATTGGTAACACCACTAAAAGTGAATGATCTATAAAATCATCTAATATCTGTAAAATTATTATCGGGTAAAAACAATTTTATTTTTTCTAAGATTTGTTTTTTGTGTACCAATATCTCACTTCGAAGTATCGGTGAAGCTTGTATATAAACAAAAACTCCTTTTATTTTTAAATTAGTTTTTTCAAAAGTATGATGTATTTCTTCACTAATTATTTTAGCAATGATTTCTTTTGTTTCCTCTTTCTGATAAATAAGTTTTTTAAATTTATCAAGAAAACTTGTAATATGATTATAATCCATATTTTATCTATTCATTGGCATAATTAGATACATGAATGAATTATCTCCAACACCACGAATAATCATTGGTTTATTTTCATTTAATTCAAGACTTAAACTATCCACTCCTATCGACTGAAAACAGTCTAATATATATTTGTAATTAAAATAAGCTGAAATACTCTCACCAGATAATGCCCCTGCGATAAGAGTATTATTCTCCCCTATTTCTGTATTTTTGGACTCTATTTCAAATATTTTTTCGTTTGGTTTTATAGTTAAAGCTATTTGATTAAATTTATCTGAAAAAATATTTGAAATTTTTAGTGATGAAATAAAATCTTGTTTTAGAACAATCGCTTTGGTGGTGGGAGTTTTAGGAATTATTTGTTTATAATCAGGAAAACTACCGTTTACAACTCTAGAAGTTAGATATATATTTTCAGCACTAAAAGATATTTGATTATTTTGTAAGGTTATATTAAGCTCTTCATCTAATCCATCAAAAACCTTAATTATCTCAACTACATTTTTAAATGGTATTAATAATCCATTAAAAGATAATTTTTGTTTTATTTTTATTTTCTTTTCAGCTAAACGAAAAGAATCTGTTGAGACAAATATCAACATATCATCTTCTGGATAAATATAAACACTTCCGATTTCTGGTTTTATTTCTGAAACAGAAGCACTGTAATAAACGGATTTGATTCCTTCAATAAACTTTTTAGTTGGAATTGTAAAACTTTCACCCTCAACAATTGGAATCGTAGGGAAATCTTCATGTGAAATACTTTTCAGTAAAATAGTGCTTGTTTTTGTTTTTACTAATAGATTACCGTTTATTAATTCAAAATTAACAAGTAAATCTCCTTGTAGGATAGAAAATAATGATGATAAAATATCACCTCTTACTGCAACAACTCCTTCTTTCTCAACTTTAGCTGGAATTTCTATTTCTATTCCAATATTTAAATTGGTGGCTCTCAGTTTTAATGTTTTACCTGTGGCTACCCATAAAACAGAACCAAGAACAGGAAGGGTTAAATTTTTACCAGTTATTCTTTCGACTGAAATTAAGGCTTTTTTTATTTTATCTATTGAGCATTCTATTTTCATAATATTTTATAGATTATCTTATTAATACTTATTACTACTATTATGTGTGTTAATATGTGGATTACTTTAAAACCTAATAAAACAAAACATATTTTTATATTTATTTTTTAAATTAATAATTTAACTTGTTAATTGTTTTTGATTAATTTTATAAATGATCATTTTTCCACTTTTTCATTTTTTATAAACACATCTTTTCCACACACTTATCCTTTTTATTTAAACATGATTCTAATTTTTTCTATTTCTTGTAATAATGATGGATCTGTTTTTAAATCATCTTTTATTTTTAAATGAGAGTGAATAACTGTCGTATGATCTCTGTCTCCTAATTTCTGCCCGATTAATGGATAGGAAATATTAAAATCTTCACGAAGTAGATACATGGCAACTTGTCGAGCTTTTACTATTTCCTTTCTTCTTGTTTTTTCATATATTACAGCTTCTTCAAGTTCATAATATTCGGCAACAATCTTTACAATGTCTTTAATTGCAACGGTTTTTTTAGGTTTAATATTATTTTTGATTAAATTCTTAACTTCAGAAAGAGTTAATGATTTACTTTTCAACTGAGATTGACAAACTACTGTATTTAAACTTCCTTCAAGCTCACGAATATTTCCTTCAAGAGATTCAGCTAAATAAGAAACAATTTCTGGTTCTATTATGCAGTTTGTTGATTCAAATTTTGCTTTTATTATTGCTACACGAGATTCATAGTCGGGTTCATTTATTTGAACGGTCATCCCAGAAGCGAACCTAGATTGAAGTCTTTCCTCAAGTCCTTGTATGAAGTTAGGATGCTTATCTGATGAAAATATTATTTGTTTATCTTTCTCGTATAAAGTATTGAATAAGTGGAATAATTCTTCTTGAGTTTTATCTTTTCCTGAAATAAATTGAATATCATCCATAATAATGACGTCGTATTTTCTATATTTTTCTTTAAATGAGTTTGGGTTTTTATTTTGAATTGAATTAATATAATCAATTGTGAATTTTTCTAAACTCACATAATAAACCTTTTTAAGAGGGTGTTTAATTTTAATTGTGTTCCCTATTGCTTGAATTATATGTGTTTTACCTAAACCTGTACCACCATAAATAAAAAATGGATTATAATTTTGCCCAGGGTTTGTGATTATCGCTTGAGCAACAGCATAAGCAAGCTCATTAAAGGGCCCAACAACAAAAGAGTTGAAGTTGTATTTTGGATTTAGATTATCGTCTTTATTTATATATAAATCATTGAGTGGAAGTTCTTTGTTGTTATTTAAAATTGTTTGCGGATTTACTTTGCTAGTTTTATCGTTTGATTCATTTTTGAATTCTTGTTTGTGTATTATGTATTCAACACTACGGATGTTGTCATTATTCCCTATAAGTGTTTTAAGGATGAGTTTGTGAAATTTATTATAAAGCCAATCTTTTACGAATTCGTTTGGGACTCCAATGTGGATCACCCCAACATCTTCTTTTATAATAGAAGTATTTTTAAACCAAGTAGTAAAATTAGCTTTTGAAATAACCATTTCAATTTCAGACAAACATTTATTCCAGAGTTCTTTTGTTTCCATAGTGCCTATTATACATTGTTTTTAAAAACCATCGAAATAAAATACCTTAATTAACATGTTAATATCGTGTGGATATGTTTTTGGGTTTAAGTTGCATTGTTGTCTAATATAGTATATATTGTCAAATATGTCTTTAACATATCAACCAAATAAAAGAAAAAGAGCAAAATCACATGGATTTCTTGTTCGGGCCAAGACACAAAACGGCAGAAAGGTAACAACTCGTCGCCGTCAAAAAGGTCGTGCCAATGTTTCAATAAAGAAATAACATGATTCCAAAAAAGAAGCGGGTTACAAAAAAAGATTTTCAAGTCTTATTAAAAGACGGAAAAACTCTTTCAACCCAGCTTTTTTTGTTTCATTTTATAAAGAGCGATTTACCCCAATACGTTTTTGTTGCCCCTAAAAACAGCTTTAAAAAGGCAATTTTAAGGAATAAATGGAGAAAAATTGGCTATAATATACTACGTTCTGTCCCTGTAAAATCTGGATCTGGTGTTTTTATCTATAAAAAACAAGCTATTACAGCAAAACCCAATGAATTAAAGGACGATATCTTGTTTATTTTAAAAAAGACAGGATTTTTATAGTTTTAATAAAACTTTACTAATTGAGTAAGGTCTTGCCTTACTCAAAAAAGTATTAAAAAGCTTGTAAAATATGACTAAAATAATAATTTGGCTTATAAATGTCTACCAAAAAACACCAATCAAATCGCACTATTCTTGTGTTTTTATCCCCACATGTTCAGAGTACACTAAAGAGTCTGTTTTAAAATATGGTGTTATTCGGGGATTAATTCGTGGTTTTAGAAGGATTTTACGTTGCCATCCTTGGCAAAAAAATCGTTATGATCCAGTCTAAAATTCAAAAAATTTTGAATTTTAAGGTTTTTAATATACAATAAAGCAATGCAATCATTATGGAATACTGTATTTTATCAACCAATATATAACGCTCTCATTTTTATTATAGACAACATCACTTTCGGCGATGTTGGTTTTGCTATTATATTGGTTACAATTATTGTTAAATTAATTCTAGCTCCCCTTACCCAAAAGTCTATAAAGAGTCAAATTCTTATGAAGCGTATGGAGCCAGAATTGAAAAAAATAAAAAAAGATTTTCCAAACAAAGAAGAACAAGCAAAGAAAACTTTTGAACTTTACAAAAAATATGGCACTAATCCATTTTCTGGTTGTTTAGTTGTGATTCTCCAACTTCCTGTTATTTTTGCTTTATATTATGTTTTTTATAATGGTATCGCAGTAAAACCTGATTTCATTTATTCTTTTATTCAAATTCCTCAAAGTTTACATACCAACTTCTTAGGGTTATTAGAAATGGGGAGCAAGAGCATATTTTTAGGATTATTAGCTGGAATTACTCAGTTTATCCAAGGGTATTTATCTTCCCCTGTAAAAGCAAAAACTCTTGAAGTTGTAACTGATAAGGAAGAACCTAAAACATTCCAAGATCAATTATCAAGCAGTATGCAAATGAATGTAAAATATATACTTCCTATTTTTATTGCATTTATTGCCTGGAAAATATCTGCAGCGGTTGCATTATATTGGGTTGTAAGTAATATATTTACTATAGTTCAAGAATGGTATATTCGTCGAAAATTGACTCGTAATTTAATTTAAATAAATCTATGAAAGAAGATAAAATAAAAGAAGTAATTGAGCAAATATTCAAACACACAGCATGTACTCTTTCGAAGTGCGAGATATCTCTAGATGGAAGTATGCTATGGTGCACAATAGAAACACCAGATTCTAGTTTTATGATTGGGAGAGATGGTGAAACCCTTCGCTCTTTGAATCATATTGTTCAGAAAATAATTGAGAAAGATTCTATTGGTGTGGGTGATATTTCAGAAAAAGGCCCAAGTATTTTTGTGGACATTAATGGTTATCAGAAAAAGCGTTTTGATAATTTAAAAAACATAGCGCATATGATGGCAGAAAGAGCTCGTTATTTTAAAAGTAATATTGAAGTTGACCCAATGCCCTCTTATGAAAGAAGAATCATACATATGTTTTTAGAAAATGCTAAAAATATAAAAACAGAATCAGAGGGATACGGCCCAAATCGTAGAGTTGTTATTAAATATGTCAACAATGACTAATTACAAACTATTGATTACTAATTAAAATACACAAGTCTTGCTTGTGTATTTTTCTTTTCAATATTGATTAGTAATTATTTAATATCTAGGCTCCATAAAGTGGAGTCTTTTTTATTGGTAAAGAATAATAAATCTTCTGTTTTGTTTAAGAATAAATGTGTAGCATCAACAGCCGTTTCTTCTATTGAATTAGCAATAGTTACCTTGTTCCCTGTTTCTGTATTTATCCTCACAAAGTAATCATTAAAAGATACTAACCCTTGATACCAAGAGTCTGGGTAATTATTCCCTGTCACAGTGCTTGGAATGGCACAATAAATATTAATATTATCAATACTCCAGATACATTTTTCTGGTAAGCCGTGTATTTCTAGATTTTTTGTTGAATGTTTTGCTATATCAAAAACAGAAAGTTTTGGACCTGTTTGTGTTGTGGCGCTATATAAGATGAATGTTCCTTTTGGATTAACTAATGTTGTAAGCCCTTCTATTCCACCTAGAACTTTTGTCATAGTTTTATTTGTTTCGTTTAATAAGAAAATACTACCGGTAACACTATAAGAAGGTTTTGTTGTTAAGAATATTCTTCCATTATTATCCCATTGTGATAGCCACTCTGTGAAAGGAGAATTGAAAAATGTATCTTTTTTATCATCACCAAATGTTGCAACTGTTCCAGTTGAGCCATTGTCGTTCTCGGTTATGTAGAAGAATTTTGTTTTATCGAGTGATACACTCAAATCAGAAATATTTTGTGGCAAGAAATCCCCTTTTGGTGCACCAAGTGTTGCGATGAAGCTACTTACTATGTTGTTGGTGGATAAATATCTATATATAACAGTGTTAGCTTTATTATTAAAAAATGCTTCATAAATAGTAGGAATAGTTGAGTTTGAAACCTTTTCTTTTATTTTTGTATCTAAGAACATTTTATAAATATGACCATTAGCTTTCTCAACAAATCTTATTGATGGAGCTTGTTCAAAAAGATTTTCTTCTTTAGTTGTTGATCCATCTGTGTTTTTTGTGAAATATGGAGCGGTATTTTCATCGATTGTTCCAGTGATTGTGAGATTGTTTAATTTTTGGAAAGCTTTTATGGCTTCCGTTGCTTTTTTGCCAAAAATTCCATCAACAACAAGTGCTGGTTTTAATGATAGTGTCTCATTTAAAATTGTTTGAATTTCTTTTCTTCCCTCTTTTGTATTGGCATCAATAATTATTTTTATTGGTTCTTGTTTTGGCTCATCTTCAGTTTTAACTATCGGTCTTGTGTCTTCTAAAAATGTAGCACCAGCGATCGCAAAATCTGTTATCTGGGTGAATTTTGAAGTTGCACCCTCTTCTTCGATTTGTGCTTGCTCCTCTTCTGTAGCACCATCTTTTGTGGTTGTGGTATCTTTAGTGTCACTACTCATACCGAAAGGATTAAAATCTTGATACCAAGGAGTTGTATCTTCTGTTGTTGTGGTATCTTTTTTATTTATCCATGAATAAAAACCTAGGATTATTGCTCCTACTAATATGAATACGGTTATGAAAATGATAATTGTTTTTCTGGGCATAAATTATTAAATTAATTGATTAAGTTCCTGTTGTTGACCAATGCCAAGTTTCTTTTATTGTCTCAAAATCATTATAAAAATCAAATTTTGAAGCATTTTCTACTAACCATTTATAACAAACATTATTTGTATCTATTTTACCCATTGGGCTTCCATTACAATTAAAATCAACGGCTAACCCTTTTTCATGATTTGATGATCCTGGTTTGGCTACAGCGTTTGGTTTACATTGTGTTGAAGGTGTTTCTGGGTTTGGACAATTGTTTTTTACTCTTAATGCTTGTGTTGTCGCTTTTGATCTAGCTCCGTAACCTGAAAGTGTATATCCAGCTTTCTTAGCAGCGTTTATTAGGTTTGCTAAGTCATTAGCAATAACTCCGCATACGTTTATTTTATCTGGTTTTGCGTCTTTAACAAGTACATTTTTAAACCCACCAGGGCAAGCTTCTGTATTGTCTCCTTCTTCATATGTTGACCATGGAATGGATTCATCTTCTATCTCTGCACTAACTTGTTTGATGCTAACTCCTTTTCCGCCTAGTAAATCTGGATTGACAGTGTTTAATAATGCATAAGATCCAAGAGCAATCAGTAGGCCAAATATTGCTGACGTGATTTTGCTTTTTGCTTCTGTTTTTCCAAAGATAGATTCATCCCCCATGTATTGGACTCCACCTATAACAATCATGATCACAGCAAGAGCTCCACAAAAACCTATTGCTATTAAAAATATTATATTAAAATAATCCCCGATATTCTTTGGAGCTTCTACTAATTTACCAATTGGAGCAAGAAGTTTATATGTACCATCTGATGAAGAATCTGTCTGAGGATCAACACTGACAACCCCATCTTCTGCATATACAAAATGGAAAATAAAAGAACTAAAAAGTAAAAATATAAATACTATTCCGATAATTTTAGATAGTTTTTTCATATTATAAATTTAATTTCAATTGACTACTAACTTTTTGGAATAATTCACTCAAATTTTCCATCGATAAACTTATATTTGCATAGCCACCTCGTGATGTCGGCTTAACTGTGAGCTCTGTCTTTTTGGAAGGAGTTGATATACTGTTGCCGTTTATTTGCCATTTGTATGTAAAGTTATCTCCATTACCTAAAGAAGTGAAATATGGTTCCGCTACTAGTGTGATCTCATCTTCTTTCATATCTGCTTCTTTATTTAAAGCGACGTTGTATAAGATTCCTTCTATTGGGGATTTTTTGTAAAAAATTATGACAGGTTTGTATATTGGAATTGATATTGTATTTTCTGCATTATAATTACCACTAACAGAAGAAGCTACAACTGTGATTTCATTTTCATCATCAAATAAACTATCTTTAAAAATATAAGAATTTTTATTGTAACCAGAAGCCTCAAGATCTGTATTCCCTCCATTCTCCCATATATAAGACATGCTACCATTGCCAGATTTGATCGTATTAGTATTTGGTATTGCTACGGTTTTAATCCGGCTACCACTCACAGGTAGAGCTTTACCTTTATAGAATGGTGGAGTGTATCCATCGACAGACTCCCACATTATTTCTATTTCAGAAGGATAAATAACGATTCTTTTGTTTATTGTACTCACAGAACCTACTGGGGTAATGTTGATATCAAAGACATTGTAAGTGTTTGGGCCTCTTGTTTTGAAAGAGTAACTTGTTTTGCCAATACCAGAAAGAACTGTCCCTGATTCAGATTGCCATACTATTATGGCTTTATTGAGATCAGTCGCATAACTTGATATGGTTATTGTGACATCTTGATATGGTTGTGGATTAGATGGATTGGTTTCTACGCTTATCTCTCCTTCTTGCACTTCAATCTGCATTTCAGCTAAAGAAATATATGGAATAATCATTATCCCTAAAGTAAAAATTCCAACTAAAAAAGTTTTTATTTTTATAAATTTCACTTTATATATTATATAATAACCTCATTCACTAAACAACCATTATTTTCCAGTTCCGTTACTGTTATTTGAAGCCAGCAATTCCCCTTTTGCTTTTTTAATAGCGAGAATTTGTGAAGGGTCAGAAGTTATAATCTGATCTTCTGTGTAGGAAGCAATTGTTTTTATCGCAACGTGTTTTAACCCAGCAAAGAATATTCCCTCTCCGACATTTGCCTCAAGTAATAAATATTTTTCTTCCTCGGTAAGATTAAATGTTTTTTGTAAAACTTCTATTGTTGATGGAGATTGTTTCAAAAGTAATTGAATAGATGAGTTTGTGACAATAGGAATACCATAAGAACTTTTCATAAAATCCCCCACATCTTGAGTAATAGTAGCAAGACCTAGATAATATTTTCGTCCACGTTTTGCAATAGAGTAAAGGAAAGATGCTGTATCTTCTGATTTCATCATCCACCAAGCTTCATCGACTACTAGTAAGCGTTTTTTAATATTTTTTCGAACAGCGTTCCAGATATAGTGAGTAATGATATACATTGCAATAGGTTTGAGTTCGTCCTCCATATCTCTGACAGAGAAAACTATAAATTTTCTATTGATATCAACATTTGATGGTTGGTTTAAAAACGATGCCCAAGATCCACGTGTATATTTTATAAGACGTTGCATCAATGATTCACTTCCCTCCATTCCAGAAAGAATAACTTCAAAATCTGATAACATTGGCGGTTCTATATTTCTAAAATCTGAATCTGGAGTAATATCTTTCAAGGCGTATGTCTCTGTGATGGCACTATCTATGATTGAATCTTCTTCTGGCGTAAGTCCACCAAGCATTATGCGAAATAATCCGACAAGACTTATTGTATTTGCTCGTAAAACATCAGCTCCAGTTTCTTCGCCTGTGGGAATCGGTAAATCAAAAGGGTTGATGTGGTGCTCTGAAGAAAGAGCAATATTAAAACAACGTCCTCCGATCGCTTCAGCTAAATATTCGTATTCACGCTCTGGGTCTATTACGATAACTTCTGTATCAAACATTAAAGTACGAATAATTTCCAATTTTGTTGCATAAGATTTACCAGCACCAGATGTCGCAAAAGTTATTGAATTGTAGTTTGGCAAAGAAAATCTATCAAAAAGAATCAGACTGGAGTTGTGTCGATTAACCCCATAGAGTATTCCTTTGTCTTCGGTAAGATCAAAAGAAACAAAAGGGAAAACACTTGAAAGAGGTGCTGTGTTTAACTTTTGGTGGATTCCTAAGATATCTGTGCCGAGTGGAATGACACTTTTAAATCCTTCATTTTGTTGGAATAAAGCAGGTTTTAGATATATAAGTTTTGATTCAAGGAGAGATTTGATTTCATTTTCAATTTTAAATAAATCATTATCATTGTCTGCATAAACAGTAATATAAAGTCCAACATCAAACATCTTTTCTTGAGCTTGCATTAAGTTGTCTCGCAAATCCTCGATATCTTTATATGCTGTGTCTAACATTGGATCACGGACAAGGCCCTTCCCTTCACGGATAGATATTTGACTTTGCACCTCAGCTACTTTCTTTTGGAATGATCTTAATATTTCTGCTGTCTCAATAGGGTGAACAAAAATAGAAACATCAAAAACTTTATCTAAATTTATTATTGGAGAGAACCAATTATCGCTAAGATAGCGTGGATACGATATGACAAAAAATGTTCTTGCTATTTTATCTCCAAGGTTTAGTGACTTAGGTGTTATCTGTAGTGCACTTGGTGCAATTATGTCTTGAAGTTCAAGTGTCGCTGCTTTGTATATTTCACTAGGAAGAACAGGCATGACCATACTTTTTTGATCACTTACTTTTCCTCCTTTCCCAAATAATGATGAAAATATTCCCATAATATTATTGTATTTTTATTCCTTGACTAATATCTCCTGGATTAAATGTTTTATAAAAAAGCTCTACGATTTGGTCTGTTTTAAGTTCTGTCGTTCTTATCCCCACTCTACCGAGTCCACTCATTATTATGCCTACTCTTTGTTCAAGCTGAGTTCTCTTTTCTTCAAATGAAGCTAAATCTATGGCTTTCTTTGTATCCTCGATTTGTTTCTTTGGTGTCCCCCCACCCAAGAGACCTTCCATTATTTTATTGCTAGATTTTATGATTGTAGGGCTGTATGGTACGACAATAAAGAAAGTTTTCGTCATGATGTTTACTTCATCTGTGAATGATTTTATGAAATCCATGTATTCTTTCGTTTGTATTTTCAAAAGTGGCTCGACTTGATTCTTGAGTCTTTCTTCGAGCATAAGAAGATATGGTCGTATGTCTAGTCGGCGAGATTGCATGCATATCTGTGTGGGGAAATCTAAACTGTTTAAGAAATTTTGAAATTCATTTATTATTGCTTGTTGTTCTTCGGATGATTTAAGAGAAAGATTTAAAGAAGATGCCAACAGTATAGCTCGAAGACTACCATCTTTTAATACAATGATGCCATTTCTGACTTCTTTAATTGGTACGAATTCTTGAGAACTTTTTGCACTGATTGCCATATATATAATTACTAATTAACAATTACTGATTACTAATTAATATACTAATATTGTATCACATTTCTTCTAATTATTAATTAGTAATTGGTAATTATTCATTACTCTTCTCTTGCACATCCAAACTCCAAGCAAGATCTTTTATTTTATCTGTAGATGTCATGGGGACAATGGACACTAAAGGAGTTGCTTCTGCTTCTTTCTCTTTATTTATATCTGGTTTTACTAATCTTTGTTTCCAAATATATAATTTACTTGATATGAGATAATTTACCCCCGCTTGTAGATAAAAGATAAAAGGTTTCTCGTTTAGTTTATAAAATACAAGTAAGCCAGTTAGTATCCCTACTGGGATAATTAGAAAAATACCAATCCACAAAGGAAGAACTTTGTAGATAACAAATATTATCCCAGCTCCTCCGATAAGATATGCGAATTGTTGAAAAGTAAAAGGCCCAAAAAGCTTATCTTGCACATCAATAAATTGTGGGACTTTGAATTGCATATGAGAATAATTACTAATTAACAATTACTGATTACTAATTAAAATTCAGTATTGTCACCTATTAAGATTATACCATATTTATAAAATCATAACCCTATCTATAAGATTTAAAGATATAAAATAAAAAATGCCGTGTCCATAAAGGGCGTGCATTTAATTTACTAAGAATTATAAGCTTTAATTTTTCCACAAGTAATGCAAATTAATTCAATATAGATAAAATAACCAGAATCATTTCTTTTTAAAGAACATGATTTAACTGACATTTTATGTTCTTTACTAAAAAATCCAGAAACTGAAGAAGCACAAGTTATATTATTATCTATATTCATAGATAGATGTTTTATTGGATCTTTTTGAATTTGTAAAAAACGAAGTTCAACATTTTGTTTTGAGACAAAACCTGCAGATGGAAAACCACATTGTGGGCAAGGGTCAGCTTGACTACTTATGTCAGCATTGCATTCAGGACAATTAACCATCATAATACACCTCCTTAATTTATTATATTTAGACTAGATTATTTTTAACAAAAAGCTATTACTGTTGATAATAGCATAATTATTGTATTTAGTCAATCTACCTGTTCCCTTTGCTTGTTCTTTGGATAGCAGTTAATAATCTTAATATTGTGATTATTTCTTCCTCATAAATCTTAAATTCCTCAGGAGTTATATATTTTCCACCTAGTAATAATTTTAACCAATACTCTGTTTCTCTCGCCTCTTTATAAGATATTGATATTTTTGATATAAAATCATTTCTGGATTGTGCTCCAATTGATTCTTCAATGTTTGCTCCAATAGATGTTCCGGATCTTAATATCTGTTTAGATAATACAAATTCGTTTCTCTTTATAAGCTTTTTATATAATTCAATCACCAATAAAGCAAAATCAAAACTTTTTTGTTGAATTATATTTTCTTTCATCTGCAGTTTTTATTTATTCTCAATTATTAATTGGTAATTAGTAATCAGTAATTATTTAAAACGTTTCTCGATATGGATCGAATGATCTTGGGAGAGGATTCTCGTTATTGTTTACTACACTCGGATTTTCTGTGTTTATTTTAGGGACTGAATAATTTGAAATACTATGATTGCTTGATGTTGCTCCTTTTAACTTTTCTTCAAGAATATTTTTGGGCATATTTATCTCTTGGGCTAATTTTATAGGGGCTGGATTTTCTATTTCATTATTAATTAATAATTGGTCATTAGTAATTATTTTATTTAGTGGTTCTGGAATTTTTTCTTCCTCTATCTTCTTGTAAGATTTTGGAATCTCTTTTTTCTCTTCAGCTTTGGCGTATGGAGGAAGAGGAATCTCACTATCATTATTAGGTAATAATTCGGCGTTTGTCGTTATTTTACCATTTTGTTCTCTCATTAATTCTCTTATTTTCTTTAATATTTCCTCGTTTACATCTTTTACAAGATTAGAAATATCTTCTCTTAAAATAGTTATCTTGGAAGCCAACTCATTTTCATATTGGTCTGAACGAATTTCATTTTTAATTACTTTTGTTGTAATTTCTTCCAAAATACCCATCTGTGAGATTGTAAGTTTGTATTTCCCAGATATCTCATAAAGCTTTTCTTTCCAATTCGAATTTGCGATTGCTTCTTGAATATTTTGGGGTAAACCAGAAAAATTTGGATCAAAAACCATTTTTTCCTCTTCAAAATTTTTTACCAATAACGCACGAATATTTTTTAAAACTTTTTCATTTATTTCATTCACTATTTCCTTTATTGTTTCCTCAGGAAGTTTTAAGTTTTCTGAGAGTTCTTTAGAATATTCATCCGGATGTGTTTGCCCTAACAGAACTAGAGTTGTATTAAATTCAAATTCCCCTATTTGTTCTGGGCTTAATTTATATTTTTCTCCAATTTCAACAAGAATATTTTCATAATTCGTATTCATAATAGCCTCCTGTATTTCAGGTTGTAAATTATTAAATCTTTCGATTATTGAATTTTTTATTTCTTCTTGTTCCATATTAAATTATTTATATTAATTAGTGATGTCCACCGCCTCCATGTTCGTCTCCTCCATGAGAATCTCCTCCGTGTGAGTCGGCTGGTGCACTATGAGATGCTACTGGGGGAACATATTTATCTTTTGCCTCATGTTTATCTCCATGGCTAACCTCTCCTATTTTTCTATTTGTTGTACCACTGTATTTGATGGTTGATCTTACTGCTCCAATCAATCCTCCCCCTACAGCTCCTCCTAATGTTCCAACCCCTGGAACCACAGAACCAGCGACAGCTCCAACCCCAGCTCCTTGCGCCATTCCCTTTGCAAATTCGGTTAATATTTGTTTAACTGCTTGTTTACCGCTAGCTTCTGCGTGTCCAAATTTTATTATATTATCATTAATATCTCTCGCTACATGTTTATAGATTTGTCCCGATCTTCTTTTCATTGTTAGCGCATATTCTTTTGCTCTACCAGATTTTATTCTCTCTAAATCTTTTTTCATTACATTTAATCCTTTAATTTGTCCATCTTTTCCACTACCATTTTCCAAATCATTTATCTCTTGTGTTTTATCTCCTAATCTCTTTGATATTTCAGAAAGCTTATCATTATATACTCTCATTTTTACTTGGTATTCCTCCTTTTCTTCTTTTGTTCCGTTTACAGGATTAATTGGCGTTGTAGCTTTATGATTTCTCATCTCATTCTCAATATCAATCTTGTTTCTTTTCTCCTTAATGATATTACCTTCTATTTTTGCAATTTCATCTTCTACCTCTACATATTTATGATGATTGTATCCAAGTGATTCAGCAAATTTATTTTCTTTTTCAATTAATCTTTGTTGTACACCTGCATAACCACCAAGACCTTTCTTTGTATCAAGTCCAAGAATATTTGTTCCTTTGTTTAGATTCATACCAGTTTCTTTTGATAGAACATTACCAGCTTGTAATTGACGTAAATCAAAGCTACTCTTCGATGTAGAATCAGCAACTTTTTTACCAATCTTACCGAATGATTGAAGTGCAAACTTACTTAAAGGATTGGCTCCTTTTTTACCAGCAGCAGCTTCGTTTAACCAATTACTTGTATTAGCTTTATTAGCAAGTCTTCCAATAGAAGCTCTTCCTGCCATTGCAAGACCCCCAATTCCAGCTCCAAGAGCAAATCCTCCAACAGAGGCAACTCCTCCTGTTATTGATTGCCCTAATGTTCCAGACATTGTTTTTGCAATGTCTTTTGCTTTCTTTAATAAAATCATTATAAAAATAAATGGAACTATTATAGAAAGTACAAAAGTCATACCGTCTACCGTTGAAGTATCACTTAATTTAATAAGACTCAATCCTTTTTCTAAAAAAGCAATAATCAAATACATAAAGAATATGAAAATTGGTGCTAAGAATGCTAATTTAAGAGTTTCTGGCCACCATTTTCTCCACCCAACCATTTCCATACCTTGTAATGCTGGGACTGTATAACTAAAAAATGCAAAAGGTGCAAAAATCATCGCTATCCATAACCCTATTACTCTAGCAACAAATATTAATCCTATAGATAAAAATGTTAATAACCCCATAATATTTACTGCTGTGGCAAGTATAGTGATAAGAATAAATGCTCCTGCTCCCAGATTCCCTTCAGTGTCTGTAGAATCACTTGTTTCTCCTGTGACTTTATCTTGTATTTTAACAGCTTTCCTTCCGTTAATGATAAGGTTTTGCGGATTAACTTTATTTACTATTGCTGCAGAAAGTGGAATTTCTCCATTTGGTCCTATTTTAAGACCGGGAGTTGCATCTGCAACACCATTCTTTGCATCATCACTCTGAGTGATTTTTATTGTGTTTGAATTATAAAATACCCTAGCTAATATATTTGAAGCATCAATAATAATATGTGTAGCAAAAAGGCTAAAATTAATCAGAAGTCCTATGATGACTACATTTATGATCATCTCTTTTGTTTTTACACTATGAAGTTTTAAGATAGTTCCAAAAGCAATGTAGAGTAATATGAAAATAAAGAACATATTACAGAAATCTCTGACAATACCCCACCCTTCAACAACGAACGGTGTACGATAAGATGCATCTTGCACAGAATAGTGAAAAGTAAAATCAAAAAATGTTCCAGATAATGCAAAAAGGTATGAAGTTGGTACGAATAATGCGTAATAAAGAAGTTGCGCAATACAACCTCCTACATGTGGGTAAGGAATTTTCCCTCCTGATGATGGACCAAAACACACTGGTAGTCCACTTACATCATCACTATTATTTACTGGATCTTTTTTGAATTCAGTAGTAGCAGCTTTTACACAATCTCCAACAATTGCACCTTCTTTAGAGAAGTTTGTAATATCTAAAATTCTATCAGATTCGCAGATCTCTTTTGTGTCTGGTGATGAAATTTTAATAGTTTCACCGCTTTTATTTTTTACAGTATAATACCAAGATTCAATAGTGTATGCGTAGTCATCAAGCACATCTATGTTTTGTGTTGTAGATAAAATACTCCAATTATTTGTGTCGCAAGTGGATGTCTTACATTTATAAACCAAAGAATCATGCTCTTCTTTAATATCACCACTGTTGTATTCAATAGGTTTTGTATCTAGTCCTGGCATATTAACTTCAAGGTGTAATGTTGAAGTACAATTAGTTGTACAGTAAGCTTCTCCTATTTTAAGTTCATATTCAATAACATCTTTTTCTATTTTATTTGCTAAAAATAAAAGAACTTCATTATCTATTTCGTCGTTATTATATATTTCTCCTGTGAGAATTCCCCCAATACAACCACTTGTTTTAATTGAAAGATTTACAGATTCAGGTCTTGATGTATTAGAATTAGTAAGGAAAGGACTAAAGTTTATAGCTGTAAACTCACAATCTGCTGCTTCTGCTTTATTAGTATTTATTTCTAAATTATTTTTTACTCCACTACCAATAGTAATCGGTGCAAGTAATTGCACAAATAATATTAGAACTATTAAAATGTATGATACGAATCTCTTCATTTTATTTTAACTTTCCTTACTCTAAACACTAACCAAAACCAATTTATAATTCTTAATTATTTTTTAATTACCAAACGTTAAGAATTTTTTCCAAATTATCAATATTTACTCCAGCATGCCAAACACACTTGTCTTCTTTTCCTAAATTAAATTGAGTTTTCTGAAAGGCATATCCAGGTCCTGCGTACGGTGAAGGTTCTCCGGGTACTGACACAGGTGTTATTCCAGATGGTCCTAAATCTGTAAAAGAAGATGAACATGAAGCAGGTATTCCACCAAGTGTTGGGTTATACATTTGTTGATTGTAATAATCACAATCTTCACCATCTGATGCTTTTTTACCAGAGAACCAACCAGAGACATATTTACAATCTATCCCTACAAAATTATTAAAATCATCTTTTTCAAGATAAGAACCTCTTAGTGTACTATATTTGTACCAAGGATTTCCCCATCTTATTGTTGGCCCTGTGTAATTTGGATTTACGATACCATTTCTATCAATTCCTTCTGCGTAACATTGATTTGTAATTGTTGTTAAATAATCAGAGAAATTTTTATATTGAGCCATTTCATTATATGCGATATCGATATCATCTTGTGTTTTTAATGTTGGAGCTAGAAGATAAAATTTGCGTAGCAATATTGCGAGATCTGCTTTCTCTTGTTCAGTAAATACTAATGGATTTGCGTCTATATCCAAACAAACATTACTTCCTGCGGGTGAGTTTTCTTCTGATGTGTGACTTGGTATATATGTACCATTAACATTACAATTTGAATCATCTTTGTCTGTGTCACCATCGCCATCATTATCAATAATGTCACTACATTGTGGCAGACTTGTATTTGGATCTATTGGAGAGCTCGTTTCTGAATTATGTGATGAAACATATGTGTTATTTATATCTCCACCAGTATGACAATTTGGGTCATCTATATCTATTTTGTTGTCGTCATCATTATCAATAGTGTCACTACATTGTGGTAATTCTCCTGGTTGAGGCAAGGCATTTGTTACAGTAAAAACAATAGTCTGCCCGCAGTTATTATTTTCATTTGCTTCTGTTACTGATTCAATTGTTATCCCTGTATTTTCTCCAACAGGACTTCTGTCTGCACATAGTCTGATGGAGTATGTGCCTTCTTCTGTGAAAGTATGTGTAAGTTGTGCAGGGCTACCAACTCCAGATTCAAGTGTTGGAATTATTATAGATAACTCAAGATCTTTTGTTTTAGTTAGTTCAACATCAAGATTTTTACTAATAGTAAATAAGTTTACAAAACTATGACCAGTCCCCTCTGTTCCAATGTTTGCAACCATTGCTTTTAATACTGTCGGAGTGTTTACTGTGGTGGTAATGGGTGTGATATTTTCTGTTACTGTTAGATCTGGGCCTTCAACTTGTGTATCGATAAAGTTGTCGCATATAGGTGGATTTACTGCTCCATTTGGACAAGTAATTTCTCCAAATGAATCACATGTAGGTGGATTGTTTGCATCATTTATACAAGTATCGCCAATGGTCGTACAAAGTGGCGGATTTGTCGCATTATTTGTACAAGTTTCTATTACAACATCACCACCAAAGAAATCTCCTAAAAATCCAGAGAAAGAATCCCAAAAATTACTTGTTCTTCCTTCGTTTAAAACAATCTTACCAGTATTCCCACTATTTATATCTTCATCAGCGTATCCAAAAATATTTCCGTCTGTTGTTTTCATAACTATTGGATTACCGTTTGCGCTTGTCCCCATAGAAGATACATTGTCCCCTTTCTTTATTTCTTCACCTGCTTCTGCATCGATTTTATTTAAATCTTTTGTATTATCTTTTGTGATAAGAGGAGAAAATATTTTAGAAATACTAGATGAAGTTTTTACTCCAAAAGCATCTTTATTTTTATATAACAAATATCCACCCAAAACCAATAATAGGATTAGTATAATTGTTATGAGGAATGCTTTACTTTTTTTGGATTTATTTTCCATATAATTTTATAATAATTAATTTCCCAAATTAAATTTACAATCTGGATCTTTTGAATCAACTAAACCGTCTAAATCATTATCCATGTCATCATTACATCGATTAAACTCGCTACTTGTATTTATTATGTTAACATCGTCATAGTAAATAATCTTCTCCTCATCAAGACAGTCAGCATATTTTGTGAGGTACTGACTATATGTTAAACCTTGTTCAACCATCAATTTATCGTCACGTCTTTTTTGAGCAGCTTGTATTATTGCATTAACTTCTAACTTGATTTTATCTAATTTATTTATATTTTCATTAGCTTTAATAATATTGTTTTTATAAGTATCTATTGTTGCAGAAATATCTTCGTCGTAAGAAACTATATCTTTTGTTACATCAAGTCCACCTGTTGCCATTGGGAGCCAACCAGAATTTGGTATTAAGGTTGAAGTCCTTTCATTTTCTATGAATTCTTTTTGCATTAGACTGTTTGCTCCATAAAAATTATTTATATAATCCCCATATTGTTTATAGAAAACTTTAACATCTGTAGTGATTTGTTTTACAGCTTCATCGATTATAGCTTGAGGATCAAGATTTGTTCCATTATGTCTAGAATTAAAAACATCCCAATAACTACCCTCTTTTATTTGATCCCACCATGAATCCGCAGTACTCTCAAAAATACTGAAATAATTATCGTATTCTTCTGATCCTGCTTCAGATGTGGCAAATATATATCCATTTGTATATGGTCGTGAATCCTGAATCCAATAATGTGTCCAGTGTAAACAAGATTTATAAGTTTTCTTGTATCGAGAAAAATGAGGTAATGGCATGAATCCATCTTGGCATTTATATCTTGTGACTTCTTTTTTAGACATAGTCCCAGCAAGTTCTATAAATGCCCCTTCAGCTTCACCGCTATTTGTTTGCCAGTTTGGATTTGGTCCGGGAATACAATAATCAAGTTCTCCTATTTTAGGCATGATACTTGGTAATATAGATAAAAATTCTTTGGCAGTTCCCACGTAATCTTTTTGTATTTGAAGAATTCCTTTCTTTTTTAGTGGGTTTATTTGTTTTGTACACACAGATTTTCCTCCTTTAATTACTTTTCCACATTTCCAATTTTGCCATTTTTCACCATCCCAAAATGCTCTATCTCCTACTTCCCATTCATTGACTCCATTTTCAATAATTATAGTTGATCCAGGACGAATCACGTCGTAATATACATTTTTTAATGGAGCACCATCTTTCCCAATAGGAGCAATGCCTTGAGTGAGTTTTAGATTGCTCGAAACGTTTTGATCAACATTAGATGTTATAAATATGGTTGTAGTATTATCTCCTGCGTTCCAGTTACCTAGCCTTGAATCATTTGTATAGTTGTGTATATATGTATTTCCAAGATCTTGAGTAAGATCAAATGATCCATCTGAATACCCACCACTTACATCAGTTGAAGTCATATCAAAACCTAAGTCTGATGAACTAATATAATCATTACCCATTAAGTCATTATTTCCATACCCACCAGTGCTATCTGTGCTTACAAAATTATTATCTGTGGATCCACTAGAACTTAAACTCGAAAGACCTTCGATTGCTAGTTTTGACAAAATTGTTCCAAAAATAGAATTTAATGAATCGTTTATTGTTTTTACAAGTTCTGCTTGACGAGTATCTGAAGTGAGATAGTTACTGACCTTATCTTTAATAAGGCTTCCAGGGGTTATTGTTTCGTATTTTATACATTTATCATAATTGGGTTCAGTGTTACTCTTGTGTGAACTGGTTTGTATTTTTGAAGTTTCTCCGAGGGCACTTTTTATCGTACTTCCCCTTAGTGGTTTGCCTGTATTGTCATACAATTCCCATAAAACACATTTCTTTTGACTTAAAAATCCGTCATTTGTTAACAATTCATCTTTAACTTCTTGTGTTTGATCCATTTGCT
>Ga0105099_10000381_pt1 | contig 30431 bp, 27 predicted proteins | sample PPLLak3cmMay2015_2_FD_79138 | JGI IMG/M metagenome (GOLD analysis project Ga0105099, IMG submission 79138) | Freshwater sediment microbial communities from Prairie Pothole Lake near Jamestown, North Dakota, USA - PPLs Lake P8 Core (1) Depth... | ecosystem: Environmental > Aquatic > Freshwater >... | reverse complement strand
CTGAGGGCCGATTTACTTGTTCAACTCAAGGAAAGGGCGGGAATGCCGTACCGGGAAGTCGCCCGGATGGATCTCTTCGCCGGCCTGGAGATCAACAGCCTTGGCGGCATTTATCGCCAGACGCGCCAGCGCCGGTCAGCACCGGAATGAAGAAAACCAGAAATCAAGAACCGTCCTCCTTCCGTCCGGCTTACCGATCGGTCCGGATTGTGTAGTAGTCTCCGTCAAGACCCATTTCCAGTGAAGTTACGATCTTGTTGACTTCATCCGGCAGAGGAATTTTTGATCCCGGAATGATCTGTACGCTTATGTTGCGGCCGTTCTTTTTGGCATAGTAAAGTGCCAGGTCGGCCAGCATCACGGTTTCATCAAAACTGAGTAGTTCCGGATCATCGAGATAAAAGGGAAAGCAGTTAAAGCCGATGGAGCAAGTACGCTTTAAATCCGGATTTCTTTGAGACAACTCCATGGTCTGGGGGTCTGGGGACGGTTCTCTTTTATTCTTGTTTTCTTCAGATTACCTCCTGCCGGCGACGGTGCGCCTGGTGACAGATCGTTCACCTGTGCTGCCGCACGGGCGGTTTCGCCAAACAGCCCTCTTTGCTTTTCAGCCACGGAAGAATCGAGCGGCAAAGGGAAGAGGAGGTGGTTGAAATCATGGCCGATCCCTGTTATAACTGGGGGCAGGAGGCAGGCCATGACACCCAAACAGTGGACCAAACCGCCGGATATGGCAATCGACGTAAGCAAAACCTATCGGATCAGGATGGATACGGACCGCGGCACGATCGAGCTCGATCTCTATCCCAACCATGCGCCGAAAACGGTGAACAATTTCGTTTTTCTGACCCGGGAAGGATTCTACAACGGCGTCGGCTTCCACCGGGTGATCAACAACTTCGTCATCCAGGGCGGCGACCCCACCGGAACCGGACGGGGCGGCCCCGGCTACAAGTTCGCGGACGAGACGGCCGGCAATCCCCTGAAGCACGAGAAACACGCCATCTCCATGGCCAACGCCGGCCCCGGCACCAACGGCAGCCAGTTCTTCATCACCCATTCCCCCCAGTCCCACCTGGACGGCCATCACACCGTCTTCGGCCGCGTCGTTTCCGGCCAGGAGATCGTCGACACCATCCGCCAGGGCGACAAGATGATCAAGGTCGAGGTGGAGGAAATCGGATAAACCCTTTCGGATCCATCGTGAAAAGCTGCACTTGGCTTTTTCTGGCCGCGCCGTTCATCTTTTGTTCCATTCCGGCGGCGGCCATATCGGGACAAACCCCTGCCTCCGAGATCGAAGCAACGGTCTACACCGAAATCGGCGCCATGCTACGCGATTACCTGGACAAGAACCGGGTGCCCGGCCTTGAGATCGCCCTCGTCGACCGGAACGGAATCTTCTGGCAGTGCGCACTGGGAGTGAAAGGCGACAGCGACAAAAGCAGCGTGGATGCAAAAACCACCTTTCTGATCGCCTCGGTGACCAAACCACTCACCGCCGCGATCATATTGAAAGCCGTGCAGGAAGGCATCTTGAACCTGGACCTGCCGGTCACTAAGTACCTTCCCAAGATCAGGTTCTACAGCCGGTATGAAAAAGAACCGGAGCGGAAGATCACCCTCCGGCACCTGTTGACCCACCGGGCCGGGCTGGCGCACGAGACCCCGCTGGGCAACAACTGGGACGGAGTGAACTGCTCGTTTGCGGAGCATGTGCAGAGTTTATACAAAACCTGGCTAAAGTGGCCGGTGGGGCAGCGCAACGACTACTCCGGCGCCGGTTTCGACCTGGCAGCTTACATCCTGCAGCGGGTGATGAAAAAGGACTACGCCCAGTGCGCCAGGGAACTGCTCTTCGATCCCCTGGAAATGACCAGGACCACCCTCGATTCCCAGACTATCCTTTCCGAGAGCAACCGCACCCTGGGTCACACCGAACGCTATCAGAACCGCCCGCCGGTCTTTCTCCCGGACCTGGGCGGAGGCGCCGCCTACTCCACTGCGGAAGACCTGGCAAAATTCATCCGCTTTTACCTGAACCAGGGGGAATCAAGCGGCCGCCGGGTGATCGCCGCATCTCTCCTGGAAGAAATGACCAAACCGCAGTGGCCGGCCGAGGGCCAGATCAACGGGTCCGGCCTGGGCTTGAACATCCGGTACGACTTCGACGGCATATATTGGCAGACGCCGCGACTACTCCATACCGGCGGCGGCAGAGGGTTCGGGGCTGTGATCCAATGGTTCCCGGAATTCGGCATCGGCCTGGCCCTTGTGACCAACTCCTGGGATACCGATCCCCTGAACCTTTCCGACCAGATTCTGAAACGGATTCTCGATCATCGGGGCGTGCGGTTGAAACCGTACGAAACTGTTCCGGAAATCGGACAAATCCAGCCAACCGCCCCGCCCGACCCGGCGGTTCAGGGTGACTACCTCAGCTTCAAAATCACGGTTTCCGGCGCCGTAGGCATGATCAAAATCCCCTCCGCCCCGGAAACTCCCTTCGTATTCACCTCGCCCTACAGCGGCTATTACCGGGACCGCAACGGGCTTTTCACCGGCATCCGTTTCTACCCCTGGGAAACGGAACCGCACAAATTCTTCGCCCTGAACCTGCGCAGCGGATTTTTCTTCAGCCGGGCCGAACCTCTCCAGACACCCGGCCCCGGCAAACGCCATTGGCGCCGGTATACCGGGAAGTATGTCAGGAAGCGCTGGGGGGAAGAGACGGGCGCCATCCATATCACGATCAGAGGCGGCTGGCTCTATGCCGACGGAACCCCCCTTCTGGAAGTGAAAAAAGGGGTATTCTATCAGGTCAACGGCGATTGGAACAACTCGGAAGTATTCGATTTCCGGGGCGCCATTCCCACCTACCGAAACCTGAAGCTGGTCAAAGTCGAATCCAGAGCGAACTGAATCCATTCCCGGCTTCTCCCCATGGAATCATTCACAGCCTGACGCCGGGCGATATACGCAAAAAATCTACTGGTGCGGCCACTGCTGAAATGGGAAAAAAATCGAGACGATCCGGGAGGATAAACCACCGATTCTCCGGAAAACCTTTCAGCACAAGGCAAAGCCATTCTGTCTCCGCTTCTCAGTAAAAAGTCTTAATTTTAAAAATCACCCGTTTTGCCGATTCCAGGTTTTCTATTCAGGCGTATACCTCACACGGAATCGGCACGTGAACTATAGCCGACTTTTTTTCAGAACGCTGCTACTTGGACCGGCGGTAGCCTGCCTGGACAGCGGTTTCCGGTAATCCATGCAAGGAGATGACATGAAAAAAACAATCCTGTTGCTGGTGTTGGTCTTGTTCGGGCTAATGGGGGCTTTTCTAGAGTATGGACAAAATGTCAAGCGCACCGGTCCCTATTTGGGCGAGAAACCTTCGGGAGTAAAACCCGAAATCTTCTCCCCCGGTTTCATCTCGACCGAGGCCCACGAGTTCTCCTGCTGCTTTTCCCCGGATGGGAACGAGTTCTATTTCACCCGTAGAGACCCCCGGTCGAACCAAACCACCGTCTGGTTTACCCGCCAGGTCGGCGGCGCCTGGACTCCGCCCGAGCCTGAGCCCGCTCTCCTAACCGAAAACTTCACCTTCGAGCCATTTATCACTCCCGACAACCAGCGGCTCTACTTCCAGACCGCGGGAGTGGCCGAGGGCAAACCGGTGATGCTGACCAAGTATGTCGAAAGGGCAGCCAAGGGCTGGGGCGCTGTCCAGGATCCCGGAGATACATTCAATCCGATGAAGACAATGCATGTCTCGGCCACCAAAGGCGGCACGATCTATACCACCGACATCTCCGCTGGACCAGGCAGCGAGGCGCTGGGTATCATGCGCCAGGTGAACGGCCAATACCTGAAACTGGAACGGCTGGGGCCACCCTTCAACCAAACGGAAAAGCAGCAGCACCCCTGGGTCGCACCCGACGAAAGCATCCTCATCTACACGGTTCGCCGGCCGCAGCAAACGCCCGTTTCGGTGCTGTTCGCTTCGTTTCGCAGCAAAAAAGGTGATTGGAGCAAGCCGGTCGAACTGAAACTGGGGATGAATGCCGGGCAGCCGTTCGTTTCCAGCGACGGTAAATTCCTCTTCTTCACCGGAGGTGAACAAGGGAAGGGCGACCTCTACTGGGTATCGACCCAAATCCTGGACGATTTGCATCCAAAAAAGTAGAAATAGGGATAAAGCTTTTAAAGGGAGAATCCTCATGAAAAAGCATTCACTTTCCCTGGCAGTTGTTTTGTTTATTCATTGGATTTGCGTTGGACAAAATGAAGCCAATCTAAGAAAAGAGCTATCCATACTCAACCCGTTGGTCGGAAAAACATGGATCAGCGAAATGAAAGACCCCTCGGGACAAAACGTGCTGCACTTGCTGCGTCGATACGAGTTCATGCATGACGGGAAAATCATCAAGATCTATCAGGAGTGCAAAGAGCTCAACAATCAGATGGATGGATATTACTACTACGATCCGGACAAAAAGGAAATCGCCTGCCTGACTTTGACCAACAACGGAAATATTACCATCGGAAATGTGAAAGAAGAAGATGGAAGACTTTTACTGTACGGATATGTCATCTTCGCAGATCGAAAACTGGAATTCAAAAACACCTTTGAACTGACCTCCAAAGGTGAAGTGATTGACAAGTATTTCCGGCTTGAAAACGGAGAATGGAAAGCAGGTCATTCCAGAGTCTGGGCTGTCAAATAGTAGGAAAATCAGCAGGGGAGAGAGGAAAAAGGATGAAAAAAGAGAAAACGACACAAATGGTGATTTTCGGTTTGGGGATCATGTGGGCGGCCTCCATGGCGGCCTTGGCGTGCACCTCGTTTGCATTTCCCCACAAGGGTCGCATGATTTTCGGCGCCAACTACGACAATGACCTTACATCGGGCATGATCTTCGTCAACAAGCGGGGATTGCACAAAAACGGCTGGGAGCCGGGAGTATCGGGCGCAGTCGCCTCCTGGGTATGCAAATACGGAAGCATCACCTTTAGTTGCGTCGGCTACCAACTGGCCTGGGCGGGGATGAACGAAAAAGGACTCGCCATTTCCACCATGGCCCTTGGGGAAACGGTCAATCCGGTCGCGGACGAGCGGCCTCCCCTGGTTTCCCCGCTCTGGATGCAATACATCCTGGATACCTGCGCGACCGTGGAAGATGTCATGAAAAGTGATCGCGAAATCAGGATCATGGACACCGTGGACCATTACCTGGTTTGCGACCGGCTGGGAAACTGTGCGGCCATCGAATTTCTCGATGGCAAAATGGTTTGCCATACGGCCGCCGGCCTGCCGGTCAGGGCTCTGGCCAACCGTCCCTACGCCGCATGCCTGGAGAGCTGGAAAAAGAATGAACAATTCTCCGCTGATCCTTATGATTCCAGGTCCCGTTTCAACCGCGTGGGGCGCATGACAATGGAGTTATCTAAAAAAGAACAGGACCCGGTGCAGTATGCCTTCCGGATATTGGAGTCGGTCCGACAACCCCGTAATCCGGAATTCACCCGCTGGAGCATCGTCTTTGACATTGGAAATATGGCGATCCATTACCGGAGTTACAACAATTCCCAAATCCGCCGCATTGATTTTGGGGCTTTCGATTTCGACTGCCGTACACCGGCGAAAATGCTCGATATCCACAATGGGCTTTTCGGTGATATAGCAAAAGCATTCACCGATTATGCCCATGACATCAATCTGGATTTTTTGACCAAGGCGGTTCAACACCAGCGCCCGGATTTTCCCATGGAAAAATTGCCTCCCCTGCTGCAAATGATGGAGGGATTCCCCTGTCTTCCCAAACAAAAAGGTGGGCAGGCAAAAACCGACGATACTCCGCAGTAAGAAGATGGTCAGCAGGCTGGCTGCGGTGATTTTATACAGGGCAAGGCCGGAGTCAATCATGAGCAGGTTGAGATGGCTTTTTCCAGAAGTGCTTGTTATCCTTATCCTCTTCATGGCCCAGACAGGAACTCCTGCCGACTTTTCCCAACTCCGGGGAGCTTACCTGGGCCAGAAACCGCCGGGAGAAAACCCGGAGGCATTCGCCGGAAGCATGTTCAGCGGAAATCGGGAATGCGGAGGATTTGTCTTTTCCCGGGGGGGCGACACCAGTTGCGCCACCCTCTCCCCGGATGGGAAGTATCTTTTTTTTGTAAGGCTTGAAAGGGGGCTCGGAAACTATTTCACGCATGAACGTTACGATGCGTTGATTCCGAAGCTCAGGGTTGGGAATGTAGTGAGTTCATGGGTTCCGGTTTTTACAGTCATATTGGAGGGTGTCCCGGATTCGCTGCGGATTTCATCCTGTTCGACAAGGACCAAGCCATGATCGTCGTGCTCTCAAACTACACCGAGACGGCTGGCAAACTGGCCGCTAAACTGCGTTTCTTGCTCTTTAGTGATAGCCATGTTCCATTAGCAACCAGATTCGATTACAACTTCGAAAAGGGGCGCTATCTTGGAGAAGTTGAAAAAAACTACAAAACTTCGATTGAGTATCTGGACAAAAATATCGTTGGTGCCGAACCTCACCTTCCGTCGCTCTTTGCGGCTGCTTCTTCCAGAATCCGTGGCAATATCGAGATAGAGAAAGCGATTTCCTTGCTTGAAAAATACCTGGAACTCAATCCCGGAGCATCCAAAAACACTTTGACAGCGGTCTGGTGGTTTAAAGGGCAAGGATATGAAAAACTCCGGGATTTTTCCAGAGCTGCGGATTGCTACAGGAAAAGCTTGGAAATCAGTTCGGATTTCGATCGGGCAAAGAATTCGCTCCGCGACCTCGAAAAGAAGAGCGGCACGATAGAGAAACATGAGTAGAACCAGGCCAGTCTTTCTTGCCGAGCATGCCTTTTAGCAGCAGAGGTTTTAGCAATTTCCACTATAATGTTTACTGGGTCGTAGCAAAAATCAAAGACAAATTGCGGCCGAGAGAATAAAAATACTTTATTTTTTTAATCGAAGACAAAGGAGGAATCAAAATGAAGATACTGATCCTTGTGGCTGGGTTTGTGCTGCTAGCGGCCATAACCGTCGAGGCGCAGCAGGCGGAATCCATCAGCCAGAACAACATTAAAAAAGTCAAAGAGCGTCTCGGCGACAAGCTGCTCACGACGGCCGATGCCGTCATCGCCAGGCATGTGGAAGCCATTGGCGGCCGGGAAGCGGTTCTGGCGGTCAAGACACTGATGGTTAAGGGAAGAAATGCACGATTCGGACCGGGAGATATACCCGTGCTTCGCTATCATGAACACCCCAACTATTTTCGCGCGATGAGGTCCCCCGAAGACAAAGGCTACACCCTGAGCGATGGCGAGAAAACCTGGTTCGTCTCCCCCGCCGGCCGCAGGGAACTTACCGAGTGGTGGGCGAAATCCATGCGCCATGAAAGAATTGATGGAAATTTTATCGATTATAAAAATCAGGGGATTGTCTATGAATACATCGGGCTTGAAGCCTTTGAAACGGAACCTGTTGCGTATTCCCATTTGCGCCGCGCATTTCCTGATGGAGTCATTGAAGATCTTTATTTCGATGTCGACACCGGTTTGTTGCATTGCATTTGGCCGACAAGTTCCCCCCGGAAGGACTCGCCCATGTTTTATTATGATTACAGGAAGGTAGGCGGCGTACTGTTCCCGCATATCTGGATGAGGGTTCACGACAAAACCGCTCCACCCCACTTGTTCATCGTGGAGGAAGTAAAAATCAATGAAGATTTCGGAAAGGATTTCTTCAAATAAACGGCAGGGATAAAAATGATAGAGGTACTGATTATTCGAAATATAAAAACGGGGAATTTCAGGAACCTGTGAAACTTGAAATAAAAAGTAGAGAAGCGACCTTATAATCCTGATTGGAGAAAGGAAAATGAAAACAACTGAATTGTTACCGGTGATAGCGCTTTTATTGGTAATTTCCGATTCTGTCTCGGGAGAGCCGAAGTCTCTGCCAAAACCGAGCGGGAAATACAGTGTCGGCGTCACCTATCTGGCGTTGACCGATGAAAAACGGGTGGAGTTGTTTGACAATGATCTGAAAAACAAGCGAGATATAACGATCAAAGCCTGGTACCCGGCCGATGTCAAGTCAAGCCCGGAACCATATCTGCGCAATGTTGAGTTTGCCATCAAGTATTGCCAGTTGCCTGAGGTCTTCAGAAATATTGCGACCCATTCGACTCTGAATGCACCGGTTTCCAAAAAAGCCGAAAAATTTCCAATCCTGGTATTTTCGCATGGCTGGGGGGAGCACTTTGCGCAAAACACGATTTTAATGGAGGAACTGGCCAGTCACGGGTATATCGTTTTCAGCATCGCCCACCATTACGAGTGCAAATATACCGAATACCCGGACGGGAAGGTTTTTCATATCGAAGTCAGCAGCCTCCGGTTTCAAAAAATCATGGGCGAACAGCAAAATCCGCAAGCGATGGAAGTGTACAATAAAATGTTCACTGCTGCTACCGACGAAGAGCGCCTGCAGGTTTTTCGCGAAACCGGCAAGATTTTGCCGACGGCGTTGAGGGAAAGCCCGAGATATTGGGCCGAAGATCTCTCATTTTTTCTGGATCAGCTCAAGGAGATCAGTAAAAACCAGCGAATCCTGAAAGGCAAGGTCGATATGGATAGAATCGGAGTTTTCGGGATGTCCATGGGCGGAATCGCCGCATCCGAGCTTTGCCTGCATGACCAGAGAGTCAAAGCCGGCTTGAGCATGGACGGCGGCTTGTTCGGCTCTGTATTGGAAGGCTGGCTGAACATCCCCTTCCTGTTTCTGAACAGCAAAAGGTTCACAGGTTATGGCCATTTATTCAAAGGAAAATCGAAAAAAGATTGTTATGGATTGGCAATCAAGAATGCCGATCACTATAATTTTTCCGATTATTCTTTGTATCCGGCCCCTCACCTGAGCTTTTTACTGGGAACAATCGATGGGAGAAGGGCTCTGGATATCACCAACGTGATCGTGCTTGCCTTTTTTGATAAATACCTGAGGTCGGGAAAAGAAATTGATTTGGTAAAAGTAGCGGCAGGATTCCCCGAAATTGAAACAGCAGCGAACCTAAAATGATTCTTATGCTGCACCCGGCAGATGGCCGGGCGGATACAAAAATCACCGAGGAACTGCGGCCGAAGAAATGTGATGAAATTCGAATAAAAAAAGGAGTCTCCTTTGGCAGACCAAGTCAACTCGCAGGCAGTCTTGAAGCAAATATTGACCGGTACGGTTATCCTGCTGTTTTTTGGAACCGGTGCCTATTTCCTGACCGAGGACAATTGGGCCAAATCCCTGTTCGTCCACCTCGGAGCTCTCGGCCTGATCAGCCTGATCGGATTTTTTTCCGGTACATTGGCCGAGAAGAAAAAATATCGGTTCATGAAATCTTACCTTCTCGCCGTGTCCATCCCCATCGTTCTGGGGGGAGGCTCGGCCCTGCTGTGGCCTCTCACCGATCGAAATTCCGATATCCCCTGCGGCGGATCGATCGCTTTGGTTACCGCGCTTCTCATCCTCGGGTTTTTCTCCGCGATCAAGCCTCCCAGAAACCGGAGAAACAAAAACATTGCCGATAGATTCGAGTGAAAATCCCTATGGCTCCTATTTCAGGAGGAATCGATGGTATGTAAAGTGTTCCATGCCGCCGGGATGGCGCTGCTGGCGGTTTTTGCTTTGCTGGCTCCGACATCCGGACGGGCGTCGAGGAGAAACACGAGGGCAGATAGGTGGTCGCCTCGCAGCATTTCTCCTGAGCCGGTGATCCGTAGGGTCAGGGTTCGGATTACGATTAAAGTAGTAATTCATTAAAAGCACCCTTTTTCCCGCAAATTCGCTCTTCTTTGAAACGTATTACTCGCAAATAGCCAAGGAGGAACGCAAAATGTTTGGCAAAGTTTTTTTTCTATTGGTACTGATGATCGCCTTTGTTATCCTTCCCAGCGGAGTCGATTCGGTTGCGGGGCTCCCCCTTCACCTGCAGAAGATCGGCTCCGATGTCGTCCGCGTCTGGGTCGGAGACCATGTTTCGTCGACCGCTGTCTCCGCCATCGCCACCCGGAAAGGGATCGTGGTGATCGACAGCACCAACATCCCCAAGCTGGACCAGGCGTTTCGCAAGGTCATCGCCCGGGAACTCGGGCGCACCGATTTCAAATATCTGATCAATACCCACGGCCACAGCGATCATACCAACGGCAACGGCGTGTACGCAGATTGCCAGATCATTGCCCACGAAACCGTCAGGGCCATGATTGAGGAAAATTTCCGGAATATCCCCCAGCGCATTGCCTGGAATATCGAATCCCTGAAAGAACAGAAGGAGCAACTCACCGCCGGCAAAGTCAAGGAAGAGGAAAAAGCGGCGGCCAACGAACAGCTGATCATCAGTACTCTGGTCGGGGAATACCTGGAATCGTCTCCCAAACCAACCTTCCCCAGTAAAACCTTCCGGGATAAACTGGTCCTGGATTGTGGCGACGTCACGATCGAACTGTTCCAGAGCGGCGGCACCCACACCCATAGCGATATCTTCATCCTGGTTCCCCAAAAAGGCATTCTGTTTACCGGCGACATGATGGCCGACAAGTGGCTCACCGATACTCCGGGCTGCCTGGCCACGTTTGCCATCCGAACCGGCCTGAAAGCGGACTATCCGGTGCTGGTGAAGAACTGGCAGATGCTGATCGAACGGAAAAATGAAATCACCCGCTATATCACCGGGCACTGGAACGGCGAACTGACCTTCGATGGATTCAAAAATCGCTTCGAATACCTGAAAACCATGCTGGTCGATATTGCGCCTCTGGCCGAATCGGGAAACGACTTCAACCAGCTCGTCACCGGGTATTCCCTGAAAAACAAGTTTCCCCACCTGGTCGGCAGCCCCGGCATCACCAACCAGGGGCATTTGATGTCCATCCAGCACCTCTATCAGATTTATTCGGGGAAAATTTCCGTTTCCGATGCCATCCAGGGGATGTTCGCCAGCAACGCATTCGCCAGCGATATCGCCAAACTGAGAGGGGATATCCTGAAAGCCCGGGAAAAATACTTCTATGCCGAAGCCGAGCTGAATGGCCTGGGGTATTTTCTGCTGCAGCAGCAGAAACAGGTCGAAGCAGCCCTCCAACTGTTCGAACTCAACGCCGAGCTGCACCCGCAGTCTTGGAACGCCTTTGACAGCCTGGCCGAGGCCTGGTACGAGAAGGGCGAAAAGAATAAAGCGCTGGGGTTCTACAAGAAGTCGGTGGAGTTGAACCCGAACAACGAAAACGGTATAAAATTCATCGCCCGCATCGAGGCCGAGTTGAACCACTGACCGACACCTAAAACAGGTCAGGGACGATGCGGGAGGCATAACCGAGTAATGGAGAAAATCTAGAGTTCAGCCAATGCTGGAAATCCCGGGCAGAAGAAAACAAAGCATGAGCGAAACAATTACGATCAAGGGGGCAAAAATGCCGTTTACCCATTTCCGAATGGTTGTTTATTGGATAATGCTGTTCATAGTCATCACTCTTCCGGCAGCCGAAATCCACGACGCCGTTCAGGCGGGGGATCTGTCCAGGGTCAAGGCACTGGTCACAGAAAATCCCGGGTTGGTCAACGAGAAAGACAACCGGGGAAGGTCGCCGCTCCACTACGCCGCCTTCGGCGGTTCCGTGGACCTGATTGAATTCCTGGTCGGCAAGGGGGCGAAACTCGAACCGCAGGACCCGCAGCGTCAGACGCCGCTGCACTATGCGGCCACGTACGACAAGAAGGATGCCGTAGCGGCGCTCCTCAAAAGGGGCGCGGCCATCGAAGCGCGCGAAGACTACCAGCGCACGCCGCTCATCCTGTGCGCCCGCGAGCAGGGTCAGGCGCCGACGGCCCGGTTATTGATCGCAGCCGGCGCCGATATCAACGCCAAGGACAAATTCGGCTCCGACGCGCTCGAACTGGCAGCCTGGCGCGGCAAAAGAGATTTCGTCGACCTGCTGCTCGAAAAGGGAGCCCAGGTGCCCGAATCGGGAGAAAGATGGCATGCCGGAATACAGGAGGCCGCTTCCCAGGGTTTGGAGACGCTCTTCCGACGCTTGGCAGAAAAGGTCCGCGACCTGAAGTCCGCCGGCGGCGAAGGTTTGCTATACGCCGCGGCGGAAGGCGGGTCTCCAGTGATCATCGGGCTGATCCTCGATTCGGGCTACGATCCAGCCAAGGCCGACCGCTTTGGCTGGACGCCGCTCCACTACGCCGCCCGCGACGGCCGCAGCGATGCCGTACGCCTGCTCGTCGACCGCAAGGCTCCCCTCGACGCCCGCACGCTCATGGGCCAGACAGCCTTCAACGTCAGCCGCGAGCGGGGTTTCGCCGAAGTGGCCGCGCTCCTGGAGGAGAAGGGCGCCGACTGCGCCGAAACACGGTTTCCCGTTCTCAAGGGAGACTACCTGGGCCAGAAGCCGCCGGCCGGAAAACCTGAATTGTTCGGCCCGGGCATCGTCTCCTCGATCTGGGGGTTGCACAGCCCGACGGTCTTTTCCCCCACTGGGGAAGAGATCTACTGGAAACCGATGGTCACCTTTCCCGGAGAGATCTACTCCAAGGGTACCATGCTGGTCATGAAACGGATCAAGGGCCGCTGGACACCGCCGGCCGCCGCCTCCTTTTCCACTCCCGAGACGAGCGACGACGTGCCGGTTTTCTCAGGAGACGGCAAGCGGATCTATTTCCTATCCCGGCGCCCTCAGAAAGGCGAGACAGGGAACCAGGCGGAGAGAATTTGGTTCGCCGACCGCAAGGCCGACAGCTGGTCCGAGCCGCAACCGCTCGATCTCGACCTCGGCGGACTAACCATCCACTGGCAGTTCTCGCTCGACGGCGAGGGCAATCTCTACCTCGGCGGACGGGGCGCGGACAGCCGCGGCGGCGGTGACCTCTACCTGGCGCGCTTCCGATCCGGCAAATATGAAAAACCGGTCAACCTCGGCGATCCCTTCAATACTCAGGGAAACGAGGACTGCCCCTTCATCGCCGCCGACGGCAGCTTCTTCCTCTTCACCCGCCAATTCGACGTCTGGATCAGCTTCCGCGGATCGGACGGCGCCTGGGGCACCCCGGTAAAGCTGGGACCGGAGGTCAACAGTGTGTCGATCGAAGTCTGCCCCCAGGTGACGCCCGACGGCAAATACTTGTTCTTCCTCAGCCAGCGCGGCGGCGAGAGCCACGCCTACTGGGTAAACGCCGCAGTCATCGAGCAGGCGCGGCCGCAGACGCCGACAGCCGCGGAGATCGTCGGCAAATCCGCGCCGCTGGTGTTTTCCGGCGACGACATCAAGGATTGCGAAGTGGAAATAGGCTGGTTTTTCCCGGACCTGACCATCATCGATGCCCGGTCGGTCCTGGTCCGCGACACCTTCGCCCACGCCGGCCGGTTGGAAATCGGCGTCGCCGATCCGTCGGCATTCATCCTCAAGACGGCGGTGGCCGAATCTTAGAAGGACCACAAGAACTGAGCGACATCGGCTCGAATACATGTTTTTGCCAGGATGCCTAAGAGAACACAAGCGCCGCTGATATCTATTTTCCAACCGTCGTCGCTTCCCTGGTAGAGAAAACAACATAAAGGACCGGCAAAAATCACTATTCCAGGACAAATAGGTTCATACCCAAGGAGATACCATGAAAAAACGGATGCTGACAATGTTATTGTCATGCGGGATCACCGTATTTACGGCCCAACTGCACGCCGGAGGAGACAAAGCCTCACTTGGACCGAAGAAGGCGCCGTTGACCCTGAAGTACATCGCCAATTGCGGGGTCATGATCAGTTCAGGCTCAGCAAAAGTCCTGATCGACGCCCTGTTCGACAAACCTGCCGATGGGTATTATCGGGCGCCCGATCCCGCCGACCTGGAAAAGATATTGAACGGAGAGGCTCCATTCGACGGTATCGACTTGGCGCTGGTCACTCACAACCACCCCGACCACTTCGACACCGGCCTGGCCGTCCGCTTCCTCGAAGGCAACCCCCGGGCCCGGTTGCTCGCTCCAACCGATGCGGTGGTAGAAATAAAGAAAAACGCTTCCGACTGGAAAAAGATCGAGAAACGAGTCCTGGCACCGGAGATCGCGGCCGGCAACAAAATGGAACAAAAAATCGGGCCGATCCAGGTCACGGCCATGTGCACGCTCCACAGCGGCGGGGAGCAGCCCTTGAACTACATGTACCTCTTGGATATCGCCGGCAGGCGCGTTTTTCATGAGGGGGATTCGGTCGGAAAGCCGGAAGCATTCTCCGGATTCGGGCTCTCTGAAACTCACATCGACCTGGCTCTGGTCCACTTCTGGTTCCCGCTCAACCCCGATTGCGCGAAATTCCTCCAGGAAATCCTAAAGGTGGACCATATCGGTCTGACCCATCTGCCCATCCGCCTCGAAAGCGACACTCCTGCCAAGATCGACATGGTGCGCCAGTACTACAAGGATATTTTTCTGCTGCTCCCGGGAATCCCGGAGAAAACATTTTAAACGAGAATCGGTATGAAAATCAGAGCACACCACCTGCTCCTGTTGTCCTGCCTCATACTCTGCCTGGCGGTCTCCTGCCGGGACCGGAAGAGCGGGGGGAATCCCTCACCAGAACAGAAGGGTGGATCTCAAACCAAAAAAAATCCAGGAGGAACCGAACTCCACCAGGCCGTACTCAACGGGGATATCGAAAAGCTGAAAGAGGCGATCGCCGGGGGCGTTGATCTGAAAACCAGAGACGACGGCGGCCGCACCACCCTGCACATCGTTCTGGAGAAAAGCGACATCACCGCCCTGAAGACCCTGATAGAGGCCGGCGCCGACATCGCCTGGTTCTTCGCCTGGCAGGCGGCGGATGATCGATCGTACCACTACCTGATCGGGCCGAGGGCCGAGCTAAACTAATCCAGCCTGGAGATCGCCACCATCAACTCCCACCACTCGGGGGTGCCCGAAGTGGCCTGGCTGGTCAAGGTCGACGGCCTGGTTATCTATCACAACGGCGACTGTCAACCCGGGGATCCATCCTCCGAATATGATTTCCTGAAAAAGAAAACGGCGGAGATCGACCTGGCTTTCGTCTTCCCCGTTTCCAAAGAAGGAGAGAAATATACCCTGCAAAACCGGATTTTCTTCAAGACATTTCCGATCCGTGCCGTTTTCCCTATGCATGCGACGGCCGGAGAAGCCATGTATCTTGAATTCCAGAAGGCCATGGGGGAAAGACTCCCCGCTTTGCCCGTACATATCCCTCTGAAAATGGGCCATCGATTCACCTTCGGCCGTAAGTAGAAAGATTCGCTCCCGATTTCCCCGCTGCGGTTTTCCGGCATGTGCTTGAATATGGAGGTAAAAGCGATGAAATCCATCAAGACCTTCCGGAGGCTGATGCCGGTTCTCCTCTTTGCCCTGATCGCCCTCGCCTGCGAACAGACTCAGATTCTGCGGGATTCTTACCCCCCTCAGTGGATCGCTGACGGGGGGAACATATCGACTCCTGCAGAGCAGGACCTCAATGCCGAGCCATTGGACGACGCCTTCCGGGATGCCGGCAAATCGGGCATCAGAAAATTTTGCCTATTTTTCAGACCAAAGAAAGTCAAAGGCGAAAAAACAGATCCATCGGTGTATCAGGAAGTGGACAGCTGATATTGTACAATATGGACATGCATACTCACGATCAGTCAGAGATCGATATCGAAGCATTCTACATCCGCTATGGAGCCATGATCTGGCGACGCTGTCGTCAATTGCTTCACGATGACGACGAAGCCTACGATACCATGCAGGAGGTGTTTGTGAAACTGATCCTCTACAAAAAAAAGCTCTACAGCGAATACGTTTCCAGCCTCCTCTATCGAATCGCCACCAACCTCTGCCTGAACAAACTCCGCACCCGCCGCCGCCGGGGCCCGACCTCTTCGTTGGATGAAGCGGCGACTCTCCAGGCCGGGAAGTCCCACAGACAAGAAACCGAACCGCTGGTACTTTTGGAGCAGATTCTGCAGAACGAAAAGGAGGATATCCGCCAGATCGCCTTCATGTATTACATCGATGGGCTGAAGATGGAAAAAATCGCTTCGGTCATGGCGATCTCGGTTTCGGGTGTCCACAAGCGGCTGAAGAGCCTGCGCATCCGGTTTCAGGAGGCAGGAAAATGACCAAAATCGGAACGATCAGTCAACTGCTGCTGGAGCAATACTTGCTGGGAGAATTGTCCGCAAAAGAAGAAAGCGAGGTCGAAGCAATTCTGGCAACCGACCCCGTTGCCGCGGAAACCGTAAAAGAGCTCGAACGATCTTCCCAATCCTTCCTGATCCGCTTCCCCCCCTCACCGGGAGCGGCAGAAATCGAAGCCAGATTGGGCAAGTCTTCATCGACGCAACGATCACCTTTGTATGCATCGAAAAGTTTCCGGATCCTCACTCCGGCTTTGGCTGCCCTTCTTCTGGTCTTGCTCATCATTCACCCCTGGCGGTCAACCCCGCCGGTTTCCCGATTGATCGATCCGGAGACCGATGCGACCACAGTCAAGGGCGATCTGTCCCCCAGCCTGAACAGGACCCAACTCCTCGTCTATCGGCTGCAGAACCGCCGGGTGGAGCTCATGCAAAGCGGGGAAACGGCCGGAACCGGGGATCTGCTGCAATTGGCCTACGTATCGGCCGGGAAAGGATTCGGAATGATCTTCTCCGTCGACGGCCGGGGGCGGCTTTCCCTCCATTTCCCGAAATCGGAAACTGCTTCTGGTCAGTTGGAGCAGAATAAAAAAATTCCTCTGCCGGAAGCGATCGAATTGGACAACGCCCCCTCATTCGAACGGTTCTTCTTTCTCACAGCCGATCAGCCCATCGACATCGGTCAGGTACTGAAACTGGTTGCCGCCTTTACAGAAAAAAATCTGCGGTCAAGCCCGGGAACCATCACCTTTCCCGAGGGAATCGAGTACGATTTATTCATCGTAAAAAAAAAGGATGCGCCATGAACAAGCCACTGGCATTATTTTTCCTAGTCATCAGCGTTGCAACAATACGATCGAGGTCATGGCAACAAGACACCGAGCCATTCCTCAACCGCCGGTTCGCTCTGGTGATCGGGGCCAACAATGGCGGATCGGGCCGTCCCAGTTTGCGTTATGCCATTGATGACGCCCGCGCCATGATCAAAGTCCTGGAAGACATGGGCGGCATTCAATCGGGAGACGGACGGTTGCTCAGCCAACCGACCCGTGACGGTTTTTTCCTGGAAATGCGGACTTTAGCGGATCGGGTTACCCAAGCCCGGAAACAATCAAGACGGGTGGAAGTGTTCGTTTATTATTCGGGCCATTCCGACGAGGAGAATCTCTTTCTGGCGGATGAGCGCATTTCCTACCGGGAATTTCGTGACCACATCACGGCTATCGACGCCGATGTCCGTATCGCCATTCTCGATTCCTGTTCTTCGGGCGCCTTCATCCAACCAAAAGGAGTGATCCGCCGATCCCCCTTCCTCCTCAATACCGCCTACGACATGAAGGGGTATGCCTTCATCACCTCCAGTTCCGGAGACGAGGCCGCCCAGGAATCGAAACGGATCCGCGGTTCCTATTTCACCCACAACCTGGTGACCGGCATGAGGGGAGCGGCCGACATGAACCTCGACGGTCGCATCACCCTGACCGAAGCCTACCAGTTCGCCTTCGATGCCACCCTGCAGCAGACCGAAAAAACTCTGCACGGACCGCAGCATCCCAATTACAACATCCAGATGTCGGGAACCGGAGACGTTGTCGTCACCGACATTTCTCAGGGTGCGGCACTCCTGACCCTGGAAACCGACATCGGCGGAAAACTCTATATCCACAATCAAGCCGATGTACTGGCCGCCGAGTTGACCAAACCGGCCGGACGGCAATTGACCATCGGCTTGGACGCAGGTACCTACCGGATCATCCTGATCAGCGATCAGGCGATCTATGAAGCCCGCACTACCCTGACCGCAGACAGAGCCACACGGCTGGACCGAAAACAGTTCGAAAAAGTGGAACGGATATCGACCCGCCGCCGTGGGGACCTCCCCCTGCCGATCCCTCAAAGTGATAAAAAACATCCCTGGGAACTCATTCTCCTGGGCGGGATCGCCTCCACCTCTCCCGCCGACCTGAACAAAAGACCCCGTTTCGACCAGGACTGCGCCTATTTCGCCCTCAATAGATTTGACGAGTACAACCGGGCCATCGGTGAATACACTTTTTATACCAATGAGATAACCGGCGGTCTGCGCCCCCTGCGGATCAGCCTGCAGGGAGAGGCCCGATTGCAACGGCAGCTGACCGAATGGCTTTCCCTCTCCGTGGGACTTTCCTATCTCTCCGGAGAACGAACTTCCCGGTATGAGAACAAAAGCGTCATCATCGAATCCAGCGGCAGCCAATACATCTACAGATCGACCATCCCCGATTACTCCCTGTCGGTCTCTGCTCTGACTCCTGCCCTCAGCCTGAAAGCCGGTTTTCCCATCGGCCGGCGCCTCCGGTTCGGAGCCCGATTGTCGATCGGAGCGATCTTTGCCGGCTGCCGATACTATGCCGTCTGGAATGATTTTCCCCAGACCGAACAGGGAGAGGTTGTCAACGAGGATCAAAATACTGGCCGGATGGAGCAGAAGGGACGGGGAACGGCGGTCACCATCGGTGCCGGTGTAACGTTCGATTGGAAGTTCGGACCCAAGTCGGGAATCCTTTTGGAAACCGGGTATTCGTTGCGGAGAATCGACCATCTATCGGGGCCGGGTTGGAGTGAGAAAAATGATGTGACCAAGACCTGGACGGGAGAATGGGCAATAAAAGGGTTTAGGGCCGAATACCACTGGGGAAAATTCTATGGCGAATACCCCAGCAACTTTTGGCAGGAGGATGAGCCCCAGAAGCGGGTGGGAGATTTTATCCTCGATCTGTCCGGAATGGAAATGAAAATCGGTTACTATTTCCGCTTTTGATTTGATCCGGCTAACCGACTGGACGACCTGAATTCACTGCCGCAGCTTCGATCAACCCGACCGAACTCATTCGGCCGGGCTAGCGGGGGGAAAACTTCAATTTTTTGAAACTCCGAATCGGGCAAAAAAATGACCGGAATCCGGATTTCGGTCGCATCGGTTTCCAATTCAGACTATTTTTGGGGGTGTCAACAGGACACCGACATGAATGTCAAACCGACAATCTTCTGTCAGGGCTCAGGGCAGGTGAGGCGAATCGGCCTGCTCCGGCTTCATCGATCTGCAGGAACCCATGATTGACGTTCAACAGTTGACCAAATCCTATTCCGGAATCCCGGCCATCGAGGGGATATCGTTCTCCATCGCTCCCGGCGAGGTACTTGGCTATCTGGGACCGAACGGAGCCGGGAAATCCACCACCGTCAAAATTCTTGCCGGCTTGATCGAGGCTGGTGGCGGCCACATTTATCTCGACGGGATCGATATCCGACGGGACATGGAAGCATACAAACGGCGGATCGGCTACGTCCCGGAACAATGCGAAATCTATCCTCACTTGACCGCTTTCGAATACATGCAACTGGTGGGGCGGCTGCATGACCTACCCGAACGGAGATTGGCGGACACCGCCTGCTCACTGTTAACCCAATTCGATCTCCGTCTGGACATGCATACACCGATCTCCTGCTTCTCCAAAGGAATGCGCCAGAAAGTACTGCTTGCAGCCGCCCTCATCCACAACCCCGACATCCTCCTCTGGGACGAACCCCTGTCGGGGCTCGACGTCACCGGCGCCCTCATGGTCCGTGACCTGATCCGCCACCTCAGCCGCTCCGGAAAGATCATCCTCTACTCTTCCCATGTCCTGGAAGTCGTGGAAAAGATCTGTTCGCGGGTAATCATCCTCAACCAAGGCCGGATTGCCGCCCAGGGGGAGGTCAGCGAACTTCGCCGCCTCATGGAGTTGCCCGACCTGGAAACCATCTTCCGGGAACTGGTGGTGAGAACCGACACCGAAGCGATCGCTGCCCAGATCGCCACCACCATCGGCGCAGCAGCGGGGACGAACGGATGAGCCGGACCTGGCAGCGCCAATGGAAAACGCTGACCAGGCATTTCATCAACGAATTCTTCATCAACGATTATATCCAAGCCGAACAACAGATGCGGGAGAGGACGATTACCCTGTTGATCATCCTCATGAACCTCAGCCTGGTCCTCTCCCACAAGCTGTTGCTGCCATACCTGATCGACCCCCGCGTGGTCATACTCGGCAGCGGCTGGACAGCGGAACGGGTCTGGCTGGAGAAGACATTCTTCACGACCATATCCATGGGGATCATCGGCATCATCACCGTCCTGCAATGGGACCGGATCTTCCTGAGCCCCAGGGATCATGCCAATCTGCGGCCGCTCCCGGTGCATGACCGCCTTATGTTTCTGGGTAAAATCAGCAGCATCGCATTTTTTATCCTGATCGTTTCGCTGGCGATCAACTTAGTATCGACCGGAGTCTATATCCTATATCTGAGCGACCCCTTGCGGATCAACCCGATCTATTTCGGCCTGGTCCTGGTCGCCAGTCATTTTTTTTCCGGTATATTTACTTTTTTATTCATTGCCGTGGTCCAGGGCTTCATTCAGGCATTTTCCCCCTTATGCTGGCAACGCCGACTCTCCTTTTATCTGCAACTCCTCCTCCTGCTCCTGTTCATCATGCTGCTCATCTGGTTCCCCCGCCTTTACCCCACACTCAAAACCCTCCAGCAAAACAATTCCCTTTTTTACCTCCTGTTTCCGCCCATCTGGTTCGTTGGCCTGAGCGAAGCCCTGACCGGTAATGCCGTTTTTGCTGCCCAGGCAAAATACGCCCTGGCAGCCGTACTTTTATCCGCCGCCCTGTACAGTCTCCTGTTTTCGCTGGGATTCAACCGCAGCTTGCGATCCCACGACCCATCCTCTCCGGCCCGGAAAGGCCGTTCGATAATCCGCAGATCCGGAGAGGAACTCCTCCATCGCATGCTGTTGAAATCATCCCAGGAGCGGGCGGTATTTTACTTTGCGGGGGGGGTTTGGCGAAAAAGCCGCCCCCACAAACTTCGCTTGGGTATTTTTCTCGCCTTACCCATCGCTTTCTTTGCCGTGCAATGCCTGACTCAAGCCTGGGTCAAGAACCTCGATTTTTTCCACACTCCCAATATCCACTTGGTCTCCGCCACAACCTTCTTCAGCCTGGCCCTGGTGGCCGGGCTGAAGGGGGCGGCTTCACTGCCGATCGATCTGCCGGCCAACTGGATATTCCGCCAGACCGAGCCGGTCGACAAATCCCGGATCCGCTCGGGAATCAGAAAGGCGATGGGAATTCAGATAATTCTCCCTCTGCTGACCATGATCTTTTTCATTTTCACATTCTTCTGGGGAATCCCGACGGCCGCCATCCACCTTCTGTTTCAGGCCATCCTGATCGCGGTCGTCATGGAAATCGCATTTTTCCACTTTCATAAAATCCCATTTGCCTGTTCCTATCTGCCAGGCAAGGCGAAAATCGGTGTATTCTGGATCCCGTACCTGCTCGGTCTCCTCATCGCCGTCTCCGGTTTGACCGCTCTCGAACTCGCGCTGCTCCGCCATCCCGATCTGACACCGGTTTTCGTCTTGTCCGGACTCTCCCTGCTGTTCCTGATCCGCTTCTCTTACCGCTATTCGGGCCGGATGCGGGAAAAATTGATCTTCGAGGAAAAACCCGCCCCGGTTCTCCTCACTATCAGCGGGACCCTTTCCTGATCATCGATCCGTTTCCCACTTCCCTTTGATTCCCGTCCGGAATTGCAATGTTGTCCGCATGATACCGAACTGGATTGTAATCTCCGCCTACTTTCATCCGTCCAACGAGTATATATACATTGAACGCCAATTGGATCAACCTAAAATATGGAGGTTACGATGAAGACGATGAAAACCGTGTTTTTCATGGTGCTGATGTTGCTCATGATGCTCGGCTCCCTGCTGCCTCAGGAGCAGAAACAGATCTATCATACCAAACACATCAACCCCCACCCCCCTGAACTGAACGGATTCAGCGATGATCCCTGCTGGGATAAGGTAGAATGGGAATCGGGATTCATCCAATCCCAACCCTATGAAAACAGCGCCCCCTCCCAGCCGACCAGATTCAAGATCATGTACGACGAAAAGAACGTCTACGCCTTCATCCGTGCCTTCGACAATGAACCGGGAAAAATCGAACGCCGCGTTTCCCGTCGCGACCAGACAGACGGCGATACCGTCTATCTCATGCTCGACAGTTATTTCGACAAGCGGACCGCTTTCGTCTTCAAGGTCAGTGCGGCCGGATGCAAGGCCGATGGCATCATTACCAACAACGGCAACAGTGAGGATTATTCCTGGGACCCGATCTGGGATGTAAAGACAGGCATCGATAAGGAAGGCTGGTCTGCCGAACTGGCCATCCCCCTGAGCCAGTTGCGGTTCGCTTCGGGCGAGAACCTGGTGTGGGGCCTGCAGGTCGGACGCAATCTCTTCCGCAAAAACGAAACCTCCATTTGGCAATTCATCTCCCGGAAAGCGCCCGGCCTCGTCCATCTCTTCGGCGAACTGCACGGATTCCAGAATCTGCGCTCGACACGCCACAAACAGCTCCTTCCCTATACCGTGGGCAAATTGCAGTACGCCCCGGCCCAGCCTGGCAATCCGTTTCAGAACGACCACACCCAGGCTCTGACCGCCGGTCTCGACGGCAAACTCGGCGTCACGAGCGACCTGACGCTCGATCTGACCGTCAACCCCGATTTCGGCCAGGTGGAAGCCGATCCGTCTGTGGTCAATCTGACCGGATACGAAACCTACTTTGCGGAGAAGCGTCCATTTTTCATCGAAGGGAAGAACATTCTGAATTTCACCATCACCCCCGGCGACGGCGACTTTTCCATGGACACGCCGTTCTACTCCAGGAGGATCGGCCGAGCTCCGCAGGGGCAGCCGGCCACCGGCACAGGCGAATACCTGAATATGCCCCTGAACACGTCGATCCTCGGCGCTTTCAAGTTGACCGGTAAGACCAAGTCGGGATTGTCGATCGGCATCATGGAAGGGTTGACCGCCCGGGAACATGCCGACATCGGATTTTTCGGACCGGAACGGCGGGAGACGGTGGAACCGTTGACCAATTACTTCGCCATGAGATTGCAGCAGGATTTTCGCGGCGGGGCCAGCCAGGTCGGCGCCATCGTCACCTCGCTGCACCGTGACCTGCGCAACACCAATCTCGATTTCCTCCACAAACAGGCCTACAGCGGCGGCATCGATTTTTCCCATACCTGGAAGAACCGATCCTATTATATTTCAGGCAATATTCTTTTCAGCCACGTTCAGGGAACACCCGAAGCCATCCTGAGAACTCAACTCTCGCCTGCACATCTGTTTCAACGGCCTGACGCCGATCATGTCGAGGTCGATCCGGACCGGACCTCCCTCCAGGGATATGGCGGCACCCTTTCGCTGGGAAAGAACGGTAATGGCCTGTTGTTTGCCACCGGTGTCACCTGGAGATCACCGGGTCTGGAAATGAACGACATGGGCTACCTGCGCAATGCCGACATGGCGATGCAATGGATCTGGGCCAACTACCCGATCATCAAGCCATTTTCCATTTTCCGACGCGTCAGTTTCAATTTCAATCAGTGGAGCGGCTGGAATTTCTCCGGCACCCAGATATTCGCCGGCGGCAATATCGGTGTCAACGCCACCTTCAAGAACAATTGGGGGATCGGCCTCTCCCTCAATCGGCAACAGGCAGCTCTTTCCCAAAGCATCCTGCGTGGAGGGCCGTCTCTGCGTATTCCTGGCGGCTGGAACTACAGCATCGGCCTGAATAGTGATAATCGGAAAAAGGTGACCGTGTCGCTGGGAGCCGGATTGTTCCAGGGAGAAAACCAAAGCCGGGAATCATGGTCTGCCTCCCTGAATGCCCGGTATCAGCCCAGTCGAAACTTCTCTTTCAGCATACAACCGAGTTATTCGGAAAATCAGAACCACCTCCAATATGTGGCCGCACGTGAATGGAATGGTGAAAAACGTTATTTGATGGCCCTGATCGAGCAAAAATCCCTGGCCATGACCATCCGGTTCGATCTGTGTCTCACTCCGGAACTATCGATCCAATTCTACGGCCAGCCCTTCATCTCCCAGGGGAAATACAGCGCCTTCAAGGCCGTCACCACACCCAGAGCCGATCTTTGGACTGACCGGTTCCATATCTTCACCGGGGACGAAATCGGTTTGGATGACGGCCAGGCTGAGTATTCCATCGATGAAAACGGCGATGGCCAGACCGATTACCGTTTTCCCAAGCCCGATTTCAATATTCTGGAATTCCGTTCCAACCTGGTTCTCCGCTGGGAATTCCGGCCCAACTCCATCCTCTATCTGGTTTGGTCGCAGGGGCGGGGGGCCAACCGGATCGACCAGGAGTTGAACTTCGGCTCCACTTTCGGCGAATTGATCCACCTCCCCTCGACCCATATCTTCCTGGCGAAATTCACCTACAGTTTCAATTTCTGATCTTTCTCCTTTTCCGGAATTAGGAGACGCGGGGACAATTGAACCGGACTCCGCGTCTCCCGCCTGCGGGCAGGCGGGTCGAAGCTGGCATAGAAATCACCGGACCGATCTCACCACTGACTTGGCTCGCGATAAAATCGTCCGATCCGATCCCGGATAATTCCTGAACGGTTAATTATACCGGGCGTTGCGGGAAATGGCCGCAGCGTTTTTCATCCTGGCGTAGATGAAATGAAACAGAAATCGGATCTGTTTTTTGGTTAAGGGGTGGCGGAACAGACTTTTCATTCGTTTCTCCGGTGGTTATACGCGCCATTCAGGCAAAAGGTTGCCGGTTACCCAAACGGTTGGTTTTTCGGTATAATGGGGAGGCCACCAATTCGAAAAAGTGAGGAGAACCATGGACGAAAAACATCTCAACCCATTGGTCGGACCGGAGAGCGACATGAAGGAGATGACGGTCAAGGCCGTCGTTCTCGGCGTCTTCATGGCCATGTTCATGGCCGCGGCCAATGCCTACCTGGGATTGAAGGCGGGGATGACCATCGCCGCCACCTACACTACGGCGGTGATCGGCATGGCAGTGATCAAAGCCTTCCGGGGAACGATTCTCGAGGAGAACTGCGCCCGGACCGTCGGCTCCATCGGCGGCAACATCGCCTCCGGAGCCATCTTCACTCTGCCGGCATTCTTCATTGCCGGGATCTGGAGCCCCTTTTCCAGCACCCTTCATTATGCCATCTCCACCGTCATTCTGATCGCCGGAGGCATCCTGGGGATCATGTTCGTTACCATCACCCGGCGCATCCTGGTGGGGAATACAGAACTCCCATTTCCCGAATCGGTCGCCGCGGCCGAGATTCACAAGGCCGGGCAAAAAGGATCAGGGGGAGCCGGTTTTCTCCTTTCGGGGATGGGACTGGGAATCGGGTTCACCGCCTTGACCGAGCTCAAGGTTCTGGCCCTGAAATGGCAGCGCGTCTTCTCGGTGGGCAAGGGATCGATCCTGATCCGCGGACCGGAAGCAAGCGCCGCTTTCCTCGGTGTCGGTTACATCATCGGGCCCAAGCTGGCGGCCATCAATTTCAGCGGCGGCCTCCTTGCCTGGGGGCTCCTGGCGCCGGCGATCACCTTTTTCCGCCATTACAACGATCTGGCTGCGGTCACCGATTGGGGGGCGGAGATCGCCCTGATCTGGAAAAACTATGTCCGTTACATCGCCATCGGCGGGATGCTGGTCGGTGCTTTCTACACGCTGTTCAAGATGAGGAAGAGCCTGTGGGAAGGGATCACCCGCTCGCTCGCGACCATCTCCCGGAGCGGAGAATCCGGCAAGGCCCAATTGCCCCGGACCGACCGCGACATCCATATCCGCTGGGCGCTCCCCGTCATCCTCGTCATCGCCGCCCTGATGGTCGCCGTTTTTCAGTTCTTCTCCCGCAACCTACTGGCGGCGGTCATCGCCGCCCTCCTCATGCTCGTACTCGGGTTCGTTTTCGCCGCCGTCTCCGGCTACCTGGTGGGGATCATCGGCGTATCGAGCAATCCCACCAGCGGGCTCACCGTTTCGGTACTGATCACCGTCGCCTTCGTCATGGTGCTCCTGGGGCTGCAGGGCCCGAACGGCATCGCCGCCGTGCTCTGCGTGGCCGCCTTCACCTGCGTATCGGTGTCGGTGGCCGGCGAGATGATGCAGGATCTGAAAGCCGGGCATATCATCGGCTGTACGCCCTGGCGGATGCAGGTCGGCGACATCCTCGGCGTCACCGCCGCTTCCCTGATCATGTTCCTGGTGCTATCCGTCCTCCACCTGGGGGACATCAAGGCTGCGGTTTCCGGCAGGCTGGCGGACCTGGAATCCCGGGAGATCATGCAAGTGGAGTATGCCGGGAGTAATCCGGCACTGGAAAAAAGGACCTATCCGCTGGAGGAGATCCGCACCCTGCCGCCGGAGATGCAGAACGAGGTGCTCCAGGTCAACGCCGGTTTCGGCGGCGACCGGATATCCGCTCCCCAGGCCAGCCTGATGGCGGTGGTAGCCAAGAGCATCATGGAACGAAAAACCGAGTGGATCCTGATCGTCGTCGGCATGTTCATGGGCTTCGGCTTCATCCTCATGGGGATCAAAAGCCCGATGCTGGTCAGCGTCGGCATGTACCTGCCGGTCGAAACCTCTTTCGCCATCTGTCTGGGGGGCCTGTTCAAGGGAAGCGTGGACCGATTCATGGAAAGGCGCCGGATCCCCGACGAAGGCAAGGAGAGAATCACCAACACCGGCACCCTGATCGCCTCGGGCCTGATCGCCGGCGAGGCACTCATCGGCATCCTTTTCGCTGCACTGAAATTCTTCGAGATCAGGATGACCGAGGTATTTACCGATCCCTCCTATCTGTTCAGTTTCATTGCGCTTCTTGGCCTGGGCGGCTTCCTGACCGTTTTCGCGCGACGAGCCTGGCGCGGTCACCCGCAACCCTGACCCGGAGCCGACCATGAAACGCACACTCATCTTGACTCTGGTAATGCTGTCGCTTTTTCTTCAGGGTCAGGAGGGATTGATCAAGAAATTCCCCATCGAGTTTGATCCCATAGAGATCACCCGGCTGGCCCAGCCCGATTCCCCCTTCGACAAGTTGGGACCGAAGTTCGCCATCCTGGGCAGCGAAAGCGGTAGTTTCGAAGCCTGGGCCTACCCGCTGAAGCTGCTGCGCAATTTCACCTTCTCCTTTTTTCTCCGTTCCTCCACCCGCCCGATCCGCGGTGCCGACATCGTCCGCACCATGACAGCGACCCCCGCTGCCACCCGATTGACCTTCGTCCACCAATCGTTCTCGGTGCATGCTGTCTTCCTGGTGTCCCAGTCCAATCCCGGGGCGCTCATCCTCCTGGAGGTCGACAGTGATGAGCCTCTCGGAATCGTCTGCGGGTTTCTCCCGGTTCTCCAGCCGATGTGGCCGGCCGGGCTCGGGGGCCAGTACACCTACTGGGATGACCAGCGCAAAGCCTACCTGATTTCCGAGTCCTCCCGCCGCAACCACAGCCTGGTAGGCAGCCCGGCGGCATCTGGCCTCTCCTACACTCCGGCGCACATGCTGGCTGATTCTCCCAATGAATTCCGCATCGACGTCCCCGATCCCCGCCGCTTGCAGGGAAAGGTCATCCCCATCGTACTGGCCGGGGGAAAAGGGAAACGGGAAGAGGTGGCGGCGGTCTACGATCGGTTGCTACGGGAACCGGAGGCGGTTTACCGGGAAAGTCGGAATCATTTTCAATCTCTCCGCGACCGGACGCTGCGCATCGTCACCCCCGATCCCCAGGTCAACCTGGCGGTCGAATGGGCCAAGGTCGCCTACGATGGTTTGATGGTGGACAATCCCGACCTGGGGGCGGGCATGGTCGCCGGCCTCGGCATCTCGGGTACCAGCGGCCGCCCCGGTTTCGGCTGGTTCTTCGGCGGCGACACCTTCATCAACAGTTACTCCCTGGATGCTCTCGGCAACGGGGAGGCGGTACGGCGGGCCCTGGCCTTCAACCGGAAATGGCAGCGTCCGGACGGCAAGATGGCCCACGAACTGTCCCAGGGAGCGGGGTATATCGATTGGTTCAAAGATTACGGGTACGCCTATATCCACGCCGACACCACCCCCTTCTACATCACCGCCGTCCACGACTTTTTCCGCAGTTCCGGCGACAAGGGTTTCCTCACGGAATGCTGGCCCTCACTGATCCGGGCCTTTGCCTGGTGCCGATCGACCGACGCCAATGGCGACGGCCTCATGGACAACCGCCGGGCCGGACTCGGCGGCGTCGAATACGGAGAACTGACCGGTATCGAAACCGATATCTACCTGGCATCGATCTGGGTCCAGGCGACGGCGGCAATGGCCGAGATGGCCCAGGCGATGGGCGATGCGAAGACCGCCCAGCTGGCGGAATCGGCTCGGCAACTCGGAAAAACCGCCTTCGAAGAGAAATTCTGGGACGAGGCGGCCGGTTTTTATAGCTTCGGTTTCAGCGACAAGGGAGAACGTGTCCGGGAAATCACTCCGACCGCGGCCCTCGGGCTGATGTGGGAACTGGGAGATCCGGAGCGGAGTCGCCGCACCCTGGAACGGTTGTGCCGCGCCGACATGCTCACCGACTGGGGCATCCGCAGCATTTCGGCCGCCAGTCGTTTCTACCAGCCGCTCAATTACAACTACGGCGCCGTCTGGCCCTTCAATAACAGTTGGGTGGCGACCGCCCTGCTGCGGCACGGTCTCCATATCCAGGGATTCAACCTCTGGCTGGCCACCACCCGCCATACCTTCAGCAACAACCTGGGTATGGTCACCGAGGTCTTCTCGGGAGACCGCCATACCTGGCCCCAGGAAGCGGTATCCCATCAGGGCTTTTCCAGCGCCGGCGTCGTTCTGCCCCTGGTACGCGGCCTGCTTGGCCTGGAAACCGACGCCCGGCAACGGAGGTTGATATTTCGGCCGGTGTTGCCAGGACATTGGGACCAGGTCCGGATCGAGCGCATCCGCTGCGGCGGAGCTGAATTCCGGATCGACTACAAACGGGAGCCAGGCCGGGTGATCATCGACATCGACGGTCACAATTGTGCCGGATTTCAAGCCCGTCTCGCCCCGGGGCTGGGGATCGGCAGTCGCCTCGACCGGGTGACCGCGGCCGATAAACCGGTCCCCGCAAGTGAAATAATAATCGGCCAGGTGAAGCGCTATTCCGTTGACCGTACGCTGGAACCGGGGAAGACCCGGATGGTGTTCTCGTTCACGCCGGGAGTGGAACTGCTGCCTCCCGATCTCCCCGGAAAGATCGGAGACCCGAACCTGGGATTGAAGATCGGTTCGATGAGGAGTGGCTCGGGAAAACTGATCGTGCAATTGCAGGGACGGGCGGGTCTTATGTATACGCTCCCGGTGTTGCATCCGGAACTGATCCGCAGTGTAACGGGCGGCAGTTTGGACGGGAATCTGATCCGCGTGGAGTTTCCCCCGGGGGACAGTGATGAGTTCATCGACCGGGAATTGATCATCACCGCCGATTGTTTTCAATAACCGATCGTTCCCTCCGGCCTATCGGCCGGAGGGAACGATTTTACATCATCTGGGTTTACGGCACCCCTTTCCTATTGCTGCCTTTTCCCAGTCATCGCTTCATTCGGGTCAGACGGTCTGGAGGAAACCATCGATACGGGAAGCGAAGGAGTCGAGGCCAGGCTGGATCCCATAGTGACGATCACATGATCGTAATCCCAGGCATTGGGACCGCCAAGACAACCACCCATCAATACGATATAGCGGGAATCGAAGGAGCTGTCGGAAAAAGTGTGAACATTGGTGCCATTGATCGCAAGGGTATAGTTCGAACCGGAACGGGTGACCCGCAGGGTATTCCAGGCATTGAGCCCCCCGTTTACGGCCGAGGAAGCGGCAAAAGCCTTCAGTGTCTCAATGGTTCCCCCTCCTCCCATTGCTTCCCGGAAATTCCAGTTCGTGTACTTGTAAATTGCATACCCGGGATTGGACCCGGCGTACACATAGAAAGTGTACCCGCTGGTGCTTGTCATCGTACTGGAGCTGACCAATCCGATTCCGGTTGCAATCGATTCTCCACCCGCAGTTCGGCGCAGCTTTACTTCGGCCACATACTGGGTTTTCTGGAATCGATAATCGAGGACATTGTGTTCCCAAACGAGCGCATTCTCCGTTGTGTAGCACTTGTAATAACCGCCTCCGATACTCCACGTGGACGGATGCCAGGGTTTCCAGAGATTCGAAACCGCTGAGGTGAACTGCTCGTCGACTCCCTCGGTGGCCGTGGCCGCCAGGGTGTG
>Ga0105099_10000380_pt1 | contig 30510 bp, 47 predicted proteins | sample PPLLak3cmMay2015_2_FD_79138 | JGI IMG/M metagenome (GOLD analysis project Ga0105099, IMG submission 79138) | Freshwater sediment microbial communities from Prairie Pothole Lake near Jamestown, North Dakota, USA - PPLs Lake P8 Core (1) Depth... | ecosystem: Environmental > Aquatic > Freshwater >... | reverse complement strand
CGGCAACGAAACCAACGATTCGGACATCTACCTGTGGATTCTGAAATGGCTGGCCTACCCGTTGCAGCATCGCGGCGCCAAGATGCACAGCGCCATCGTCGTGCATGGCGGCCAGGGCACCGGAAAGAGCCGATTCTTTGAAGCCTACAGCCAGATTTATGGCCCCTATGGCCGCGTGCTTGGGCAGGAAGCGCTGGAAGACAAGTTCAATGCCGACTGGTCCGAGAAAAAATTGTTCATCGTTGCCGACGAAGTGCTGGCTCGGCAGGACATGTATCACATCAAAAACCGGCTGAAGGGCTTCATCACCGGTGACACCATCCGCGTCAACCCGAAGAACGTCGCCGCGCACAACGAAAAAAACCAGATGAATATCGTGTTCCTGTCCAACGAGCGCATGCCGCTGGTACTGGAAAACGATGACCGCCGGCATCTGGTGATCTGGGTTCCGCCCAAGCTCGACGATGCGTTTTTTCACGCCGTCAACGAAGAAATCGACAACGGCGGCATTGCCGCGCTGCATGACTACCTGCTGAAGGTCGATACCAGCGACTTCCACCCCTGGACAAAGCCGCCGATGACCAAAGCCAAGCAGGAACTGGTCAACCTCGGCCAGTCCAGCGAGGAACGCTTCCTGCATGAATGGATTGCCGGCGAGATCGACGACCGCGACGGCAACCCGCTGCCGTTCTGCCCCTGCCTCGGCTCGCATTTGTTTGAGGCGTATGGCCGCTGGTGCGAAACACATGGCGAGCGGCGGCGTGGCGCCAAGGACTTGATCAGCCTGGCCGGAAAACTTCCCGGCTGGAAGGCCGGCACGCCGCTACCCACCTGGACAAACCTGCATGACCGCACCAACAAAAACCGGAAGATGGTCGTGCCGCCGGCGGATGCGGTTGGCGCCTCGGCGGAAAAGTGGGGAAACCCGCAATTTCAGCGCGACAAATACGCCAGCCAAGCCGAATGGCTGACCGTGTGTTTTTTCGCTTTCGAGTCCGCGCTCGGCATCTCGCCATGAAACTACGCCTACTACGCCAACAACTACGCCAACAACTACGGCACCAGCCCGCTGCCACAGCGGAAACTACGCCAACTACGCCAAGCTCCGCGTATAGGCGCGTGCGCACACACAAGCGAACAAACCACCACACACGCAACACCTCTCATATGTGCGTTGTTGCCGTAGTTGCCGTAGTAGGCGTAGTTTCATCAATAAATCAAATGGTTAAAAAGATTCTTGGCGTAGTTGCTGGCGTAGTTTTTTGGTTTGTTGGCGTAGTTTTTCAAGGAAACACCCAATGATCCGCGTCACCCAAGCCGAATTTGCTCGGATTTGTGGCGTAAACCGCTCCACCGTGCACCGCTGGATCGAAAACGGCCGCATCGAAACCGACGCGCATGGACTGATCGACCCGGAAGCCGCCGCCCGGATGAAAGAAGCCACATCCAGCCCGCTACCGCACCACGAAGCGCGCAAGGCCCAATTTGACGCGCAAAGATCGGCCGGCGAATACAACCCTAGCCAGACGCAGCAAAACCCCGCAAATTGGGCCGTATCGCAAGCCGAAACGGCATCCGCAACGCAAAGCAACAGCCGCAACGACATGCCGGCAGCGGAAAAGATCGGCACCGCGCTGAAGCTTGAAACCTACAAGCTGCAAAAAGCCAAGGCCGAACTGGCAAATCTGGAACTCGACAAAGCCGCCGGCGCCCTGGTTGAGCGTGCCGAGGTCGATTACGTCCTGGCCGACTTCGGCAACACCCTGCGCGGCCTACTGGAAGGCATGCCAGACCGCCTGGCGCCGGCCATCGCTGCGCACCGCGGCGACGTCAACGCCATCCATGCCGAACTGGAAGGCATCACCGGCGACCTGCTGGCGCAGATCGCCGACCACATGAAACGCAAAATGGAAGGCATCAGCGCATGACCGCACCCACCGCCCAGCACATCGAACACATCGCCATCGGCGCGCTCACCCCCTACGCCCGCAACAGCCGCACGCACTCGCCGGAGCAGATCGCCAAGGTGGCCGCATCGATCCGTGAATTCGGCTTCACCAACCCGGTGCTGATCGACGCCGATGGCGGCATCATCGCCGGGCATGGCCGCGTCATGGCCGCGCAAAGCCTCGGCATGGATACGGTGCCGTGCATCCGCCTGTCGCATCTGAGCGACGCGCAAAAGCGCGCCTACATCATCGCCGACAACAAACTGGCGCTTAATTCCGGATGGGACGAAGACATCCTGGCGCTGGAACTGAAGGATTTAGGCGAACTCGGCTTCGACCTGGAGTTGACCGGATTTGAACTGGGCGACATCGACCAACTGCTGGCGCAACTTGACGCCACGCCGGAAGGCGAAACCGACGCCGACGCAGTTCCGGAAGTGCAGGCCGAAGTGGTCACGCAGCCGGGAGACGTGTGGCTGCTGGGAAAGCATCGGATTATGTGCGGAGATAGCACCGACGCGGGCAGCGTGGCGCTACTGATGAATGGAAAAAAAGCGCAATTGATTCACGCGGACCCGCCTTATGGCATGGGGAAGGAAGCCGATGGCGTAGCCAATGACAACCTGTATGCCGGAAAACTTGACGCCTTCCAAATGCAATGGTGGCGCGCATTTCGCGCAGCTACCGAAGACAACGCCAGCGTTTACATCTGGGGAAATTCGCCAGACCTGTGGCGATTATGGTGGCGCGGTGGCCTGGAATCATCGGAACGGATGACGATCAGGAACGAAATTACATGGGATAAACGTGAAGACAATCCGACGATGCTTGTTTCTGGCGTCCCGCTGGAATCTCGCCGCATGTTTCACCCCACAGAGCGTTGCATATTTTTCATGCTTGGGGAGCAAGGATTTAACACCAATGCCGACAACTATTGGGAAGGCTGGGAGCCTGTCAGAACCTACATTGAAGGCGAAATGAAGCGCGCCGGATGGACGGTAAAAGACCTTAACCATATCACCGGCACGCAAATGGCTAAACATTGGGTAACAAAAAGCCAATGGGCACTAATTACTGCGGAGCATTACGCCAAGATACAAGCCGCCGCCAGCGACCACGACGCTTTCAAGCGCGACCACGACGCTTTCAAGCGCGACCACGACGCATTAAAGCGCGACTTCTACGCATTAAAGCGCGACTTCTACGCCACCCGCGCTTACTTCGACAACACCCATGACAGCATGACGGACGTTTGGGAATTTACTCGTGTAACCGGAGAAGAACGCCACGGACATGCCACGCCAAAGCCGGTGGCCATGATGGAGCGCGTAATGCGTTCCAGCCTTCCGCCCGGCGGCTTGTGCGCCGAGCCATTCGGTGGATCTGGTTCCACGCTGATCGGTGCCGAAACCACTGGACGTGTCTGCTACACAATGGAAATGCAGGCAAAGTATTGCGACGTGATCGTCCGCCGCTGGCAGCAATACACCGGCCGTCGCGCGATTCACGCCGCCACCGGCGCGGAATTCCCGACATGACCCTCGACCTAAACCTGGTCCGCGCCGACTTCGCAGACTACCTGGCCAGCAACGCCAGCAAACCCCACAGCCTCGACGCCGCGCTGATGCACGTCGTTGAGGCCGCTTACCAGAAAGGGCTTGCCGATGCCTTGTTTGTGCCCACAGTGCTGCGCGACGCCATCCCCGACCTGGACACCGGACTGGCGGCTGGAAACCGAAGCGCGGCTGGTGTTGGGCTGGCCGCTGTGGCGCCGGCAGGAATACCCGAAGATGCCGATGGTGCAGGGCAGGGTGGAAGCGTTGAAAGCGGAAATCCTGCGCCTGCATGCGCAGCGGCAGACCTGAGCGAGAAACCCAAAGGCGGACCGCTGGCGCTGCTGGCGGCGATGTTGTGCGCCGATCCGCTCTTTCAATCCTGGTTGGCGCACGCGTTCGCCGCCGAATGGCACGCGCTGAACCTGGGCTATCCTGCCGCCAAAACCGCCGCCGCTGCCGTCCGCATGATTTGCGGCATCACCAGCCGCGCCGATCTGGACAACAACCCGCAAGCCGCGCGCGTGTTCAACGCGCGGATTCGGGTGCCGTATTCGACGTTGTTGAAAACCGGACAATGATCCCCGCCCGCAAATCCACCACCCCCATCCCGCACGCCCGCGCGCACTTCTATGGCCTGCTGGCCCGCCACACGCGCCCGCGTCCGTTGACCAGCGTTTCGTCATGGTCGGACAAATACCGCGTGCTGACCAGCAAGGGCAGCGGCGAGCCAGGATCGTGGCGGACCGATCGCACGCCCTACCTGCGCGAAATACTCGATCAGCTATCCGCCAACAACGCCACGCAGCGCATTGTGCTGATGTTCGCGGCGCAGCTCGGCAAGACGGAGGTTGGCCTCAACTGGATCGGCTACGTCATGCAGCACGCGCCGGCGCCGATGCTGGTGGTGCTGCCGACGCTGGAAGTGCGCAAGCGCTGGGTGCGGCAGCGTCTCGACCCGCTGTTGCAGGAAACGCCGATCATTCGCAGCCTGTTCGACAGCCGCGCCAAGCGTGACGCCGGCAATGCCGAAGACCTGAAAGACTTTCCCGGTGGCATGCTGGTCATCGGCGGCGCCAACTCGCCGGCGTCGCTGGCGTCGATGCCGATCCGCTATGTTCTGTGCGATGAGGTTGACCGCTTCCCGTGGGAAGTCGGCCAGGAAGGCGACCCGCTCGGCCTGATCGACGAGCGCACCAAGACCTTCCCGCGCCGCAAGGTGCTGCTGGTCTCGACGCCCACCGTCAAGGGTGCCAGCCGCATCGAAACCGAATACGACAAATCCGACGCGCGGGAATATCACGTCCCCTGTCCGCATTGCGGCGAATACCAAGTGCTGCGCTGGCGGCATGACGATGGCCGCTATGGCCTGACCCACAACGACGCCACCGGCGCGGTGTACTACCACTGCAAAGAGTGCGGCGAGCGCATCGAAGAACATCACAAGCCGGACATGCTGGCGCGCGGCCGCTGGATCGCCCGCCACCCAGGCCGCGACGTGCGCGGTTATCACCTGTCCGGCCTGTATTCGCCCATCGGCCTCGGCTTCACCTGGCGCGAACTGTGGCAGAAATGGCAGGAAGCGCACGGCGACACCGCCAACCTGAAACGCTTCATCAACACCACGCTGGGCGAAAGCTGGGAAGAACAGGGCGACAACATCGAGGATTTGGCCCTGCTGGCCAGGCTGGAGGAATACCCGGAAAAACCGCCTATGCGGCTGATCACCGCCGGCGTGGATGTGCAAAAGGATCGCTTGGAAATGACCATCGACGGATGGGCCGCCGGCGAGGAATGCTGGACGCTGGATCATGTGATTCTGCCCGGCGACACCGCGCGTCCGGAAGTCTGGGAAGACCTGGCCGAAGCGATGACCGACGCAGGCGTGCAGTATGCCGGAATAGACTCCGGTTTCAACACCAGCATGGTCTATGCCTACTGCGAAAAGCGCCGCTGGTGCGTGGCCATGAAGGGCGTCACCGGCATGGGCCGGCCGCTGATCGAAGACGAAAAGAAACGCCGCCAGCGCCTGCGCACCCGGCGCAAGAAAGGCGCGCCGGTGGAACCCATCGGCGTCGATCAGGGCAAGGTGCTGCTGTACGCCCGGCTGAAACTGTTGCAGCCCGGCCCCGGCTATGTGCACTTCCCCAGCGATGCCGCGTTTGACGATGAGTATTTCGCCCAACTCGCCGCCGAAAAACTGGTGACCAAGATCAAAGGCACGCGCCCGTTTCAGGAATGGGTACAGACCAGGCCACGCAATGAAACGCTGGATTGCAAGGTGTACAGCCTGGCCGCCATGCGCCTGGCCGGCAAAGACCTCGCCGCGCCGCAAGCCATCCAGACCCAATCCCGCCCGCAACTGCCGCGCCGCGTTGGCGGCCTGTCCCGGAGATGAACCCCTTGGCCACATTGCGCGAAATGCTCGACTTCATGGTTCGCTGTGCAACTGAATCCGGACATGGATTCAGTGAAGACCTGGCCGGCGAACTGGAAAAGCAGATCCGGCGGCAATATCCCGCCGAGCGCATCTATGTTCCGCCGGCGGACAGCCGCAAGGACACCGCCCGCCAGCAGCGCATCATCCAGGATGCCAAGAAGCTGCCGACCGGCGTGGTGGCCGCGCGCCATGGCGTCAGCCGGTCGTGGGCGTTGCGCGTGACCAAAAAGTGACCAAGATTGAAACGAGGGCTTAAGCGCAGAGTTAGAGGGATTTGATATGAGCAGCAGCACGCCGAATACCCAAGGACAAATCGCCGTCGCCGAACTGGCGCAGGGTGTCCGCGCTTGCGTCGTCAATGCTGATGTTGCGGCGTTTGAGGCCGGTAGCACCATCCGCTGCCGTGATGCCCTGACCGCGACCAGGCCCGCCATGCGATCCAGAGCGCGCCGCCTCAACAGCGGCCTGCACCTTGGCTTGTGGCAGGGACACCAGCGCTCCGGCGTTGAGCCTGGCGTAAATGCCATATGCGGTAAATATGAGCGCCCCTGTTTCGCCGTGCTGGGTGGTGACGGTGCCCAGACACTTGCTTCCAGCCGGGATGATGTTGGCATACCACCGCCAGTTACCGCCAAGATCGACGGTAAGGCGGCCACGTTGATTGTGTGTCATGGCCGCCTCCGCTCAGATGTTTGCGGCTTGCGCGATTTTGATGGCGGCGGTCAGAGTTTCGACCTCTTTTTCCATCTCGGCGTAGCGCGGATCAGAAGTGGACGTACCTTCCATTTTCCACATCAGGCGATATTTGCGGTCATCAAGCTTGGACCACTCAGGTTCGCCGGCGCCAGTGGTGATGTATTGGTCGTGGGGGTTGTAGCCTTCGCCGCCCTCGTTAAACAGGTTGTTGTAGGCGGTCCAGAGGGGGTTAACAGATTTGGTCATTTTCAACTCCTACCCCTGATATCCCGAGGCGCGGAAGGGAAGCAATCTGCACCCCATGAGTTGAATTATACACACAAAACAAAAGAACGCAAGAACTTTTTGCATTTATTTCGTGGCGGGCACGGTGTCTTGTCACCGCTGGAAGGGGCCGGCGTGATGCGGCCAGCCAAGACCGCGCAGGATGTTCGCCGGTCCCGCTTGATTGGTTTGTTGGGCTTGATGATTGGAGATTGAAATGGACGATGTGATGAGCAGAACAAGCTACGGCAAAGCGGCATTAAAGAAGTTTGGAGCTGTGCCGGAAGGATTTGAAATTTTTGCGGCTGGATGGATCGGTAAAACACCTAAAGACTGTAACGCGATGCGCGTTACAGGTGCGCAATTCAAAGGGCGCAAGCGTGTGCCAAATACGACGATGACAACGATTGTAACGGCCGAAGAAATGGACGCAGAGGACATGACGCCCAACGCATGAATTAAGGGGCGCGCAGCGTCCCGCTTGAATGACTGGTTAGAGCGCATTTACGGAGAAAGAATATGACACCAGAAGAAGCGGACAAGAAACAACAATGGGCAGGAATGGATGGGGCTATCGCGTTCCAACTGATCGAGCGCCATGCGGACGGATGGGGCGAGATTGGCGAAATGATGAATGCGTGGCTTCGGACGAACATCGCACTCTCGCTTGATGAAGCAGCAGACGAGGAACCGATTAACGGCAACGAACTGGCACAGATTCGCGTGAGGATGAAGGCCGCTCGCGTGCGCTCTAACGCATGTTAGAAGTCAAGTATCAATGATCTACAAGGCCACCGCCAAAAAGTGACGAATCGGGCCGCATAAGGTCACACCGCCCGCCTAGTCTGGCGGCATGGCGCAAACCATCCCCACGACAGAACCCACTTCAGCCCGCTGCGGCGATACCTGGCAATGGCGACGCGAAGACCTGGCCGACTTTCCGGCTTCGTTGTGGACGCTGACCTATTACTTTCGCAGCGCTGCCGCCAAGTTTGACGTAGTAGCTAGCGCAGACGGCGCCAATTATGCCGTCACCGTCGCCAAAGCCACCACCGCGGCGCTGGTGGCTGGCGTTTATGACTGGCTGGCCGTGATCGAATCCGCCACCGAGCGCTTCGAGGCCGATGCGGGCCGCTTTACGCTGCTGCCGAACCTGGCCAAAGATGCCTTGCATGATGGCCGCAGCTTTGCCCGCCGCATGCTGGAAGCCATCGAAGCCGCGTTGGAATCGCGCGCCACCGGCGACCAGCTCGACATGATCAGCGCCAGCACCGGCGACCGCAACATCAGCCGCGACAAGGATCGCCTGATGCAGATGCGCACGCAATTCAAGCTGGAAGTCTCCCGCGAAGAACAAAAAGCGAGCGGCATCTACAAAACGCGCATCGTGGCGAGGTTTGCATGAAGATTCTGGATTTCTTCAAGCGCGACAAAGCAACGCCGGCGCCAAAGGCAAAGACCGGGCAACGGCTTTACTCTGGCGCCAAGGGTGGCCGCCTGATGTTTACCGCATCCGCCGGCTCGTCCGACAGTGAGCTGTATTCCAGCCTGCCGATCCTGCGCAACCGTTCGCGCGCCTTGTGCCGCGATAACGTCTATGCCAAGCGCGCCTGCATGGTCGTGGTCAACAACGTGATCGGCATGGGTGTCGGCGTGCAGGCGCAAGTTATGAACCAGCGCGGCCGCCTGCTGAACGACATCAACGACGCCATCGAGAAGACCTGGAAGGAATGGAGCCGCGCCGATACCTGCCACACCGGCGGCGCCTTGCACTTCTCGGATTTTGAGCGCGCGGCGATGTCGGAAGTGTTCCAGGCCGGCGAGGTCTTCATCCGCAAACATCGTCGCCCGTTTGGCGCCGGCACCATTCCGCTGGCGCTGGAACTGATTGAACCCGAGCGCCTGGCCGATGACTTTGAGATCAAGTCCACCAACGGCCGGACAATCATGATGGGCATCGAGCATGACGAGTTTAATCGTCCGCTCGCCTACTATTTCCACAAGCAGCATCCCAACACGATGCGCTTGACGCCGGGCAAGCAACTCGACGAGATCGTGCGCGTCGAAGCCGCCGATATCATCCATCTGAAGTTGACCGACCGCTGGCCGCAGATGCGCGGCGTCCCGGCCCTGCATGCGGCCATCAGCCGGCTGAACCAGTTGGGCGAGTTTGAAGAAGCCGCGGTGATATCAGCCCGCATCGGCGCCAGCAAAGTCGGCTTCTTTGAAAACCCGGAAGGCGAACAGGTCATCAAGGACGGCGAAGAAGCCGACGGCACGCCCAACATGACGGTCGAGGCCGGCGAATTCACGCAACTGCCGCCCGGCTACAAGTTCAGCTCCTGGGACCCGACCTACCCGAATGAAACCTTCGACCCGTTCACCCGCGACGCCCTGCGCGGAATCGCGGCCGGCGTCGGGGTCAGTTACGAAAGCCTGAGCCGGGATTATTCGCAAAGCAATTACAGCAGCAGCCGCCTGGCCTTGCTGGATGACCGCGACACCTGGCGCGTGCTGCAAGCCTGGTGGATGCGTTCCTTCCGCGATCCGCTGCATCGTGAATTCATGCAGGCCGCCGTGTTTGTCCGCGCCATTGCGCCGATAGACATCCAGGACTACGGCGCCAACCGCGCCAAGTTCGAGGCGGTCAAGTTCAAGCCGCGTGGCTGGGGCTGGGTTGATCCCGCCAAGGAAGTCAAAGCCTACAAGGAAGCCGAGCTGGCGGGCTACATCACCAAGACCGACATCATCGCCGCCACTGCGGGCGGGCTGGATATCGAAGACGTGATTGCCACCCGCCGCCGCGAGCTGGACATGCTGGAAGAAAACGACATCACCACCGACACCACATCGCCGCCGGTGGAAATCATGCCGCCGCAACCAGTGCCAGACGTGCCCGAAGTGCCCGAGGAAGAAGACGACAATGAGACATAACGCGCAGATCCGCCATTTTACCTTTGAAGCCACCCGCGCCGAGGATGGCCGCATCCCGGTGGTGATATCAAGCGATGCCGTGGTCGAAGTGCAGGACGGCCCGGAGATCCTGGTGCATAGCACGGAAGCGGTTGACCTTTCCCGCGCGCCGATCCCGATCATCGCCACGCACCGATCCGGCCAGATCAACGTCGGGCTGGTCGAGGATATCAGCTTTGCATCCGGCACCATGCGCGGCATCGCCCGCTTCGGAACCCGCTCGGAAGCAGCCGAACTGGCTCAGGACGTTATGGCCGGCATCATCCGATCCGTCTCGGTCGGCTATGCCCGCATCAAGGGTTATGTCCGCAACGATGGCGTGCTGATCACCACCCGCTGGATGCCAACGCATACCGCACTGGTCGCCGAGCCGGCCGACATCAACGCCGGCTTCTTCCGCGAACTTCCCGAATTCAATCTGACTGAACAACCCGATTTAACCCCGGCGCAACCCGCCACATCACAGGAGGCCATCATGGCTGAAACCCAAAACGCCCCGGCGGGCGTCATCGCCGACATCCAGATCACCGAAAACGGTGCTCCCGCCCAACGCATGAACATGCTGGAAATCGAAGGCAAGCGCAAGCTGGCCATCCAGAACCTGTGCCGTGCCAACGCGCTGGATTCACGCTTCGAGCGCGAATGGATCAGCGCAGGCGCCAGCCTGGAACAAGTCGCCGACGACATGATCAAGATCATGCAGGAACGCGGCAAGGACCAGATGCCGGCCGGCATTGGCATGAGCAAGAAGGAAACCGCCAATTACAGCGTCACCCGCGCCCTGCGCGCTGCGATGACCAAGGACTGGTCCAAGGCCGGCATGGAACTGGAAGCGCACAAGGCGGTGATGTCAGTGCATGGCGTCAATGCCCGCAGCGGTTCCAGCTTCTTCGTCCCAATGGAAGTGCAGGCCCGTTCGCAGGGTGGCCGCCGTGACATGACCGTCGCCGGCGTGTCCGGTTCGCAATATCTGGTCAACACCGACAACCAGCCCGGTAACTTCATCGATTTGCTGCGCAACGATTCCGTGGTGTTGAGCCTGGGCGCAACCCGCCTAACCGGCCTGGTCGGCAACATCACCATCCCGAAAATGACGGCCGGCGGCACCGCTTACTGGCTGGCCGACGAAAACACCGCGATTACCGAAAGCCAGGCCACGCTCGGCCAACTCTCACTGTCTCCGAAGAACGTCGCTGCGTTGACAGAAATCAGCCATCAACTGATGAGCCAATCCAGCCCAGACGTGGAAGCGATGGTGATGAACGACCTGGCGCAAGTTTTGGCGCTGGCGGTTGACGTGGCCGCGATTCGCGGTGCGGGTAATAACGGCCAGCCGCAAGGCATCGTTGGCACCAGCGGCGTCGGCATGTTTGACACCGACGACACCAGCACCTTTGCCGATGTTCTTGCCGCCCAAGTGGATGTCATGGCCGCTAACGCGCTGCGCCCTGGCTGCGCCTACGTTGCCGACCCGGCTTCTGCCGCACTGCTGATGGGTCGCTCGCGCTTCGCCAACACTGACACCCCGATCTGGAATGGCTCGCTGCTGGAAGGCATGATGGCCGGCTTCCCCTGCCGCGCCACCAACCAGATGGCTGCCAACACCATGCTGTTTGGATTGTGGCCAAGTGTTGTCGTAGCAGAATGGGGGCAATTAGAGTTAATGGTAAACCCCTATAGCGATTTTACCCGCGGGCTGTCTGCCGTGCGCGCCTGGTACGCCATCGACACCGGCATGCGCTACCCGACTGCGTTCAGCTACGACGCCACCGTCGCTTGATAGGGTGCAGGGCGATGAAACTTAAAGCCCTGCGCGGCCACTTCCTGGACGGCAACGTCCAGGCGGTGGGCAGCGTCTATGAAGCGCCGGAAAAACTGGCGCGCATGCTGATCCAGACTGGTAAGTCTATTCCGGCACCGGATGAGCCTGTGAAGCTGGCCAAGAAAAAACCCATGACCGCTGTTGATACGCCTGAACTGGTGCTCGGCGCGGTTGAACCTGAAAAGGATACGCCATGATTCCCTCCTCCATTTCGCAGGCGGTGACCACCATGCAACTGCTGGCGTCAGTCGATGCCGCAGCCACCGCCAACGCCACCAGCGCGGCCGGCATTGATGTGACCGATTATGATGGCTTTCTGATTGTCACGCAGAACGCCGGCATTCTGGATGGCGGCACCTTGATCGGCACCGTCATCACTTCGGCCTCCAGCAATCTGTCCAGCCCGACCACGGTGGGCACCTTCACCACGGTGAGCACTTCAAACGACCCGGCCGCCCAGTCGTTGTCGATTGAGCTGAACAAGTGCCTTCAATACATCGGCTACGTCGGCACCATCGTTACAGGTGGCGCGCTGGTCGGCTGTACTGCAATCGGTAAGAAGAAAACCGTTTAAGCGTTGATCGTCTCGGCCGCCTTGTCACCAGGGCGGCCCGGAAGATCAACCGGAGGCCCGCATGAGCCGCATCACCCTCGCCGACTACTTCGCCGGATATGTAGGCCATCCCGGTATCAGTGCCGATCATCGCGCCAGCGCAGAAATGCTGCTGGTGCAGGTCAACAAACTGCTGGCCAGCCTGGTGGAGTCCGGCGCGGCCGATTTGGACATCAACCCAATCACCGGCACGCTGATTGCTGGCGAGAAAAATGGCGGCTGGCGTCCGGCCGTCTGCCTGACCGGATCCGCGCACAGCAGTCACAAGGAAGGGCGCGGTGTCGATATCTACGATGCCGATGGCGACCTGGACAACGCCATCACCGACCCGCTGCTTGAACGCTTCGGACTCTACCGCGAGCACCCAGCGCAAACACGCGGCTGGCTGCACCTGACCAATCGCGCGCCGCGCTCTGGAAGAAGGACATTTTACGCATGAGATTCCTGCCCACCATCAAAGATAGCCGGGGCCGGGAAAGCCACACGCTGCTGTTTGTCGCGCTGGCTGCGCTGGTGCTGATCTACAAGTTCGCCGTCGCCGGTCTGATGCTTTGGGGGCTGACGTTTCCGGCCATGAGCGCCACGGAGTTCGGTATCGCCTTTGCCGCCGTGCTCGCCGTCTGGCTGGGGCGCGAGTGGACTGACAAAACGGGAAGCAAATGAAATGAAAATCGTAGAGAACGGAAAACACTACACGATCTTAATTCCTGATGAGTACATCGGCGGCAAGGTGGCTGCATTAGATGAGTCTGGTTGGTTATCTCTAGGTTATGTCGGAGAAGGGAGCCTCCTTATTGACAATTCCGAATGGGCCGATTTCTTCAAGTTCATCAACGAAATTGACGCCTACCGCAAAACGTGGCCGATAGAGAAATGAAATGCTTGCGTTTTTCAAGATCATCCGAAGCCCCATTACGCAGTGGATTGGCCTTGGCCTTGTTGTCGCCGGTCTTTGTGTTGGCGGCTATCTGGCTGTGTTTAATCGCGGCATGGCTGCTTGCGAAGGAAGGCATCAACTGGCTGCGGCTGAAGCTGCGGCGGCAGCGCATCAAAGATATCTGTCTGAAGTCGCGCGGGGTGACGCGATCAGCGCGGAACTTATCAAAACGCAGCGGAGGCTGAACGATGTCAAGACCGAATACCTGGCGTATGCCAACGGCATTACTGGCAACTGTCCTGCTGATCTCGGGGTGCTCGTCAATGCCGCTGTATCAGGCGCCGGAATGCCCCAAGCCGCCAGCCGACCTGTTGATCCGTCCGCAACCATTGCTGCCGCTCTTGTTGCCGCCAATGTTGCCGAAAACTATGGACGCGCCAACGCCTGCATCGCCCAATTCAACGCGCTCATTGACTGGCATCAACCTGAAAAGGCTGTGAAGTGATGGAACGCATGCTCAAAGCCTTCGACGACTGGATTCGCCTAGCTGAAAACGGCCGCGTGCCGGCCTACTGGGCAATGCTGGCCTTCGCTGCCGGCTGGGTTGCACGTGAGGCCATCGAGTGATCCCCGCCGACATGATCGCCGCCATTCGATACCAGCACCCGCACATCGCCGAGCGCATCGTGCAGACCTGGGGCGATCCGCTCTGTGCGAGCTACATGACCGACCTGATGCTGCCGTCGCGCTACGGGCGGCAAGGATTCAACGAAGCGGCCAGCGGTGCGCTGATGGGACTGATCGAACTGCACGACAAGCTGCACCCAACCATGTCAGACGTGTGGGGAATGCGATGAACTGCCTAACCTACGCCTTCGGTAAATGGCTGCGTGAAGGCGGCTATGTGCTGATGCGTAGATCGCGGCTGGCTGAAGAGTTTGGCATCGTCAGCAAGTGGCACGTAATCCGACTGGTTCCGCATTTTTTGCATCGCGGATATGACCACGTTGTCACCCAATACACGGCAAGCGAAGACCAAAAGATCAAAGACAAACAACGCGGGCTGTTTATGACCTGGATCAACCTGTGGAACTTCGACGGCGTGATCATTGGCGACGACAAAAAGGCGGAAGCATGAGCAACGGAGACGACTTGATTAAAGCGCATGAGATGGAAGCATGCCGCGACAAGGTTGAAAACAAGATGCTGCTTCTGGAGGCGCAGATGATGCACAAGATCGACGGGTTGCAGTCCGACATGAAGACGGTCAAGGCGGCACTGAACGAACTTCTGACGCGCAAAGAGTTTGAACCCTACAGACTGGTGCTGATCGGGCTGATTGGCGGTGTGCTGATGGCGGTCGTAGGTGGCCTGATGGCAATGCTCATTGGGGGCATCAAGTGATGAAAGAACAACTGCGCGACTGGAAGACATGGGCGCTGATGGCGTTCATCGCCTTGCTCATATCGGTGACCATCAGAATGAGTTACGAGGTGTTCAGCGGAAACGATGAACACGTCAAAGAGACGCAAAGAACGCACGCCATATTCGATGATCGTTTAACCCGACTCGAACTTGGCAAGGTGGCATCCACAGCAAAACGCTACACGTCAGACGACGCTGCGCGAGACAAGGCTGAACTGATCGCCCATATCAATCGCGTAGACGCACGGGTATCGGATCATCTCAAGCAAGAATCCGCCGAGCGCATCGCCCACGACAAAAAATGCAAGATGCGGTGGGATGACGTGGCCGTACTGAAAGCCAGAGTTGCCACGCTTGAGGCGATGAAATAACGTAACCCAAATCTACCAATTTAAGGAGCAACACTATGGCAGCAGGAACATTCACTCTTTACCGGGCTAACCTCGATGATCTGTCTATGCAGGACATCGCAGGCACGACTGTAAAACTGGCTTTGGTCACAAGCAGCTATACCCCGGACGCGACCAATACCGGCCATGATCTATGGGCTGACGTGTCGGCCAACGAGATCGCCAACGGTAACGGCTACACAACTGGCGGCGCGACACTGGCCAATGATGCCGCGAGCACCATCACCAACGGCTTTAAGTACGACTCAGACGACCCGAGCTGGACAGCCTCTGGCGGCAGCATCCCGGCATGGCGTTATGGTGTCATGTACCTGTCAGGCACCGTCGCCGGTATGGTCAACCCGCTGGTCGGGTACTTCCTTGGCGACAGCGCCCCTGCCGATGTCCCCGCCACTTCTGACGGCAACCCGCTCACCATCCAGGTCAACGCATCTGGCTGGTTCAGCACGACCCAGGCTTGATCATGGCAATAACCCTACTCCACCAGACCAAGCTCCAATTCACCAAGCGGCTGCGGGATAAATACCGTTCTGCAGAGAAGATGGAGGCTTGTCGAATGGCGCATAAAATCCTCAAGCATCTGGAGGATGGGGATATCACCACGGCAAATTGTCTCAACGCCTGGAACATGATTCAGGCGGAGTGGGATGCGAAGCTGGTGAAGTTGCAGGCAAGAAAGGCTAAATGGCTGGCTTACAAAGCGGCAGAGAACGCAGCAGATGACGAGGGAGCAGACTAATGGCTATTGTTACCACTGAAATTAGCAGCGTGCATGGGGATGCAGATAAGCAGCGGCTTGCATACTATCGCTGCAAAGATTCTCAGGGTGTGTGGCATAGCTACGGCCCTGTAATAATCAATGACGCAGCGTTTGATATCCAGGGATACAAGACGGTTGTTGCGGCAAAAATGGAAGATCAACTGGCTGAACAAGAAGCCAACGCGCTGATCGGAGAATGATATGGCAGCTGGTGTTTATTATGTAGACGATGGCGGGGATGGCTCACAGGCAAACGATTCAACCGGATCGTGGGCTACTGCGGATACCAGTGTATTCGACCTAAACACGTTAGTTACAAGCTACGAGTCTGGGGATGTTGTTTATTTTGGACACGACTCAGTAGACCCTAAAGCCTACGGCGGCGCACTTACGATAACAGGCCCGACATCTGGCGATCCGGCTTTATTTATTTCTGCAACTCAAGGCAGCAATCCAGTTACTTATGCGGCCAGCGCAACAGATCAAATTCAGACGACTGACGGTAGTTACGATATAGTCTTTAGCGGTATATTCTCAATTATTGGTTTACAGATAGCATCTGGAAGGCATATTAATTTACATTCTCCTGCTTCCTATTGGCAAGCGTCAAAAGACATTGTTTTTAAGCTTGGCGCTAATGGTGGTTTGTCGCTTGGTGGAGCTATTACTACAAAAGTAAGTATAGAAGACTGCATAATTGATTTAAGTGCTGACGGAACAACGACTAGAGCCGGAGCAGTAATTAATATTTATGGTGCTGTTGACATTAGCAGAATTGGATTCACAAACCCAGGATATAGGACTGGAGTTATCATTGCTGCAAACACCGCTCCATCTCATATTGTTGGAAATATTACTGCTGATTTTTCAGGATTTACCAACGGCACAACGTGTGAGATTTACAGCGCATCATTAAGTAATGGCAGGATTAATTTCAATAATTGCAAAACAATAGCCAATCCAGTTTTCTTTGATACGACTTATCCGCGTGCTGGTGGAGAGTGTTGGTTTTACAACTGTGGGCCTGACGATTCAAGAACAGATCTCGCTGGAAGAACGTATAACGGCACACTGATATCAAGTTCGATATACCGTTCATCAGGCGCTTCCATTGCTTCTACCGGATTTAGTTGGTTGATAACGACCGATGGGAATGCAACCTGCTCTGAGCAAACCCCATTCAAATCACCCTGGATATATGGGGATTTGGCGAGTACCGGCAGCAAGACATTTGATCTTTATATCACCAACGACACAGCCGACTTTACTGATGCTGAGGTATGGCTTGAGGTAGAGGCGTCTTCTGAAACAGATGAGCAAACATGGACACGGGTGTCGGATACGCGAGTTACGATATTAACCACGGCTGCCGCGCAAACAGACGATACAACGAGTACATGGAATGGTGCCGGGCCGAGCTATACCTACAAGCAAAAGCTGAGTGTTACTGCTACGGTTGCGGAAACTGGGATTTACCGGGCTAGGGTTGCTGTGGGGGTTTCTGGCATCGCATCAAGCCGATATTTGCATATCGACCCTAAAGTAACAGTAAGCTAAAATGGCTTATCTGATACCGGGAGCGGGCGTTGTAGATATAAGCGGTTCTGCGCTTATCCCTGGCGCGGGGGTTGTTCAAGTTGAGTCAGGCGGCGCCGGCACAACCGTAATCCCAAGCTCGGGGAGCATCACCGTCAGTGGCAGCGCCCCAACCGTCAGCCAACCAAGGACGCTTTCCCCGTCTGCTGGCTCAGTTTTAAGCCTCGGTTATGCCCCGACCGTAAGCCAAGGTGCGAGTGTTTCTCCCGGTGCTGGCGCAGTCGTTACGCTTGGATATGCCCCCGCGATCAGTCAACCGCATACCGTCTCACCCAGTGTCGGAGCTATTACCGTCACAGGCTACGCGCCAGAAATCAGCCAAACCATCGGCATTCGCCCTGGCGCAGGAGCCCTTGTTGTAGCGGGTTACACGCCAACAATCAGCCAGCCTCGTACCATCAGTCCAGGCTTTGGGTCCTGTGACATCCTGGGATACGCGCCCACTGTCAACCAATCCGCACTTATCCAGCCCGGTGTCGGGCAGATAGTCGTCCAGGGCTACGCGCCGTCAATCAGCCAACCGCGCAGCATCGCTATCGGTGCGGGGGCGGTATCGCTGGTCGGGTATGCGCCAACGATAAGACAAATCGGACTTTCGCGGCCACTCGGCGGCACGTTGTCCATCCCGCTCGAATATCGCGCGCTGCGCATCGCCAATGAAAACCGCACAAGGACAATCACATGAGCACCACATTCCACGTTGATGCGCTTGGCTACTGGATCGAGAAAGACCCGCAGGCGGTGCTGGATTACGCGATGGACTGGTCCGACTGGCTGGATACCGACACCATCACCGGCACGCCGGTCTGGACCATCGACAGCGGCATCACCAAAGACAGCCAGACGAACACCACCACCACCGCCACCGCCTGGCTATCCGGTGGCGTGCTTGGGCAGACCTATACCGTAACCTGCCGCATCACCACCGCTGGCGGCCGCACCGATGAACGCAGCTTCCGGCTCAAGATCGTCGAGCGGTAAAAAGTGACGAATCGGGCCGCATAAGGTCACACCGCCGGCCTAGTCTGGCGGCATGGGTATATACTTCTCCGTCATCGAATCTAGCATCAACGCCGCCTGCATTGGCGCGCTGGCCAATGTCGCGGCCACGCTGGAAAGTGGTGCCGTGGTCAGCGGCATCCTGTCGAAGCCGAGCGGCGCGCAGATGGGGATAATGTCCACCTCGCCTGAACTGGTCGCCAAGACGGATGACCTGGCGACGGTTGCCAATGGCCAGACTATCACGATCAATGCCGTCGCCTATACCGTCCGCGCCATCGAGCCGGATGGCACCGGCATCACCCGGCTGACGCTGGAATGAGCCACACCCACACGCAGATCCGCACCGCAATGGCCACCGCGCTGACCGGCCTGACCACCACCGGCGCCCGCGTTTATGCGAACCGACTCTACCCGCTGGACACCGCCGAGCTGCCCGGCCTGCGCATCTACCTGGATGCCGACAGCCTCACGCCGGAAACCATCCACGCGCCGATCACCTACGGCCACGAATTGACCCTTAGCGTCGAAGCCTGCGCCCGCGCCGGCAGCGGCCTCGATGACACGCTCGACCAGATCGCGCTCGAAGTAGAAACCGCGCTTGCCGCCGGTTTGACCGTCTCCGGCAAATACCTCGAGCCGGTGCTGACCGCCAGCCAATACGACGACGAACCCGGCAGCCCGCCTGTCGGCGTCAAACGCCTCACCTTTTCCATAGCGTATTTCACCGCCGGCAACGCCCCGCAAACCCTCATCTAAAGGAATCTTCACATGGCAACAGTTCGCAAATGGTCCGGCGTGGCAGTGGCCATGCAATCCGCCCTCGGCGCCAACAAGACAATCTCGGCCATAGCGGTCGGCGCCACCGCCACCGTCACCGCCACGCACGACTTCAGCGCCGGCGATTATGTCGTGTTTAACGTGCTCGGTATGAGCCAGTTGAATGGCAAGGTTTATCGCGTGCTGTCAGTCAGCACCACGGTCAGCTTCGTGATCGAAGGCACTGGCAGCGCATCGCTGGATACCACCGGCTACTCCGCGTTTACCAGCGGCACCTGCAACAAGATCACTTTCGGCACGTCGATCACGACCGCGACCAGCATGTCGGCCAGCGGCGGAGACTTCGACTTCATCGACACCACCACCATCCATGATCTGGTTAAATCGCAGACCCCTGGCACTGCCAACCCGTTGTCCTATTCCTTCGACAACCTGTGGGACGCCAGCGATGCCGGCCAGATCGCCATGAAGGCAGCTTCCGATTTGCAAGCGCAGCGCGCCTTCAAGTTTACCTTTGGCACTGGCGGCCCGATCATGGTGTTCAACGGTTACATCGGATTCACCGGCGCACCGACCGGCAGCGCGCAGGATAAAGTCGTCTCGCCGGCCGTTGTCACCGCCTTCGGCACCCCGACTTACTACGCCTCCTGATGAGCCTCGCCGATAAACTCCGCGCCGCGCGGCTGTCGCAGGTCGTGGCCGATGGCCACACCTACAGCATCCGCCGGCCGACCGACGCCGAAGCCGTCACCCTGGCGCAATCCTCCGGCCTGGAACTGGTGCGCCAATTCGTCGCCGGATGGGATCATACCGAGCTATCCCTCGGCATTCCTGGCGGCAGCGGCGTAGTCGTGCCGTTCGACGTGGAATTATGGGCCGAGTGGGTATCCGATCAACCGCAAATCTGGGGCGTGCTGGCCGACGCCATCATCGCCGCCTATGCCGCGCACACCGAGAAGCGCGAGGCAGACGCAAAAAACTGATTGCCTGGCTGGAGCGCTGCCAGCTCCCGCTTCCGCCAGGCCCGCCACCCAACCCGCTCGCGGTGCGGGCATGGAACTTGATGGGCGGCCTCGACTGGGCGGCATTGCCCATCGTGGCCGAACTGCTCGGCATTGACGATATCGACGAACTGATCCACCAACTAGCGACCTTGCGAGACAATCATGGCGGCCAATAGCACCCAGATCACCCTGACCGCCAGCAACCAGACCGCCGCCGCCTTCGCCCAAGTCAACCGCGCGCTGGGTGGCCTGAAAACTTCCGCCGCCAGCGTGCTGTCCAGCTTTGGCGGTCTCGGCAGCGTGCTAACCGTTGGCGGCTTCGTCGCCTTCGCAAAATCGACGATTGATGCGGCCGATTCGATGAACGACCTGGCCACCGCCACCGGAACCAGCGTCGAAAGTCTCGCGTCCTACAAGCTCGCCGCTAAACAATCCGGCACCAACGTCGAAGGACTGGCGAAAGGGCTGGGCAAGCTGTCCGTTTACATGGGCAAGAATGCCGACGAAGCCGCCCGCCTTGGCATCACCGCGCGCGATCCAGTCGCAGCCTTCGCGCAACTTGCCGACACGCTTTCCAGCGTGCAAGACCCGGCAGAACGCAACGCGCTGGCCGCCAAGGTACTCGGAAAGAGTTACACCGAACTTATGCCGCTGCTGGCGCAAGGCGGCGACAGCCTGCGCGCCCAGGCCGCCGCCGCCGGTCCGTATGCGGAAAGCATGGCGAAGATGGCGGTGCAGGCTGATAAGTTCAACGATGCGCTGGCCAAGATCGGTCAAAGCGCTGCCGTTTCATTGTTGCCGCTGGTCAGCGCGCTGGCAAAAGTGGCGGAAGGATTCGACAACGCGGCAAGCTCGCAAACATCATTCCTCGGCGGCGCGGCATTGGGCGTCAATATTTTCAACAGCGCCGGCCAGCAACTCAATGACCTGCGCGAAGAAATCAAAGACCTTGAAGAACAGAAGCAAACAGCATCATCGCTTGGCCTGGGCGAATACAAATCCATCCAGTTCAAAATCGACAAAGCGAAACAACTGAAAGCCGTTCTGGAAGAAGTGCAGCGAAATCAGGCGCTGGCGGATAACGACCGGCTGGGAACGGCAAACTACAAGCAACCATCTGGCAAGACTGGCGGGTTTGAATACATTGACGAGGAAGCGCTTAAGTCTGCTGAATCTATGCAAGCCAGCCTGCGCAAAGCCTTCGACATCAAACCGCTGGACGACTTCATTGCTTCATTCGGCGACCGTGCGCAAAAGATCAAGCAGGAATATGCCAAGCTGGCCGTCGATATCGGCGGCAAGAAGGAAGGCCCGGCCACCGGGCTGGATGTTTCATCCGACATCGGCGCGGCTAAGGGTGCCATCGCCGGCGGCGACACGCTGAAGGCGGATGCGTTGGTCGAGCGCGCAAAGGCCGGGCTGAAAGACCTGGCCAGCTTCGAGCAAAGCTATTACGCCCGCCAGTTGCAGGACATCGAGCTGGGCATGAACGCCGCCGCGCAGAAGACCGCCGAAGCCAGCCGAGAGAGTCTGAAAGCCGTGATGGACAAACAGGCCGCCGAACTGGCCAAGATGGACCCGATCCACGTGCCCATCGCTGCCGAAGCAATCGCCAACGATCTGCGCGCGACCATTGACGTTATCCGCAAGGAACTGGCCAACAACCCGCTGATCATCCCGGTGCAAGCCAGCGGCGGCACCGACATCGCCCGCGCCGCGGCCAAAGTGGGAGCCAGATAAATGCTGCACGACATCATCATCGGCACGGTGCGGGTCGGCTTCGATGCCGCGCATCAACTGACCCAGACTTACGAACCGCTTGGAGGTCGCAGCCTACGCCGCAAGCTATCCGGTGCGGCGCATGTGCAAAACAATTGGAGCAAGTGGCGCACCGTAATCAGCGGCAGCGGAAGGCTCCCGGAAGGGCTTGGCAATATCGACCCAGCCGCCAGCGTCTCGATTTACTGCATGGCGCCGATGTCGATCACCGAAGCCGACAACAGCATCCTGCTTCCCGCCTCTCGCCGCACCGACTGGTCACCGCATGGCTACGCCATCGTGGACGGCCGCATGGTGCCGACCGGAATAAGCATTGCCACCAACACCGCCACGCTGACCACCGTTTCCGGCGCCACGCATTACGTCGCCGTGTATTACCCGATCCTGACCTGTTACTGTGACAAGCCAACGCTGTCATTCTCCGGTCGCGGCACCGTGGCAGGCTGGACACTGACCGCTGAGGAAGCATAAATGCCGACGATCTATGCGTGCGGGCCGAATGCTGATTATGATCTTGGATTTGGTGACAACACGGCGCGCACAACATTTTCCGCGTTGTCTGGAGAATGGAAAAAAATAGTTTCCAAAACATTAGCGTCTGGCAATAAAGGTGGTGCCGGAATCAAGTCTGATGGTACGTTGTGGGCCTGGGGAGACAACGATTACAACGTGTTTGGGCTGCCAAATGCGAGCTACACCACGCCAACACAGATTGGGAGCGTAAATACTTGGGTTGACGTGTCGCTTGGCGATAACCACATGGCTGCCATCAAAGCGGATGGAACATTGTGGACGTGTGGCCGAAACACTGACGGACAATGCGGACTCGGCAACACAACCTCGCCGGTCAGCACCTTGACCCAGGTAGGGTCACTGACCACATGGGAAAATGTGACGGCGGGTTATCTGAATACCCACGCAATAAAATCAGACGGTACGTTGTGGTCATGTGGTGACGGTTACTTTGGCCTAAATGGAGACAATACCGAAGATACTGACCGATCTTCGATGGTTCAAGAATATTCTGCATCCACTAACTGGTCATCTGTTTCGCACAATTATAGCCACGTCATCGGCGTAAAAAGTGATGGTACATTATGGGCATGGGGAAAACAAGATTTCGGTCAGTGCGGCCAAGGTGTTGACGGGCCGACTTTATTTAGGCCGACGCAGATAGGGTCTGGAACGACATGGATAAAGGCTTCCGCAGGCTATTACATCACCCACGCAATAAAATCAGACGGCACGTTGTGGGCGTGCGGTAGAGGGTATTTATATGGGCTTGGCACCGGAAGCGAAACAAACCAACTTTCTTTGGTTCAAATAGGGTCGTCAAATAACTGGTTGGATGTTGACAGCGGATATCTATCTGCAATAGCAATCAACTCTGAACATGATGTTTATATTGTTGGGTACAACCAAAATGGCGTTTTAGGGACAGGCGATAGCGTTAATGTCCAAACATTTACCAATCTGTCTCTGCTTTACGATGTTGATTCCGTTTATCTGGTGCAGCAAGCTGCGTTTTTAACGGAATTAGCGCAAGGTTACGCTTTTGCTCCGATCACCATCACGGTTGACCAAGCATATAACGCAACAGCACCGATATCCGTTACGGTCGGCCATCAAAACGGAACCGCCAGCGCGCCGGTCAAAGTCAACGTGCGTAGCAGCGGAACCGCCGTGGCAGCCATGCGCGTGGCCGTCGTTGATGATCTTGATACAACTGCCTGGACCGTCGGAATCACACTGGGTGGCGTAGATATCTCTGCCAGGTTGACTGGCGCAATCCGCATCGATGCGGAAGAAGCCGCCGCGCGCACCGCCGAATTTGCGTTTTTCCCGGCGTCGGGTGAACTCGACCCCGCTGATTTATTGAGCGCGCAGGTCGTTATCAATCTGATCAGGGTAATTGATGCCGTGCAGGTTCCAACCCGGATATTTACCGGCGTGGTTGAAATTGCCAACTTCGACCCCGTTGCCGGGCTGATAATACTGTCTTGCCATGACGACCTTAAAAACAAGTTATCGGCATTGAGCATCGACCAAATTGATGCGCTGACCTATAACTCGCTGGCCCTGGATTATTCACCCGGTGCGTTGGGTGCGGCTGCGGCGGATCGATGGGATTATGCGCAGGCGCGCATGGAATGCGTCAGCGGCGCGCTCGATGCTGGGGTTTATGGCCAACTCAGGTCAACTTCATTTGCCGGAAGCGCGAGCTGGGGTACATTTGCTGCCGCCGATATATTTGATGCCAGCATTAGCATTGATCTGCCGCAACGCTCCGACATCATCAACAAGGTGATCATTGATTTTGAATATCGCCAGCATCGCTGCCGCGAGCGGCATGCCTATATCGCCTGGGCGAACACGATCATCGGCGGCACCGACTCGCTAGCCTCCGGCTATCAAAGCCCATCGATTGATGCGGTCAAATCTGCCGTCGAGGGTGTTGACTGGGAACCGATCAGCGCATCCTATAACTACGGATACCAATATGTAAAAACCAGTGCGCCAAGCGGCCAAGTTGAAAACGGCGACTGGTGGTATGTTGGCACGCAAACCGCTTGCGGCTCAATGGTCGCTGAACTAGGCCAGCGGCATGCGCAGCCATTCACTGAGCAATACGAGATCACAGTAACGTGCGCCAGCAGCGCGCAAACCTTCGGCTATCGGGAAAAAGAACTGCGCGGCGCGGTTTCGACGGATTGGGATCCTGGCGAATGGGAGCGCGACTGGACCATCACTACGCCAGATGCCACAACGGAAGAAGTAGACTATGCCGGAACACAGGATCGCACGATCGCCGACGAAGCCATCAAGACATTGTGCATGATGGCACAACGCCAAATCCTGCAAAGCCATCGCACATGCCGCGTCAACTTCGATATTCCGTGCCTGCCGGAGATCGACCTGATCCATTACGCCAGCATCGATACAGATTCCATTGATGCCAGCGGCAAGATTGCGCGCATCCAGCACCTGATCGACATTGATGCAGGCAGCGCAAAAACAACGCTGACCCTGGCGGTCAATGGCGTGGGCGCAGTTGGCGGCGCAACCAATACCGTGCTGCAAACCCCACCACCGCCGCCCGTATGGGGGCCAGGCCCGGACGATGCGGAAGGCTGGATTGATGACACATGGGTGATGGATTTGCCAACGCTGTCACGTTACGTCGGCAGCGTGACCAACCATAGCTGGAGCGAAAATTACAACGGCTATCTGGTCAACGCGCCGGAATATCTCAGCGTCGTCAATTTCACGCTTGGCATCACCGTCCAGGTTGAAAACCCATATTACGCCGTCGGATGGGAATTCCCGCAAACCGGATTCAAAGTGACCATGCCGCGCGTTTATGAAAATTACCGTAGTGCACCGGCAATCAAAACCATATCGGATGAGCGCACGTGCATTGTCACAGCCTCGAATCCGCTTACCCTGACGATTGGAGCCTGACATGGCAATCACCTTTGGTTTTTTCTTCGATAGCGCATTGACTCAGCCAGTTGACGCCGATAACCCCATAACATTTACCTTTGCTGGTGCGGATTCTGGCGACATTCAGCTTTGGTTTGGGTCTTTGACTAGCAGCGTCAAGGTGCAAGCTACCAGCACGCCGGGCACCGATCCGATCACCATTACCCCGACCGATTCAAATAGCGGTTCCGGCGAACCCAACACGGCAATCAAGCTCGCCACCAGCCAGGGCGCGCTTACCGCCGCGACTGCTGGCGCCAGCTTGGCCATTGGCACTACGATCAATAGCAGCACGGGAAGCGCATTTCCTTTCTGGCTGCGGATCACCAACGCGCTCACCACGGTCGGGGTTTATACCGACCTGAGCCTGGTCACCAACGATCTGACCGAAACGGCACAATAATGGATTCCCGCACACAGGCCAGCATCCAGCGCCTGGCAAAACAGCGCGCTCCTATTGATCCGCTTCAGCCCGTCGCCGCGCCGAAACAAATCCTTGCGACCACCGCGCTAGGGCGAGATCCGTCATCATCCGCGTCGGGCAGTGGCATCGCCAGCCCATTAACCGAGACAGCGCGTTCCCTACATGCCACGCAGGCCGTTTCCAGTGATGGCTTATTCGTCTGGTCGTTGCCGGACACCATCACCATGAGCGATGCCAACGGCGTCACGGTCGAATTCATCTACGCAGCGCCATGATCACGACCCCGTTTAGCGGCGTGTGGGGTTTTCCGTGGCATGGAAAATGCAAAGGTGGAGAGATCGACGGCTACGCAAAAACATTCAACCAGCCGCCGAATGGCAATGCTTGGTTGATCGACATGGGGCTGCACTCCATCAGCTTGACCACAGAAGAAGCCGCCGAAGCAACTGCCAATGACTACAACTGGCGAAATTACGCCTTGATCAGTGGCGGCCAGGTTTACGATACTGCGCTGCCATCAGACAGTTTTATCCATGTTGACGAAGACAATAAATGCTGGCTGGTTACGCTGGCTTATTCCTACCCGGCCAGCAACACGCTGCGCATCACCGCCAGCATAAAGCGATTCGGCGTTTTTGGATTTGGAGAGGCTTCCGCAATAACAAAGACATCCGATGTTTCTTGCGAAAACATTGAACTTGGCGGCTATTCATCAAGAGAAGGCTGGCTTAACGACGTTTGGACAAATGGTGGAAAGGTATTGGTCGGCGTTGGGCTTATTACAGGGAGCGGATCGACCACAATAAGGGATTTATTCTCGGTTGTTGAACTGCTTATTTCAGGCTCAGGCAGTTCTGATGGCAGCACACTGACAATATCCGCAAGCGAGATAATCGGAAATTCTGATTTGTCACCGGGCAGCTTTGTTATTAATCCAACAAACTATGTTACCGACGTTGAGCCTTTTATAAGCGGATCGCTATATGCTAGTACGGCGCCGGCGGTTATTGATATTTATGAAATTGTTCATACATGCCAAATTGGCGATCCGGCAGATACAATAGAATCAAGGCGTTTTTATTCTGCGTCTGAAGCGGATAAAGATTATTTCTGGTATGGTGACAGCCCAACCGGCTATGGCGGTGGCATGTCTGTTCCAGATTATGAGTCGAGTGGTGCGATATATGCAAAAGAATCTTTTTATAGCAGCGCAGGAATTGCAAAAGTTTTACGCATAAAATATGAAGTTACCACAGAAAATCACATTACCGGGTTTGATGGCCCATACTGTTCTGGATTCAGATATACATATTGCAATCAGCTTCCAACAAATAATGCGATAACATGGAATGACAAATATTTAGCAGGAAGCACAAAAAAGACATTATCTGTATTGGTTAATAGCGATGTGATTGATGACATAGGAACTATCGAGTTTTGGACTGGATTTCAACATTCTCTTTCTGAGCTGCTTTTAGATAGTGGCCATACATCAACAATTACGCCAACCGGAACGGAATTAACTGGAAGTCTTGCTGGACATTTTGACGAAGAAACAGACATTTTTGACGAATCAAAATTTTCCGTGTTACTAGGAAAATGGAGATATAAAATAACACCGTCTACAAATTTAATAAGTACATCAACTGGTAAATATTTAGGATTACAGGCCATTAATGCAAAAGCGTCTGCCTTATATTTCGCAACCGCATCAGATTCGGCCAGAAATTATGGCTCAATCGCAACGCCGCTTGGCACAAAAACGACAATATTAACGCCGAGCGGAAACCTATATTTTGCCTGGCAACGCAAGACAGGCGACTTTGTGTTTGACGATGTGCCAGTTTGTTATGTGTGAGGCTGAATATCATGAAATGCGTAAATGTCCCGAAAAATGTCCCGATGACGCACCGTCCTAGTTCCTATGCGATAACTTGTTTCCTTCACACGGCGGGGGTCACAGGTTCGAACCCCGTACTGCCCACCATATAATCAAAGACTTATCCAGCTTTCGAGCGGGCTTTTTTCTGACTAAAACCGTCAGAAACTGTGTCAGACCGTGGTGAAGGCCTTTCACCGATCCTGCGTATCAGCCTACGCATTCATCCCATTGTTTGGTGTGCGTCTCGTCAGCACTGAATCCGCATACATAGTTGTCACGTTGGCAACACCAGATGGGTTTAAATCCCTGCTGTATTCACGCAGGGCTGCGCGTAACATTTCGATTTCAGCAACTTGTGAATCAGCCAGCCGTTCCATTTCAGCAAGCCGGCATGCGTCCTGCATGGGTGTAGTGGCATTAATTTCCTCCGGGCCGTCCGCCCAACAAACCATATTGCCGGCGTTATAGTGCATCGCAATACACCTCGCCGGCACCCTCTATCTGTTCATCAGACACGCGCAGAATCCGCATTATTTCGCCAGCGTCAAACTTGATCGGCTTCTTGCGTGTGTTTCCATCAACGAATAAATGCAGTTTTCCGCTATGTACCTGGATGATGTGTTTATCCAAGTGAAAATCAATTCTGCGTATCGTCATGTCATCCTCTCTAAAAAATCCCCGCCAGCGATGACTCATACCCCTGCAACCCGATCACTTTCGGCTCGCGGTGCGCGATCATGTATTTGCTGCCAAACGTCACCCGCACGGTGCCGCGCTCTGTTGGTGTGCGTTTAACCGCTTCTATCTGGTCTTTCTTCGGCAGTTCTGGGGCGCTGTTTGGCGGAATGACGATGGCGTCCTTTTTGATTTTGCGTTGATGGTATCTTTTCAAGTCGTCGGCGCGCGTACAGACCCGGCAAACGCCGGACAATCGGCCCTTGTATCGACTGGACCAGTATTCCGTTGTTTCCGGCCAGGGTGCGCTGCACCTTATGCAGGTTTTCATGCTGAAAGACTCCGGCGATCTTTGGCGCGCTCAAATACGGTGATGCCATCCACGACGATTCGCTCCGGTCCGCCAAGGCGGCGCGAAGTCTGTATGCGGTTGGCGATGTCTGGCCCAAACTGGGCGGCCAGTCTTTGCCGGCGGCGGCGGCTGATGGTGGCCTGCTTTTGCGCGCGCGGTCGGGCTTTGTCTTTGCCCGGCCCCGCGGCATAGACGGAAGACGCTTGGCCACACCGGCCGATCCGTATCCAGTCGGACACGTGAATGATGCCGCCGGTTTTTAGCAGGACGCGCAGAATCCGGTGTGCATAACCGGGCGCGATCCCGACGCTTTCGGCGATGGCGTACATCGACAGCGGTCCGCTTTGCTGAAGCGACTCGACAACCCGGTGCGCGGCCATGCTGGTTTCGACATAGACGGTGTTGTTGCTGATGCCGCGCTTCGGCCGTGGTTGATGCTCCCCAGCGCCGAATCGATACAGCGCGACCTGGTGATATCTGCTCTCCGGCGGCTGAATCCAGGCGCAGACATGCACCAGCCCGCAGGCGCGGAACTCGCGCAGGATGCCTTCCAGCGAGCGCGGCGAGACAAACGCGCGGGCACTGATCTCGGCAGTGGTGATGTCGCCCTGTTGCAGCGCCAGCCAGACCCGCTGCGCCTGGGCGGATTGGGTGTAGCTCATGGATTGATCGCCTCCGTCACCGCGTTTTCCAGCGCCTGAATCGACCGTTGCACAAAGCCTTGATGGCCGGGATCAAACACGTGATACCCGCCGGCGCGGTGGATGGCGTTGAGCACCGCCGCCCCGGCGCCAACGACGTTGGTCTGGCGTAGCAGTTTGGCGCGCAGTTGACTGATTTCGGCCAGTAGGTCGGCATAAGTTGGCATGGGGCGGTTTTCTTCGATGGGTTGATCGTGGTCTGGGGTGGTCATGCGCGTTAATCGTCCTGCGTTCCGTCAAGTGTTGGCGTGCTGTCGTCGCCAATCAGCATCTTGCCCATGTGACTGATTTTGTGAGTGGCCATGCCTTCTTTTCGCAGTTGCATGCTGACCTTGGCGACGTTGACTTCGGCCTGCATGCTGGCGGTCAATTCCTTGGCCAGCGCGGCGATGGCCTGCGCTTTTCCCGTGTCCATTTTTCCGGCGCGGACTTCCTGCATGGATTCGGCAATCATGCGGCGAACGTCGCCTGATGTACGGATAACTTCAAGCATGGTTGTTCTCCTGATTGGTTTGCTGGATTTGCTGGTTTAGTTGTCTGACCAAGCGGGTCATGGCGAGCTGCTCGCGCTTGAGTTCGAGAAGTTCGGGGGGAACTTCTGAGACTTTAATTTGCAACAAGGTCGCAACATAAGACGAACTTAATCGTTCCTTTTCCGCCTTTTGCTTAGCCCGCACTTTCTCGTGGTTTGCTTCGTACCAGGCCTTTTGCGCCGCCCGCATTTTCTCCGGGTTTGCTTCGCGCCTAGCCTTGAGCTTCGCCAGCTCTTTCTCGCGGTTTGCTTCGTACCAGGCCTTTTGCTGAGCCCGCACTTTCTCCTTCCACGCCGCTTCCTGTTCCGGCGTCATGTTCTTAGGCTTGCTCACGCCGCCTCCTTGACCTGGTGCGGAATCGCGGCCGCTTGCGCTTGCCGGGCCTGTCTGGCGCGCTTGGCTGCAACGCCGTTGCATAGGGCGATGCGGATGGGGGCATGCAGCACGGCTTGTTCAAAGCTCATGCCGTGGCGGTCGAGGCCGCTGCGGTTGTAGACGGCGCGCAGTTCGGCGTCGCTTG
>Ga0105099_10000377_pt1 | contig 30651 bp, 28 predicted proteins | sample PPLLak3cmMay2015_2_FD_79138 | JGI IMG/M metagenome (GOLD analysis project Ga0105099, IMG submission 79138) | Freshwater sediment microbial communities from Prairie Pothole Lake near Jamestown, North Dakota, USA - PPLs Lake P8 Core (1) Depth... | ecosystem: Environmental > Aquatic > Freshwater >... | reverse complement strand
GCTATTGTTATGCTCGCAACCACGACGGAGAGCCCGACAAAAAGACCGACAGGATGAACATAATGCCCCGATATCAATATAAATATAATAAACCCACTGACCATGAAACGGGCATAATACTTGGCCAGAACAACGTTGTGGGAAGCAAGATGCGGAGGCGTAAGCGCTTTTTTAAGTGTTCTGTAAAGCAGATGAAAATTTATCGTAACTATGAGTCCTCCGGATACTATTCCCATCGCAAACTTTGGAGAAGCAACAACAAACCCTGTAGTACTCGCAACACAAAAAAGCACCCAGTTTGTCAGAGTAACAAATTTCAGTATGCGCTGCTGTATTTTCACTTTATATCTCTTTCCTGCGGAGACCTCTCGCTCTTTATAATCGCAAGCCAGATATTTCTGAATCCTGCCGCAATCCCGAGACCAAGAAAAACAAGTGTAAGCCAGGGATAAAGATCAAACCGCCTGTCAAGATATACACCGATTGCAAGTCCTATAAATATCGAAAGTGCTACCTGAAAGCCAAGACTACTGTAATATGCAAGTTCCCTGATATATCGTCTTGTTTCTCTTTTCAAAAAGAGCGCTCTCTTAAGAGCCGTTACGAAACAACAACTGCATTTCCGACCATTTCATTACGGTTCTTTATGCCGTATACGGCACTTCAATTTTAGTAAGTAAAACTATTTCCTGCGTTTTTCTACCCCTCACGGGGGGTACTGACAAGAGCGTCAGAAAATAATTTTGTAAACTTACTTATCCCGTTTATCGGGATTACGGTTATTTTCGAACTATGGCGCATTTTTTTACAGGGTCTATATGGCCCCGATAAAGCATATGCCATCTAACATATGATTTTATTCAAGTCAATGCTAAATTGTATCAAAATACGATGTTTTGACGGTCTTGTAAAAAGCATAAAATCCGGTCGCCCGGTAATTTCTTATGGATCATAATAGATTGATATAACTTGATTCCTGTTTCAGTTTCCCCGCTTTTCATGGCATTGCAACTATTTGATCTTCACCGCTTTCTATCAGCTCTCCATTATTCAGAATTTTATATCGCGACTGTCAAATACGGGTCCGTCCACGCATACATGCAGATATCTGCTCTCGTCCTTTCCTTCAACGGCACAGCCAAGGCAGGCACCGATGCCGCACGCCATGACACTTTCCATTGATATCTGGCTGGGAACTTCATATTTTTCCGCTATCCCTGCAAGACATTTCAGCATCCCCGGAGGTCCGCAGGCATAAATTATCCCGGGCCGCTTTTCCCTTACAGCGGCCTCAACCGGGTTTGTTATAAGACAAGCTTCTCCGTCGCTTCCGTCATCTGTTGTAACAACCACTTCAAGGCCGAGTCTTGAAAAATCATCCCTGCATAAAAGATCCTCTTTCGATCCCGCCCCGAGGAAAACTCTCATACCGGAAGAAGAGGCCATTTTTTTCTCAAGAATATATTTTGAAAGAAACAACATGGGCGCAACTCCTATTCCGCCAGCCACAATAAATATTCCGCCGGAATTTTCAGGTGGAAAAAAACCTTTCCCGAGAGGGCCCATAATGTCGATCCATTCACCGTCTTTAACTTCTGAAAGCCTGCCTGTAAATCCCCCCACAACCCTGTAAAGGATTTCTACCCCCTCACCTTCAATTATCCCGTGAATTGAAAAAGGGCGGCGAAGCAAAGGCAAAGTTCTCTCTTCAAAACGCAGCATGACAAACTGGCCTGGTTTGGCGGCAATCAATTCATAGCCGCATTTAAGGCCGATTTTATAATAGGAGGATCCCACATGTTTGTTCCAGAGAATCCGGACTTTTTCCGTTATCATATTTCCGCCTCTTTGTTCGTACCTGGAATTCCGCACATCGTGATTCGTGGCCCGTAGTTCGATATTCGTTTTTCGATTGAAGCTCCCCGCCGCAAGCAGCCGTGAATGCGCTCGCGTTTCGGTTCACGATCCACAATTCCTTCTCCTTTGTGTCCTGTGACTTTGACCGTTTGTCTGTTATTTATGCCCTATTCCTTCATCCCTATGACAGCTGCAAACCTTCCTGTTGTTTTTTCGCCCCGGTAGGAGAAAAAAAGATCCGTGTTGCATTTTGTGCAGATCCCGCTCGAATAAATATTTTCCGGAATCACACCTGCAAGGCGAAGCTGGTCCATACTTATCCGCCAGAAATCAAAATGATTTTCATGATCCATGTACTTCCAGAACTGCCCGGGTATCTCACTTTTATAGTTTATAAATTCCGCGCAGCATGGCCCGAGGGAAGGGCTTATGCCGGCAAATATATCGGATGGCGCGCAGCCGAAACGCTCTTTCATCACAGCTATTGTTCCGCCTATTATATTTTTAATACTGCCCCTCCACCCGGAATGGACATTCGCCACTACATTTTTTTCCGGATCGTACATGAGAACCGACTGACAATCAGCAATTTTTATGGCAAGGAACCTGTTTTCAATAGCGCTTACAAGAGCATCGCCGATAAAAGGGGGAGAGCTTGATCCTGAAACAACAATAACATCCTCATTATGCATCTGCCTTGCAAAGACAAGTTCGCCGTTATCCATGCACATGGAAACAATCTCTTTGTTGCGCTTAACCGCTCCCTCATCATCCCCGACAGACATACTGAGATTCAGGCTTTTAAATGGTTCCCTGCTGAATCCTCCATTTCTTGTAAAAACTCCATGTCTTAATTTCGGAAAAGAGAGAAGGTTCGGAAACTGAAAAAATGAAACCCCGTTAATTTTTGCTGATATCAATTTGCCTCTTCACCTGATTCCCGGATATTTCCAGAATCCTTTTTATGATCAAAGATGTTGATATTCCCGGCACCACTGAAATCCTCACAACTCTGCCACCGGCAGCTTTGACAAAATCAGCCCCGATAATATCATCTTCCGCCCAGTCGCCTCCTTTGACGAGAATGTCAGGCCCGATATCTTTGATAAGGTTCAAAGGATCCGGTTCATCAAATAAAACAACATAATCGACACAAGACAACCCGGAAAGCACCTCGGCTCTCTGAATCTGGGGAACTATCGGCCTCTTTTCGCCTTTTATAAGTCGGACCGATTTATCCGAATTGAGTCCGACCACAAGAACATCGCCTTCCGTTCTTGCGTCGGCAAGGTATCTGACATGCCCGGCATGCAGGATATCAAAGCATCCGTTTGTGAAAACAATGCGCTTGCCGGCTTTCTTCAGACGGCTTATCTCCCCGGCAATTTCGCTGTTAGTCAATAATTTTTCCATAGATCTATTCTCTTCCGGACTTCGTACATCGGACTTCGGACTTCGAATTTCGACATTCGATATTCGACATTCCTTATTTCCTTTGTGCCCCTTTCTTTTCTCGCTCCACTCTTTACTCTTAACTTTTCACTCTTTACTTTTCACCGTCATATCGCCCTTGCCAGCGTCAGCACATCAACGCTCAGCGCACCACCATCAAAAAGTGTTTTTGAGCATTCATCTACTGTGGCCCCGGTTGTATAAACATCATCAATAAGCAGAACTCTCTTTCCCTCTACCGCCGAAGTATCGTTCAGCGCAAAAGCGCCCTTGATATTTTTCGTTCTTTTTTCTCGTCCGAGACCGGTTTGCGGCTCCGTATATCTTGTTCTTTTAAGGACATCCCTGCCTATCTTAACGCCGACCGGCCCGTGCATGAATATTTCCGCCTTCTTTGACAGGTTTTTTACCAGAAAATAAGACTGGTTAAAGCCCCTCTCCCTGAAGCGTTTAACATGAAGCGGAACAGGCACAACAAGGTCAAACTCTTTTAAATTCCAGTGCCGCATCAGAACTGAAAGGAGAAGCGTTTCAAGCGGTTCTGCAAGCTGAAGCTTTCCCTTGTACTTAAAAGAGTGAATAACTTTCATGAAGGTCCGGTAATAAAGGCCGACTGCCCGGGCTTTACCGAAACGCTTTGGGAGTTCAATGCATTTTCCGCAAAGATGATCTTCCCCTTCACGGCTTTTGAAAACAAACCCGCATACGGAACAGAGAGGGGATTCGGCGGGCAAAAAACCGCTGAGGCATTCGCTGCATATTAAAGGAGCCATTACCTTTTCAAATGCAATATCTTCCGGTGCATATGATCCGTTTGCACAGTTTCTTGTATAAGACGAACTCATCTTTCCGGAAAAGCGGAAAAAGGAACCGCATACAATGCACTTGGAAGGGAAAACAGCCTCCTTGAAGATATCCGCCAGACGGATCAAAAACATTTAGAGCCCGCCTATTATTTTAACGATTGCAACCGCAAACTCCGAGCATTTTACCTCTTTCGCATCTTTTATCTGGCGCGCAAGGTCATAAGTTACAATTCCGTTTTTGATGGTTGACTGCAATCCTGCCCGTATCAGCCCGGATGCTTCCTTCCATCCCATGTGGTCGAGCATCATGGCGCCCGATAATAGAAGCGAACCCGGATTCACCATGTCTTTCCCCGCATATTTAGGGGCTGTTCCGTGGGTGGCTTCAAAAACAGCGCAGGCATCTCCGATATTGGCGCCGGGCGCCATGCCAAGGCCCCCGACCTGGGCGGCAATGGCATCTGAAAGATAATCTCCGTTTAAGTTAGGAGCAGCAATTACCCGGTATTCTTCGGGACGCAGAATAACCTGCTGAAAAAGCATGTCGGCAATCCGGTCCTTTATTACTACTCTTCCTTCAGGCCTCTCTCCATTGTGTTTATCAAGAAGTTCCTGCTCGGTTATCGTTTTATCCCTGAATTTTTCTTTTGCGACCTCGTAACCCCATTTCAAAAAAGCGCCTTCCGTAAATTTCATTATATTGCCCTTGTGCATGAGGGTAACGCTTGGGATACAGTTTTCAACCGCATATGCAATGGCGCTTGTCACCAGTCGCTTGCTGTTTTTCTCGCTTATGGATTTTATTCCTATACCGGAATCTGCCGGCAGATAAACACCCATGTTATTTTCCAGAAAGGATCTTATTTTATCCGCTCCATCGCTTCCTGCTTCCCATTCAATTCCGGCATATACATCTTCCGTGTTTTCCCGGAAAATTATCATATCGACTTTTTCCGGGTATTTCATGGGACTCGGAACGGATTCAATATACTTAACAGGGCGGACACATGAATACAGATCGAGTTTCTGACGCAAAGAAACATTAACGCTTCTTATTCCTTTACCCACAGGTGTTGTCATCGGACCTTTTATGGCAACAACATGCTCCCTTATCGATTTTAATGTCTCCTCCGGAAGCCACTTGCCCGTCTTCGAAAAAGCTTTTTCACCGGCCAGTATCTCAAGCCACTTGATTCCCTTCTTGCCTTTATAGGCCTTCTCAACGGCTCCATCAATCACCAATCTTGTCGCTTTCCAGATATCAGGCCCGGTGCCGTCCCCTTCGATAAAAGGGATGACCGGGAAATCAGGAACATTAAGCGTACCATCATCATTAACAGTAATTTTTACTCCCACCATCTGCGAGTTTCCTTTCCTTGACCCTTTTTTGATTCGTACATCGTACCTCGAATATCGTACATCGTGCTTCGAATATTGAACCGAAACAGCGAGCGCATTCCCCGTTGCTTGCTGCGGGGTTAGCGAGCGAATTTAAAATAGACGCTATTCCCTACGGTCGAAGATTCCCCGTAGCTTGCTGCGGGGAGATTCAATTGCATTTTTTGTCATCGCCACCAGGGCACTAAGCCACTAGAAGTCATTTCAGAACCTCGTATCAGGTTTGAGAGCAAGGCGCAAGCCGATGAAAAAGCGCAGCATACACGGTAGTATGTGAGCATTTTAAAGAGGCTTGCAACACAGCTATCAGACCTCAGACGGGGTATTGAAACGACTTCTAAGTATAATTTCTTTGTGTCTTTGCTTCTTTGTGGCAGATCTTTTTACTTGAACTCTTGCTCCCTCGAATCCCCGGCCTCTTTTTCAATAATTACGCTGCCTGAACACTTCATACATCACCACAGCTCCGGCAACTGAAGCGTTAAGGGAGCTGATCCCCTGCTTTTGAGGAATCGAAACTAGGAAATCACAGTTTGATTTGACAAGAGGCCGTATCCCTTTTCCTTCTCCGCCTATTACCAGCGCAATCGGAGATTTGAAATCGCAATCATATACCGGCATATCAGCCATGGCATCCAGTCCTGCGACCCAGAGTCCTTTATCCTTGATCTTTTGCATTGCATTTACCATGTTTGTGGTTCTGAATAAGGAGATATGCTCGAGAGCTCCCGCCGATGCCTTAGAAACGGCAGGAGTCGGGGAAGCGGACCGGTCCTTTGTAAGCACAACACCCCCTGCCCCGACGCATGATGCTGTTCTTACAAGTGCGCCAAGATTCTGCGGATCGACTATGTTATCAAGCAATATCAGAAAATCCGGGAGACCTGGTTTTATATTGCCGATAATATCATCAAATGGAAGCAGGGGATATTCGCTTACCCTTGCTCCTATGCCCTGGTGAAAAGCCGAACCGGTCATTTGCTCCATTTGCGCAGGCCTGACTGTCTTTACAGGTATTTTCCGCAGCGAAAGAAGATCTGTTATATTTTTATAGCGGCCGGAATCCTTATCCCTGACCAAATAAACTTCGATGAATTCTCTCCTGTCCGCCTTAAGAGCCTCAAAAACAGGATGCATTCCGTATAGTATTTCACTTTTCATCATTATTGTATTTCGTGTTTTGTGATTCGCATATCAGACCTGGATATTCGAGCATCGTTATTCATCGACAGTCGTTCGTGAATCGTAATTCGATTTTAGTTTTTTGATCCACAGTCAACGTTTTCAGTCTCTTACGCCTTTGGGTCTCCGGACCAGGTACATTTCAACTATCGAAATAATTTCTGCAACAGCTTCGTCAAGATTGTCATTGACAACGATGTGTCTGTAGAGGTCTCTTTGAGCCATCTCTCTTTCGGCATTTTTCAGCCTCCTTTCGGCTACCTCCCTGCTGTCCGTTCCTCTTGATTCTATCCGCTTTCTGAGGATTTCAGGAGCCGGAGGCATTATAAAGATCGTAATGCTGTCCGGATACCTCTTAAGTATCTGCTTTGTTCCCTCAACATCTATGTCAAGCAGTATATCCCTTCCCGAAGCCAGTACTTCATTCAGAAATCCGGCCGATGTTCCATAATAATTCCCGTGGACTTCAGCCCACTCAGCCCATTTTTCTTCTTTTATTTTTCCTGCGAATTCTTCCCTGGATATAAAATGGTAATCGACCCCGCTCATCTCGTTCTTCCGTGGCTCTCTGGTTGTGTATGATACGGAATAAATCATCTCATTGAAATGCTTCATTAACGCACGGCAAAGAGTAGTCTTCCCGGCGCCTGAAGGTGCGGAAAGGATAAAAAGTGAGCCCTTTATGGTAGCAGTCATATTATCTCATTATATGCTTTCACGATAACAATCCCGGAAAGCACGATATTCTATTTGGATTCTGCAAGAGTGGCATAGCGCTGGGATATTGTTTCAGACTGGATGGCTGAAAGCACAACATGGTTGCTGTCCATGACTATTATCGCCCTTGTCTTGCGCCCGTGCGTAGCGTCAACGAGTCGTTTTTCTTCTCTTGCATCGTCCTTCAGGCGCTTCATCGGAGCCGAATTGGGTGAAACTATCGCTACAACCCGCTCCGCCACCACGGAACTTCCGAAACCGATATTCAATAAAGTCTGTTCCATTCTCCTCCTGCCCGTTATCTCTTTACGAATCTACTGTTGACGACTCCTTCTTTCACAATTACGCCCCGTGCCTTTTATTATAGTATCCATCCGGAAACATATCATAGACACATTGAAGCTCCCCGCAGCAAGCTACGGGGAATATTCGACCGTAGGGAATAGTGTCTATTTTTAATGCGCTCGCTAACCCCGCTGCAAGCAGCGAAGAATGCGCTCGCTGTTTCGGTTCAAGTTTCCAATCCGGAAATCGGCAATTTCGGGCAAACTCAAGGAAATCAAAGGATTGCGCTTAAGGCATATATAATGTATGCCGCACAAGAAATCCCGAAGATTGGCACTTTAGATCGCCCCAAAGGGCCATTCCCGGATGGAAACTACTCGATATTCTGCACCTGTTCCCTGACTTTTTCAATCTCCGACTTAATATCCACAATAGTATGGGATACGACAGCCTTTTCTGTTTTTGATCCCATAGTATTGAACTCGCGGTTCAGCTCCTGTAAAAGGAAATTAAGCTTCCTTCCGGCAGGCTCACCCGAACTCATTATCATATTAAACTGGATGATATGGCTTTTTGCCCTTACTATTTCCTCAGAAATGTCGCATCTGTCGGCAAGGAATGCCGCTTCCTGTGCTATCCTCCCGGCATCAAGCTCCACAGTATCCCCGATTAAGAAAGATATCCTCTCCTTCAGGCGTTCCATATAATAAAGGGGAATATCCTTTGATTCATTTTCAATCAGGCCCAGCAATTTTTCAATACTGCCTAAACGCGTTATAAAATCTCCAACAATAAATTCACCTTCTTTTTTTCTCATTTCATCCAGCCGGCGCATGGCATCTTCCAGGGATTTTTTTATAAAAGGCCATTCCGACTCAATATCCTTAACAATAACGGCTGGCTTTATCACTCCTTCGGCGCCGGATACAATACTAAAAGGTACTTCGGAATCGATTTTCAGAATGTTTTTAAGATGCATAAGGGCATTATAGTAAGCTGTCGCCTTCCCCTCATCTATTTCAAATTCCCTGACATTGTTCACATTATTTTTTATCTCGATCCTGATCTCGATACGGCCTCTTGATATTGTGTCGCTGACAAGTCTTTTAATCTTTTCCTCAAGTGAAAGGTAATCATGGGGAATGCGCAGGTTGACATCAAGATTCTTGCTGTTATATGACCGGATCTCAGTTACAATTTCAATGTTTTCACCTGCTTTTTCGGATCGGGCGAAACCGGTCATGCTTTTTATCATTTCTCTTCTTTCCGTCTCAGATCGTCAATATATTTATCTCGAATATTTTTAAGAAACGAGAGCATGCTCTCATTAGAATAGTCAGGGTATGTCCAGGGTAATTTTTTAAACCCGCCTTCCTGGTAAATAAGAGTCAGGTCTGCATAGATATTATTTCCAATATATATTCTGTGCGTGTAATTCTTACCCGTTGCAAGGACAAAACGTTCGCACAGCATGTATCCCGGATCTAAATTTACGGCTCTTTTCCCGTTTGCCGAGTATTTCAGTTCAATATCATTTGTAATATTCTTTATCCGCGACAGTTCCTGCTGTTCTATCAGGGTTTTAAAAGCAAGCATCCTTCTGAAAAGAGGTGAACCCATTTCAGCTTCATAATAAGATGTATAATCAAATGAAAACCAACGGCTTATAATATCAACCGGACCGAATCTTCCGGCAAGCTCATCCGCAAGCGGCCCGATCAGCCCCTTATCCTTCATTATAATCCCGATCACAAGTTTTGCAGGCTTCGGAGCCCTTGGAGTACTCATGAATTCCCCTGCTATAAAGGCTTGGCTTCTTCTATCAGCATGATTGGAATATCATCCCGTATTTCATACAACAGCCGGCACCTGTCACATATAAGCCCGTCGCCTTTATCGTTAAGATGGATATCCCCTTTGCATTTAGGGCATGCAAGAATCTCGAGCAACTCTTTGCTTATCGCCATGATTTTCTCCGGATAATTTTATTATGTTTCTGATACCCTCTGAAAAAAACCGCATCAAAGTGATTTTTTTAATAGCCTGTTCAATCTATAGCAAATATGTCCTGAGCTTGCAAAATCATTTCAAAGATATTAGAAAAAATGATTTTTGCTTTTTACTGATTTCTAATTTATATTTTAAAAATTAATACCGATTTATTGTAAAGATATAAAATATTCAACATATTTTAAAGGATTACCCGATGATTGTTGTACCTGAAGAATGGGCAAAACGATGGGAAGGAAAGGATATTTTTGACATGCTTTTTGCCCTTAAAGGAAAGGTTTACCGCAATAAAGAAGGACGCAGAACAATCCGGTTTACGATAAATGGCAAAAATTATTTCGGCAAGTTTCACAGTGGTATCGGATGGAAAGACCTTTTTAAAAACCTGTTTCAGTTCCGGCTGCCGGTAATTGGAGCCCAAAATGAGTGGACGGCAATCAGGAAACTGGAAAAACTCGGGATAAAAACAACCCCCCTTGCCGGATATGGGAAAAGGGGAATAAATCCTGCAAAAATGCAGTCATTTGTAATTACAGAAGAATTGACAGACACTATAAGCCTTGAGGATTTCTGCCGCGACTGGCAGAAACTGCCACCGCCCTATGTACTTAAGAAATCCCTCATAACAAAGGTAGCCGAAACAGCAAGAATTCTCCACGAAAACGGCATGAATCACAGGGATCTCTATATTTGTCACTTCCTTCTTGATTTATCTTCAGGCATAGACAGGGACGGCGGCAAAAAACCAGACCTTCATCTCATCGATCTCCACCGTGTCCAGTGCCGCCGTTATACACCTGTGCGCTGGAAAGCAAAAGATATAGCAGCCCTGTATTTTTCAAGCATGGATATAGGGCTGACAAACCGCGACATTTTGCGATTCATCAGAGTTTACATGAAGACGGATATCAAATCAGCTCTGAAAGAAAAAATATTCTGGAGCAAGGTCGAAAAACGCGGCAAAGCTTTTTACTCCGAATTTAAAAGAAAATACCCGGATTCCTCTTTAAGCTTTGAAAAGTAAAGATGACGTCACCCCATGCTTGCTTTTTACCCCCCCCTTGGTTATAGTTAAATTAAGTGTACAGGAATTTTCTTTTTGTAAGTAAGAGATTATTGCCAGCGTTTTTCTGGCAGGAAATAATCTTGCGGATTTACCTATCCCGTTTATCGGGGACAGGACTCAGATAAACGAAGTTTTTAGTCGGCTGCAGACGGATAAACATAAAGGGGTGATAGTAAATTATCTGCGAATATCGGCTTCCTGATTTAAGCGGCTTTTATATATTACGGTATTGTTAATGCTTCACATTTGAAACAAGAAAGGTTCTAATTTACAAAATGATCGGAATATCAAAATTATATTGCGGCACGGTCGAACCATCGGACGCTCTTCGTTACAGTCGTTCCTCTTCACAGCTCCCGTCCCATCTTCTGCAGTTCTCGTCGGATAAAAAGCCTGTTGTCGTTTGGAATATCACAAGACAATGCAACTTAAAATGCATTCACTGTTATGCGCACGCTAAAAGCGCTCCTGTGGATAACGAGCTTTCAACATCGGACGGGATAAAACTCATCGATGACCTCGCCGGCTTCGGCGCGCCTGTTCTCCTCTTTTCGGGAGGAGAACCAATGATGAGAAAAGACCTGCCCGAACTTGCGGGTTATGCGGTAAAAAAGGGCATGCGGGCTGTTATTTCAACAAACGGAACCCTGATAACGGAGCAGGCTGCAAAAACACTCAAAGAGATTGGACTTTCATATGTAGGAATAAGTATAGACGGCATGGAAGAGATTAACGACCGCTTCAGGGGAGTAAAAGGTGCCTTCGACGAAGCAATAAAAGGCATAAGAAACTGCATAGCCGCTGGAATCAAGGTCGGATTGCGATTTACAATCAACAAGTACAATTTCAAAGAAATCCCGAAAATATTCAATCTTCTTGAAAATATGAAAATACCCCGTGTCTGTTTTTACCATCTTGTATATGCGGGCCGCGGTTCAAAGCTGGTTGAAGAGGATCTGTCTCACAAAGAAACCAGGGAAGCTGTCAATACGATAATTGACCACACCAAAAGACTCCACGATAAGGGGCTGCAAAAAGAGGTCCTGACAGTTGATAACCACTCGGACGGACCATATCTCTATTTAAGGCTTTTGAAAGAAAATCCCGAAAGAGCTGGAGAAGTAATGGAGCTCCTGAAGATGAATGAGGGAAATAATTCGGGAAGAGGCATAGGATGCATAAGCTGGAACGGTGATGTGCATGCAGATCAGTTCTGGCGGCACTACAGTTTCGGAAACATAAAAGAACGTCCCTTTTCCGAAATATGGACTGACCTGTCAAATCCTTTGATGAAACAACTTAAAGAAAAAAAGAACCATGTCACCGGCCGATGCGCAGGATGCCGGTGGCTCGATATCTGTGCAGGAAATTTCAGGGTTCGTGCCGAAGCGGTTACGGGAGATGTGTGGGCGCCCGATCCGGCATGTTACCTGACCGATAAGGAGATCAGTTACGAGTAATCAGTAATCAGTGATCAGTAATCGGAAACAACTAAGTTCGAAGTTCAAAAAGATAATTTTAAGACTACAAACCATAAACGAGGATTTATATGCTCTTTCCGGACTACAGACCAAGGCGTTTAAGACAAAATGAGGCATTTCGCAGACTGATACGGGAGACCACGCTGTCAGTTGATGATCTTATCCTTCCCCTTTTCGCAATAGGCGGCCGGGGGGTCAGGAATCCGATACAATCTATGCCTGGCCATTTCCAGCTTTCAATTGAAAACCTTGTTGAGACATGCAGGAAAGCATATGAACTGGGAATACCCGCCATCATGCTTTTCGGAATACCTGACAAGAAGGATCCGCTGGGGACAAGTGCCTATTCGAAGGACGGGATCGTTCAAAAGGCTGTAAAAGCAATAAAAAACAAGCTGCCCGAACTTGCAGTAATAACAGATGTCTGTCTTTGCCAGTACACCGACCATGGCCACTGCGGGATCGTGAACGGTCACACGGTTGAGAACGATGCTACTCTGGAGCTTCTTGCTAAAACAGCCCTTTCTCACGCCAAGGCCGGCGCAGACATGGTGGCTCCCTCTGACATGATGGATGGCCGCGTTGCTGAAATCCGCAATATCCTTGATGAAAACAGCCTTAGCCATATTCCCATCATGTCATATTCGGCAAAATACTGCTCGGCATATTACGGACCTTTCAGGAGCGCCGCCGACTCGGCCCCCAAGTTCGGAGACCGCAGAACATACCAGATGGATCCGGCAAACGGGCTTGAGGCTATCCGAGAAGTCACGATGGATATAGAAGAAGGGGCCGATATAATAATGATAAAACCGGCCCTTCCCTACCTTGATATCATATACCGGATCCGCGAAGAGATCGATCTTCCCATAGCCGCCTATAATGTAAGCGGCGAATTTTCGATGATTAAGGCAGCTGAAAAGATGGGATGGATGGATGGGAAAAGGGTGATGATGGAAACTTTAACCTCCATAAAAAGGGCTGGAGCCGACATGATACTTACCTATTTTGCAATCGAGGCGGCAGAGGAGATCAAGAGTCATGAGTCGAGAGGCGTGAGGCGGATCACAACTATCGAAGCATGAAATCTTAACAAAGTTATATGTGAACGGATTTGAGATTTTAAGACGGAACACTTAACACTTTTTTACAATCAGAGACCTGAGATCATGAACCATAAACCGGAAACCGGAAAACAAATACCTTCCTCCCTGCGCCTTGTCGCATGGGAGATAACACGCAACTGCAATCTATCCTGCATTCACTGCCGGGCATCTGCCACAAATGGCCCGTATGCCGGAGAGCTTAACACTGAATCATCCTTAAGGCTTATCGACCAGATCGCAAATACCGGAAATCCTATCGTCATACTGACCGGCGGAGAACCTCTTTTAAGGGCCGATATATTTGATATCGCCGAATACGGCACAAAAAAGGGCTTAAGGATGGTAATGGCACCGAACGGCACACTGATAAACGAAACAAACGCAAAAAAAATGGCCGATTCAGGAATCAAACGAATAAGCATAAGCATTGACGGCCCCACAAAAGAGAGTCATGACACCTTCCGGGGAGTGGAAGGCGCATTTGAAGGAGCGCTCCGCGGCATTGCTTTTGCCAAAGCGGCAGGTATTGAGTTTCAGATAAACACTACAATAACAAAGCTGAACCTGAAATATATTCCAGATATTCAAAACCTGGCCGTAAGCCTTGGTGCAGTAGCTCACCATATATTTCTGCTTGTTCCGACCGGCCGCGGAAAATACATTATCGACCAGGGAATCTCCGCAAAGGAGTACGAAGAAACCCTCAACTGGTTTTACGACCAGCGGGAAATGACACCTCTTCAGCTTAAGGCGACCTGTGCCCCGCATTATTACCGCATTCTGCGGCAAAGGGCCGTAAAAGACGGGAAATCGGTTACATATGAATCGCACGGCCTTGACGCCGTTACAAGAGGATGCCTCGGCGGGACAGGTTTCTGCTTTATTTCACACACCGGCATTGTACAGCCCTGCGGTTTTCTGAATATCGAATGCGGAGATTTAACAAAGAATTCGTTTGAAAAAATATGGAATTCATCAGAGGTCTTTCTTTCTTTGAGAAATTTTGATAAGCTTAAAGGCAAATGCGGAATCTGCGAATTCAAAAGAGTCTGCGGCGGCTGCCGGGCAAGAGCCTACGAGGCGACCGGTGACTATATGGCCGAAGAGCCCCTTTGCAATTATGAACCTGTTTCTGCAGTAAGGTGTAAATCGTGAGTCGTAAGGCGTGAAGCTAAATACGCCGCAGGCTTTTATTCTTTTCGATATTCGATGTACGATATACGAACCATAGCCCTGAAACCATAGACCGGAATTAAGCAGGAAAGAACCGGCATTATAGAACGAGGTGCGCGCCATGAAAATCAAGTCTCTAATGATACCTGATCCGATAACCATTAACGAAATGGCATCCATTTCGGAAGCAATCGAAATGATGAAGGTAAATTCCATACGCCATTTGCCTGTCGTGGGAAAGAACATGACACTCAAGGGCTTTGTTACTCTTGCCGATCTGAAGCAGGGACTTATTCCTTCAATGATCGGTGAGGTATCCCTCGACGACCTGATGATAAAAAAACCTGTAACCGTTGACCCCGATGAAGATGTGGAAATTGCAGCCCAGAAAATATACAAAAATAAAATTGGGGGAATGCCGGTAGTAAAAGGCAACAAGCTTGTAGGAATAATCACGGTAACCGACATTTTAGGAGCATTCATCAACATGATGGGTATTCTGACAGCCAGCTCCCGGGTAGATGTAGTTGTCGGCAAGGAACCTTCATCCATCAAAAAAGCTCTTCAAATCATACACGATAAGGGCGGAGACATCATAAGTGTCGGAATGACAGCAAACCAGAAAGGATCAAAAAGAACATACTATTTTCGCCTTTCTCCATGCAGAACAACCGGCATAAGGAAAGCCCTCGAAAAAGAAGGCTTCAAGGTGGAAAGCGCCATGGACTAAGCCGCTCTAAAAAATAAAGTAGTCATCTGGATGTCAAAAACGGCATAAGGAGCCGTAACAAAACGATCAGAAATGTAATGGTTATTTTGTAACGGCTCCTAAACGGATTTCAGATATTGAACGTCCGCTCCAAAAGTAACGGCGCCTCCCTTGCTATTTGGGTTCAACCTTCCAATTCCGGGTCTTTTTCTGCTGTTTTATAACTTGACACAATCATTCTATTAATAGTATTTATTCCAAGAATTTATCAACTTATCTTGTCATTGAAAAAATCGAATAAACTAAACGATTTTTATGGAATTTGCCGATGAAATTTAAACTCTTTTCCCTTTTTCTAATCTTTCTACTATTTCTTTCCCCATCCATTCTTATCGCCGGTAAAATTGTTACTGCAAAGGGAATCAGTTTCTTTGAACCGGGTCGGGAGCTGATAGCACGGGATGTGGCGATTGATGAAGCAAAACGGGCAGCCCTTGAGCAGGCAATCGGTGCAACAGTCGAATCAAACACAACAGTCGAAAACTTCACCGTAATAAAAGATCAGATCATGAGCCGCACCGCCGGGTATTTAAAGAACATAAAGATAATCGAAGAAAAAAAGACCGACATGGGAACAATAGAGGTCAAAATCGAAGCCGATGTCGAAACTTCTGCCATGCTTGAAGATCTCGACAGATTCAAAAAAGTCTTAAGCTGGCAGAAAAACCCCCGTATAAGTATCGTTATTGATGAGGATACTGACAAGATATTCCTCCCGGCAGCCCAAAAATCATCAGATCTTTTAACCGATAAACTGATACAGGGCGGTTTCACTGTCTATAAACATTCAAAAGGTCAGGAATCCCAGATGGGTCTTCTCGTCGGCCTCTCACTTGAACTTTCATCCAAGCAGTCCTCGTACCAGAGCATTGATCTTTCCGTAAATGAAATCAGTCTCAGCACAAACATTTACCGCCCGAATGACGGGGAGATACTGGGAACCGCCACTGCAGTAAAATCTCTTCCAGGCGAAAACAAGCTCAAAGTTCTTGATGAAGGAGCAAAATACTGCATCGATTCAATCTGGTCTGACCTTAGAAGCAAGCTCATCAGGGTATGGGAAAAGGAGCTATATGGAGAAAGGGATATAAAGATGGTTGTCAAAAAGATTCCATCCCATGCAAAAGCCCTTGAAATATCAAATATTTTAAAATCGGATGTAAGCGGCATGATAGATGCGAACATGACGAACTTCAAGGACGGGATGGCCGAATTCAATATCAAATACAAAGGATGGCCGGAACATCTTTTAAATGAAATTCAGATGTCTTATTTTAAAAAGAAATACTTTAACCCGGCAGTTGAAAGTGTTGATGGAAACACAATAATTATAAGAATTAATTGATAAATATAAGCTATCGGAGGCAGGATATGAGTAGAAAGCCAATCAATGCAGGATTAATTCTTTTTCTTGCAGCTTTTCTGTTTTCTTGCGCAGCAGGGCAGGAGCAATTCAAAATCGGCATGAAACTCAGCAAAGCAGGGAAATACACCGATGCAATTGCTTACCTCGAGCAGGCTATTGCAAAGGAGCCTACCAATGTTGAGTATCTGAAAGCCCTTTCAGATCTTAAAGAGACTCTTATATCCGATTGTGTTTCCCAGGGCTCAAAAGCAATAAGCACCCAATCCCCTGTTACAATGACAGCCCTCAATGCCGTCAAGGCCTTGCTGTCCAGGGCAAAAGAGATTGATCCGAATCATCCTTCCGTTAAAAAATTTTCCAGTGAAATCAACAAGCAGGAAAATTTGCTGCTTAATGAAACCAAAAGTCTCTATGCTCAGGCAAAGAGTTTTATCTCAGCCGAAGAATGGCTTAAGGCGCATTCCAGCCTTCAGAAGATCCAGAGCATATTCCCCAATTATGAGGATTCCTCACAACACCTCTCCCAGACGGCCTTAAACGGCTCAGAGGCTCTATACGGCAAGGCCAGGGCTCTTTTTGACGAGGATGACTTCAAGGGCGCATCAAAATACCTTAATGAAGCCATTTCTCTCAAATCCGATCATAAACCATCCCTCGACCTTCTTACTGTATTAAAAGAAAAGGACAATAAAAATTATTTCATCAACAAGGGTAAAAAAGCGGGTACAGCCCAGGACTGGTCAAAGGCGCTTAAGGCCTACAACAAGGCCCTTGAGTATGCACCGGGCGACGAATCCTTAAAGCTTCTTATAGCAACCGTTGAGCAGAAGCTGGGCACACATTACATACAGACCGCAAAGAACCAGATGTCGGACGGATGGCTTTTCAAGGCTTTTGAAAGCTACAACATTGCCCTGAAAAATGCCGCGGATCCCAACAACTCTGAATTAAGGAACCTTCGCCGTGAACTTGCATCCCAAGCCGGAATTCTGGCCGCAAAGTTCAAAGACCAGAAAAAATACGGCTCGGCCTGGTTCTGGTATACCAAGCTTATAAGAATAGAACCCGATTACCCTGAAATTTTTTCAAACAATCTTGCCATGGAAGATAAGATTAAGCAAAGAGTTCAGAAATCAATAGCCGTTTTTGACTTTTCCAGCCCTTCCGGCTACAAGGATGCTGGTATAATTGTCGCCAATAACCTCATAACCTACCTTTTTAAAAATGCTAGTGGTGATATCAAGATTTTGGAAAGGGAGAATTTGAAATCAATTCTTGAGGAGATGAAGTTGGGACAAATCGGCGTTGTTTCTGAACAAACTGCAAAAGAGATGGGACGGGTATACGGTATAGATGTTGCCGTCATGGGAAGCGTTCTTTTGTACCAGGTGGAAACATCCTCTTCCCAGGGTACAAACACCGTCAGATATCAGATAGGCACCGAGATCCAGGACAACATCGAATATCTCAACTGGATAGCAAAGAACCCGAACGCACCTCCAAACCTTCTTGCTACGGCCCCTCCAGCCAAGATTACCGCTCCCAAATTTGCGGAGAAGGATTACATAGTTTCCAATCATAAAAAGGTTGGATTCGTACAGCTTTCATTCAGGATAGTCGATGTAAGGACGGGAGAAAACATTCAGGTCAGAACAATTGAACGCAAGGAGGTAGTAGAAGACGACACCAGCGCCGGACTTCCCGAGGCAAACGTCAAATTCGATCCGCTCGTAATACTGACGGATACGGAACTGCTCCAGAAAATGACTGGCGAAGTGGTCGCGGAACTGGGAAGGGAAGCTTTAAAACCGTTGAACAATCTTGAAAAAACATACTTTCAGGAGGGCGAGCAATTCCTGAAACGCCGCGAAGGGTTGAATGCCGCCGAAAATTTTGTAGCCGCCATTTTCGATGAGAAGATGAAGATGACCCAGGGATCTTTTTTATCCCTTAAAGCAATGGAAAATCTTGAGGATATATTCCGCAACTATAAAGATAATTAAACAATTGATGACAGCTTCGTAAAAAAGTCCGATTATTATCATGTACGGCACGTAAGCTTGTCAATGGATTATGCCGATGAAAAAATTCTGTTTCCTGGCAGCTCTTACGGTTTTTTTATTATGCATGATATTTTCTTATGTCTATGCCCAGAAAAACCCTCTGGCCATATTCAACCTTAAAGCCGCCAACATTGAGGCAATGGGCTACAACGGGGAAATCCTGCATGCCCTTATTTCATCAATCGAAAGCGACAAGAATATAGACCTAATGCCGAGAAGAGAGATCGAAGAAGTGCTTTTCAAAACAGGGCTTGTTCAGGATAATACACATGAAGCTGTTTTAACTGCCGGGAAAGCGCTTGGAATAAATTTCGTTCTTTTTGGGGAAGTAACCAAAAGAGGGTCGGAAATACTGACGCAATTCAGCCTAATGGATATTCAGAATAAATGTATTGTAAAAAACTGGGACCTCGTTTTTCGCGACCGCGATTCCATACTTAAAAAAATTCCCGAATTTTCGAGGGAATTAGGTGACATCCTTTCAAACTATAAAAGCGGGGCCGGAGATGCTTCAATGGAGTCTAAAACTTCAACAGGTGTCGAATATCTCTATGCAAAAATCGAAGGAGATGCAGTCAGACTTTCATGGAAATTAAGAACGCATAAAACCTTGTTAAGCTACCATGTCTATCGCGCAGAGAGTAAAGATGGTCCATACCAGTTCCTGGGCAAAACGGCCGACAGTTACTTTCAAGACTCCACTGTTAAAAAAGGACTGACGTATTTCTACCAAATCGGGATTATAGCAGGAACAGATCCTGAGGTAAAAAGCTCCTATACTGCGCTGTTTATAACTGCCGGGGAGAAAAGACCGCATCCTCCTCTGGTCATGAGCGGGAGAGGATATGTTAAAAGAGTTGAAATCAAGTTCGTACCATCCTTAAAAAATGAACAGAATAAATTTAACATAACAAAATATAAAATCTACCGGCAGGAAGGCCCGGGGGACTGGCAGAATATAGGAGTTACCGATTCTAAAAATACGTCCCAGTTTGATATAGATTTCACGGTTTTTGATGAAAGCGATTTAAAGGATGGCACAACCTATACGTACGCTCTTTCAAGTCTTGATGATAAAAACTCGGAAAGCCCCATGTCTGATCCTGTGCCGGTTGAAACCATAAGAAATCCGGTGTTGTTTCTTGATAAGGATAATCTTTTAAGAAAAGTGATTCTCTCTTGGAAATCTGTTGATACAGTTGCCGGTTATTATCTCTACAGAAAAACCGAAAATACGGGATGGAAAAAAATTGCAGGTATTTCAGGCGCATCAAAAACAAATATTACGGATGATAAAGAGCTGTCTGACGGCCAGCAATACCTGTATTACCTGACGGCCTATGACGATAAAAAAGAAACAGGCCCATCAAACGAAGTGAAGGCAAAGACAAAAGATCTTCCGGCTTTTCCGTCTAATTTGCAGGCCCAGGTAGGTCTTGTCAAATCGGTCAGGATATCATGGACTCCCCTTGAAGATCAGGATGTCGGCGGCTACAATATTTACAGAGGTACCGACGACAGCAACATGAAAATAATAGCTACCGTCCGGGAAAACAAAACAAGCTCTTATCTTGATAAGGGCGAAGCTTTTACGCCTCTTGAGGACGGAAGAAATTATTTTTACACTGTAGCAAGCTTCAATCTCTTCGATGCGGAAGGAAAACTGACTACCTATGTACAAGCCTCAACAAAGCCACGACCTGAGGCCGTTATAGGACTATCTGCATCTGCTGGAACGGATCATATTTCCATAAGCTGGAAGAAGAATCCTGAAACAGATATTAAATTAAATTATCTTTACAGAAACGAAAATGGCGGTTCATGGTCCAAAGTACAGGAGCTTAATCCCGGCCAGACGAATTACGAGGACTTCGCGTTAAAACCTGAAATAAACTATGGATACAGAATTATCGCGGAAGATATTGATGGCCTGAAGAGCGATCCAGCGGAAAGCAATGCAGTGACAAGCCCGATTATTAAGCCTCAAAAAGCTAAGTAATTTCCATCCGGAAATGGCCCTTTTATACAATCTCGGTGTCAATCTGAGGGATTTCTTGTGCAACAGACTATGCGTATATCTCAGCACAATCCCTTTATTTTCTTGAGGTTGTCCCAAATTGTCTATTTTGAACTATAAACTTGCATGTGTCCAAATTTGATTGTCGGATGAATACTAAGTGGACTGCAAAATCAATATTTGCCGTATTGATGGTACAAGAAGCAGCCGGCTGATTAAAAAAAATACCCGGCTGCTTCATTTTTCCACGGAATGTATGTTATTCAGAGCAGAAAAGCTGAAATTAAACTTAGCAGCGGTAAGTGACAAAATGTATTTTTGGGTAATATTTCACAAAGTAACAGGCTTGACATTTTTTACAGGAAACTATACTGAAAAGGTTAAAATATTCTGATGATGAATAATGGTTATTGCTGACAGTTTGCTCGCAATATTGATGATCCCAGCTGAAAACACTGTGGGATCATCGAGAACAGAGAATAATGTTTGTTTTTAATTAGCTCGCTAACCCAGCCACAAGTCCTCGATGCAGATTTTCGGTGGGGAATGCGCTCACTATTTAGTTTCAAGCTTAATTATATGGGTGATATTTATGAGAATAAATCATATTTTTCCAGTTATTATTATGATAATTCTTATTTTTGCTGCAAATGCTGTCGGTGGAAGCGGGGTGCGTACTGGAACTTTGACTTTTTCAGCTCCGGTGTATGAGATAGAAGATCTGGTGGCCGAAATGCAGGAAGACGGCAATAATGTGCTGGTTACCGGGAAAATAAGGAACTTAAGCCATCATCCTGTAAAAGGATACGTAATAGTATATTTTAAGAACGGGAATGATGAAGTTGTTCGCTCGGCGGAAACAGACGTTAATGATAAAAAACCTTTTGCCCATGGAAAGGCTGGCACTTTTGAAACTTCGGCCAATGTCGGTAATACTCCGGATATTAATAATGTTGTAATCGAATTTGTAAGCAGGTGAGCCGCCAAAAAAAATAAGGTGGTCATCTGGATGTTAAAAACAGCATAAGTATCCGTAATGAAATTGAATGCACTAGTTATTTTGTAACGGCTCCAAAGAGATGCAGGGCTTGAAGAATAGGCTATTTCCTACGGATATACGAATTATTTATTGAAGCTCCAGGCAGCAGACAGATGGGAATGACCTTGATGTTTCGATTCAATTAAATTGCATATTCTTTGATCTGTCGAGACTAATTTTATATTTTTTCAATATCCCATCACCACTTTCAACAACCTTCTTACTGTCAAGCACCATTTTATATCCTCGGATATCTTCAACAACATGATATTTCCCCCTGTTTTTTTCAAACCCTCTGACAAGATCACCTATTCTTGAGATTTTTACCCCGTTAACCGTTGATATAACCGCATCGACAAAATCGTGATATCCAACATTTATTTCATCGGCAAGAACCCTTACTAGAACAACAATCTCTCTCTGCTCATTGGTCGGTTCCCCATTGATATAGAAATTTAAAAGTTCCTTGGGAGCATTTATATACCAGTCTTTCTCTGTTCCATATTCCATTAGATAGTTTAATGTCAGAGTTTCAAATACAATACCGCCGATAATATAATAAACCGGTTGCTCATCGTAACGCTCATGTGAGACCAGTCGTTCATAATCGAGCGGTTTTGTGAGTTTTATCGTCGCTGTTTTTATCTTTCCGTTTCTTAGTATTTCAAATTTTACCGAATCATTTATTTGTTTTTTCTGCATTGAATAACCAAAGAAAGTTCTCTCACCCTGCCTGAATTCTATGGTCCCATCATTTTCTATGTTGTTATCTTCAATCGAAATCAATATATCCCCCGGTTTTATAATCCCTTCAGCAGGTGAATCCGGATAGACTTTGTTGATCAAAATTCCTGTCTGTTCCTCAGTCATGAGGTAGTTGCGCCTCATGTCCGGATTCTCCATCTTCTGCATTGACAAACCTATATCCGGTGTGCCGTCATGCACTCCGTCCCCGATATCTTCGAGAAAGTGTTTTATAACTGGCGCAGGAACCATGTATCCTATGTTTTCATAATGGCCGTCTTGCAGTCCCTGGAATGCAACACCGACAATTTTATCATCCCTGTTTATAACAGGCCCTCCGCTGTTCCCGGAATTTATTGCGGCATCTATCTGGCAGGTAAGCAGATAAGAGCTGCTGTGATAATATTTGTTGTGTTCAATCCTTGAAACGACCCCTTCAGTGATGGAAAGTTTGTCTCCGCCTTCAGGGAAACCATAGACAACAACCTTATCTTTGATTTCGGGCAGATCTCCTATTTCAACCGGATCTATTCCTTTAAAAAAGGATTCGTCTTTGACTTTCAGAATAGCAAGATCCGATTCATGCGCAACACTTTCCAGTTCGGCAGTATATCTTTTTGCTTCTCCGGAACGCCTCACCTGTATGAATGTCTGGTTCCGTACTATATGCGCATTTGTTAAAATCCTTTTATTGCTTATTATGCATCCTGAACCATTAAATATTTTCTGACCCCACATCTGCCATGGTTCATGGTAATTGTAAGGATTGCTGACCGTATAAATTTTAACTACCGCCTCTTTTACACTCAGTTTAGCTAAAACTGGGACTGCAAAAACAAAGAGTATAGTTATCGCCCTTAAAATGATCCCGAACGATTTCATATGGCACTCCTATTTAAAAAATAATGGCTTCGGACAGAAATTGGCCGGGGGGAAAAGGGATATAACGCTACAATTTGATTTTGAACCGTAATAGCAGGCGAGTTCCCAGCGGCTTGCTGAAGGAAACTTTAATATGAACAGCAATAAATTATTATTTTTTTATTATATCTCCGGCGCCAGAAATCTCCTGAATAACCTCTTTGGGATTACCGTAATAAGCGATATCCCCGGCACCGTTTATCTCCGCCTTCAGTTTTTTTGAAGCACTAACGACCGCATTTCCTGCTCCGTTTACAGATACTTCAACCTTTTCGGCCTTCAGATCCTTTGCTTTAAGATCTCCTGACCCGGCTATGTCAACTCTGAAATTCTTTGTTTTTCCTGATGCTTTAATATCGCCGGCGCCGTCGATTTCCAGATCAAGTTTATTGTTGTCCACCCCGATAATTGAAAGGTCAACAGCGCCTGAAGCCGTTACCTTTTCAATATTATCTGCTGATATTTTGACCTCCAGCAGTTTTTTTGGGCATATGGTTTTTGATGTTGTTATCTTGAGAGTATTCCCTCTTGTCTTCGTTATGATATAAGGAAGTATATTGCTGTCGCCGCTTAATTCAAGCTTTTGTTTCTTCCGACACTCCACATGGACATTAAAAGCGCCGTCAACCTCGATATTGCTGAATTCCGAAACATTCCTGTTTTCCGTCTTTGCGATACCGTTCCCTTCCACGCCACCACCGCAACCGCCGCTTCCGGAGTGTGCAGTTCCCCCGTCGATCGAAATATCTCCTACGCTACCACCGCCAATGTTTATGGTAATACCACCTGCAGCGCTTTCTGTGCCTATAATGAACACTGCGCATACAACCAGCGGCAATAATGTTATGAAATGCCTGAATATTTTCATACAATCCCCTTTTCCAGTTAGCTGTTTTAACTTGGAGTGCACAGCAATTAAACTGCCTATCCGTCGTTTAAAATAACCATAACATTGAAATGCCGTGCCCGGCATAAGAAGCCGTAATGAAATGGTCAGAAATGTAATAGCTATTTAATAACGAGATATAACCCCGATAAACGGGACTTTTTTCAGCACCCCATTGAGGGGTGTCAGTAAGATTACGGGATTATTTCCTAATCTATCGAAATAAAAGGTTTCTTAAGATCATTCTTTATGAGTTTACCTTCATCGGGAGCTCCGTATATCCTGCTGTATACTGTTTTAGTCTCCCCGGTAATCGTGTCGACTACGAAAGCCCCGACTCCCCCGGAATTATTCCCGAAAGAAGTTGCCCATGAAGATATTTGAAACCTTCCGTAGTTGGGAGGAGGAGGACTCAGCGTGTCAGCACCTGCTAAAAACAGTATACCTGTAGCCACAAGCATCCCAGACAGAAAAAACTTTATTCTTTCAGACCAGAGTTTGTCTTTCATTGCAAAGCTCCTTTCAAAGCAAATAATAAGTAAGTTAAAAAAAATCCCCTTCTCTTCACCTCCATATAATGAGGGAAGATGAAGGGGATTTTAATTATTTATAAATACGTGCTCGATTCCCTTGGATTTTTAATCAATAGCTGATTAACGTTTTTTCATGGTCTTGGGTTTTTTAAAATCATCTTCCTGAGCACCCTGCCCTTCAACTTCAATGACTTCTCCTGCACCGACAACAGCTTCACCAATCATTGCCGATACCGCATCTATATTTAATACCATCTTAACAAAGGCATCGCCTTCCTGATCCCAGCCGAAATCCGTGATCTCAGCCAAGGCAAGTGATGCCTGAACTTTTGTCTGTATCAGATCCGATTTGAGCATGTAATTTTCAATTGTTGTCTGGCTTTCAAGTGTAAATCCAGCTATCTGTTGCGCCAGCTGCTTGTAAGCATCAATCTGCGCCGCCCTGAGGGCTTTCAGGAGACCCGCGTTCGCAGGGGAGCTTGTTCCGAATCCTACATGCTTGAAAACTTTTCCGTTCAGGTTAACATTCGCTCCTTCAATGTTTACGATTTCACTTGCTGTCATTGTAGCTGTTGCCCTGGCAATATCCTTCTGTGGATCGTAAACAACTTCTGAAATTTTTATACCCGATAAGGTTGCGGATGTTTTGGAATCGGTCTTGCCGACATAACTGTCCGCAGCCATGTTTTTAACTTCTTCCGAAGAGCGGACTTTCAGACCGTATACTTGTTCGGTAAGTCCTCTCATCGCATCGTTTTTTGCAGCCATTATAGCCATCATTTTTTTATTACCGGCCCATACGCTTGGTGCAAATAAGACAACACAAACAACTAAAACAAAAAAAGCTTTAAAACATCTTGATATCATATAACCGCCTCCTCCCTTTTTGGAGTAATTCATGGGCATTGCTTTCTTAACTTACGATTTCCGTTCATGATGAAAACGTATTCATGTTGATTATAACAATCCTATTAGTTTCCATCCGGAAATGACGCTTTTGAGCGATCTCTGTGTCAATCCGCGGGATTTCTTGTGCGACATACTATGCTGAATATGTCATAAGCGAAATCCCTTGATTTCCTTGAGCTTGCCCAAAATTGCCTATTTCCGAATTGGAAACTTAACTGTGTCCGAGCTTGGTTTCCGGATGGACACTATTTAGATATTTCCTGTAACGGTTTTTCGTTTTTTAATTCGCCTGACTTGGTAGCATCACAGTTTTCCTGTTTCTTGTTCCCACTACCAAAATCCAGACTTACTTCCTTTGCAACTGATCTTACCTGATAGACTTCGAAATTTATCTTTCCACTCTCGCTGCTGACCTTTGCTTTAGCATCAACTTTCCCATCCCTGGGAAAACAGGGAATTTGGTTTACCATCTGCTTGTTCAGATCATCCATTTCCTGAACCCTCTCCTCGACCATCTCCTTGTTACCGGCGTAAGATGTCGAGAAAAAATAGGCTGTAATGCAAATGGACAATAAACAAATCACTCTCCGGTTATAACTCAAGTTGATTACCATTCTTCATCCGTAAGTATTTTACCGATGGAGCTTTTTTTCTTTGCGCTGCTCGCAGCGGCCGCCTTCGGTGCCGGCGCTGCCTGCTGCTGTTTTACAGCGGCCGGAGCTGCATGAGCAGTCTGTGCTGCGGCAGCAGGAACGGTCTGCGTGGCAACAGCTTGTTTTGCCTGGGGTTGCTGCTGGACAGCTGGAGCGCTTGTTTCTGCAACAGCAGGAGTCTGTCCCATGATCCTGTCAAGCTGATTTCTTCTTCCGAGGGTGCTTTCTTTTATCGGTATCGAACAATATAATCTGACAAACAGGGTATCATCTATCTTGCTGGCCGGATTATACCCTGCGTCAAATTGCTTCAGTGCCAAGATCGTCGCATTATCAATCTGTCCATTAAGAGCCAATTCATAACCGTGTAGATAGAGCCATTCCTGTGCCTTGAATATTCTTTCAAAATCCCCGAGTTTAAAATAAAATTTCCTAATGGCGCTTTCTACATCCTTATCGGGCATTGCGTCATCGCCCAGAAGCCTCCAGTAAGGAAGCCCGTTATATTTACCGACAACCTGGATCATGCTCAGTTCAACTAGGAGTCTGACCGCAGCATGCCTACCCTGGACTTTCTTAACCGATCCCTTTCTTCCGAAAGACTGTCCGAAAAGACTTATGCCCAGTTCTTTTTCACCCATCGCCTTTGAAACCTTCATGCTGTTTACGGCGCTCATTCTCGGAATGCCGGCCATTGTCTTAAAGTTAAGGAGGTTAAAATCAAGGGTAATGCTTGCCAGGCCGGTTTTTCCGGTATCTCCGTATCTAAGCTTTATTTCTTTTGAAGGAAGGTAGTCGGGCAGACCTGTAAATTCGGCTCCAGCGCTGACATCCGTGCCGTCACCCCTTGTTTCCAGTCCTCTGTCGAACTCGGTAATACCTCCGCTTATTATAACATCCGGTATAAGTTTATCGTCAAAATTCGAATATCCCGTCACCATCTGGTTCTGCATGAAAGAAGGATCGTAGGGGATAAAGGTGACTCTTCCACCAATCGAATTTAAGGCGCTCTTTATCATTTCAGTGATATCTCTCGGAATCTCCCCTCCCGTTGATCCTGAAGTTCCTGTATTATCGCCGATAGGGTTACTCTGTATTTTTACTACATCGACATTATAGATTTCAGTCATCAATCCGAGGTCCGCCAGAGCCTGCGTATAATTGGTAGTCTGTACGGTCGGCGGGGCTGTTTTAAGCTCAACCTCTATGTTGGCCGGATCAACCGAAGCACAAGAAACCAGAAGCAAGGAAAATGACATGATAATCAAGACAATTTGCATTCTCTGGTAGACTTTTTTAATCCAAAATGTGTTTTTCATTTTCCCCTCAATAAAATTATTGTTTTCATATTCATAAGTTGGTCTTGCTTTAAGACAGAATAGAATTCGCAGAGTCTTATTTCATAACCTGAATATTGTATATATTTCCAGTCTGAGACCCAGCACCTACTACAACACTGTTCTCATTCTTATCTCCTGTTATATCTCCACTACCCTTTTTAGCGGCCTGGTCGCCTTTTTTTGCCTTCATTTTTGCTGCCGCCATTGCTTCAACAACAATAAAGTTGACATTATTGTCTTTCTTGCCTATTTCATCATCAGCACTGATTCCATCTTCAGTAGCGGTTGAAATTCCGTCATCAAGATCGTCGCCCCGGCTATATTCTGTGATCATAACCGGAATAATAATTATACACACTATAATAATCCATTTTTTATACATCTGCCCCCCTTACATCTAACGCAAACGGCGCTAAATATCTTTTTCTATTAAAACTTAAATCCAAATATCATTTATGCTAAAATATTATATTCTGCCCCATGTAAGACAGGAACAAATTAAACACAGAAACAAATTATATGGAGGGCCGGTGAAAATCTGCTATTTGAAAATATTGTTTTTACGTATGGTTACCAAATCGTTTTGTTCTGCTTTGTTCAGGGCTGCGGCAAACAAACCGCAACCCTGAACAGGCAATCACTTCCGAAAAACTTCAAAAAAATTACTCCTTGACAAACCGCACCAAGGTGGCGTGAGTCGCTAACAACAGAATACAACTACTGGATTTTTACGGAACCCACATTGGCTTCAGCGCCCTTGCCCATTGCTACGTTGGCTGCATTCTGGACATTGGACTGATTGATTACGGCACCTTTTATCTTGGAACCTTTAATATCAACTGTGCCCATATTGGCTGTTGCTCCCTGGCCCATTGCCACGTTGGCTGCATTCTTGACGTTAGATTTGTTAATAACAGCACCTTTAACACTTGAATCTTTCATTGCAACTGTCCCCATCTGGGCTGTTGCCCCTTTGCCCATTGCTACGTTGGCTGCATTCTTGACATCAGACTGGTTGATAACGGCGCCTTTTACGTTGGAATTCTTCAGATCAACCGTACCCATGTTGGCTGTTGCTCCCTGGCCCATTGCCACGTTGGCTGCATTCTGGACATTGGATTTATTGATTACAGCGCCTTTTACTGTGGAATCCTTCATAGCAACAGTGCCCATCTGGGCTGTTGCCCCTTTGCCCATTGCTACGTTGGCTGCATTCTTGACATCAGACTGGTTGATAACAGCTCCCTTAACATTCGATCCCTTCAGATCAACCGATCCCATCTGGGCTGTTGCACCCTGGCCCATTGCTACGTTGGCCGCATTCTGTACATTTGACTTGTTGATGACCGCACCTTTTACAGTGGAATCTTTTATTCCAACAGAACCCATGTTAGCTGTTGCTCCCTGGCCCATTGCCACATTGGCTGCATTCTTGACTTCCGATTTATTAATAATTGCACCTTTTACATCAGAGCCTGCATAAGCCATTGAAACACAAATTAAAAGAACACCGAGCACTAATAATACTTTCTTCATTTTGCCTGCCTCCTTGTTTGTTTTTGTTAAATTACTATACCACGATCTTGTATTTATTTAACTACTTATTGACGTCGTTGTCAGTGAATCATCTCACATATAAATTGTGAAATATTCACTTTAGAATGGCCCTCTTTTTTTTATTGTAATGCACTCCTTTCTATGCGTAAGTCCGGCATAAAGCATAAAATTGTTCTTTTTGCAAATAAATAACACTCATCTCTTATGATCTTGGTTTTAGAACTCAAGAAGATCAAAAACCAACTGATGCAACTTATTTATATACAACCGAATTTTTGTTGGATTTACCACCGACTGCTACATTGGTATTTGTTCCGCTGATTGCCCCGAAAGGTACTCTCACATCATTTACGACAACCCCAAGTCCCGATTTGGTGCCTGCACCTCCGATACCGCGGTTTTTAACAACTACGGAACCGGAATTTGCTTCGGCTCCGGATCCGACTGCAACATTAGTTACGGCTCCGCCGCTAACCCTGTTTGAAATATTGCCCCTTACCGTGCTGTTTTCAAGAACAACTGAACCCAGATTCGCCTTTGTGTTGCTTCCTACAGCAACATTTGTCATAACACCGCCAACAGCCCTGTTGCTGATATTACCCTGCACATCGCTGTTTTTCATGTCAACAGAACCAAGGTTAGCCTTGGTATTGCTTCCGACAGCAACATTTGTTACGACTCCACCCACAGTTGTGTTAGTAATATTCCCTTTCATATTGCTGTTTTCCATGTTAACCGAGGAAAGGTTCGCTTTGGAATTGCTCCCTATTGCAACATTTGTCACTGCTCCTCCCGCTGCGGTATTTACAACATTGCCTTTCATGCTGCTGTTTTTCATGTCAACAGATGAAAGGTTCGCTTTGGAATTGCTCCCTATTGCAACATTTGTCACTGCTCCTCCCGCCGCGGTATTTACAATATTGCCCTTCATACCGCTGTTTTCCATGCTGACACCTGCAAGGTTGGCTTTGTTGCCTTTACCTATTGCAACATTAGTTAACGCTCCACCTGCTGCTGTATTCACGATATTTCCCTTCATATTGCTGCCTTTCATGTCAACGCCTGCGAGACTTGCCTTGTTGCCCTGGCCAATAGCCACGTTTGTTACAGCCCCACCTGCCGCGGTATTTACTATCGCACCCTTAACATTGCTGCCTTCCATATTCACGGCTGCAAGACCGGCCTTATTATCCTTTCCGATCGCAACGTTCGTTACTGCTCCTCCTGCCGCGGTATTTACAATTGCGCCTTTCATTGAACTGTTCTTCATGTCGGCTGCAGCCAGGTTTGCCTTGTTGCCCTGACCAATAGCCACGTTTGT
>Ga0105099_10000375_pt1 | contig 30656 bp, 25 predicted proteins | sample PPLLak3cmMay2015_2_FD_79138 | JGI IMG/M metagenome (GOLD analysis project Ga0105099, IMG submission 79138) | Freshwater sediment microbial communities from Prairie Pothole Lake near Jamestown, North Dakota, USA - PPLs Lake P8 Core (1) Depth... | ecosystem: Environmental > Aquatic > Freshwater >... | reverse complement strand
GTAACTGGACGACAGTTTTGGTCAAGTTGGCGAATTCCTGGAGAGAAAGTGTCTCCCCACGACGCCCCTTGTCAATTCCGGATTGATCAAATACCTGCTCAAGGACCTCTGATTCTGACAACATATCAACGGATTTCAGACAGTTCCATAAAGTCTTGCGTCGCTGGGAAAAAGACGCCTTCACTATAATTCGAAATAACTTTTCGTCGCCAACCTCAACTCGATTTGACGGCAGAACTCGAAAACGGAGCACAATCGAATCCACTTTTGGAATTGGGCGGAACGAAGAAGGCCTTACCAGAAACACCTTCTCAATGTCAAAAACAAGCCGGCACAAGACAGTTAGAACGCCATACTCCTTCGTGGAAGGTGGTGCAAGGAGCCTTTCCCCGACTTCCTTTTGGAGCATGAGGATCAATTCGGAAAATAGCGGGCGGTTTTCGATGAAAGTAAAGAGTACCTGAGAGGAAATATTGTAGGGAAGATTCGCCACTACTTTCCATCGTCCCTGCCGGACAGGGGTAAGCAGGCCCGGCAGATCGACACGAAGGATATCTCCATGTACGACCTCAACAGTCTCCATGGAACCGACTCCTTCTCTCAAGAGCGGAACAAGGTCGCGATCCCATTCGACCGCCACAACCTGGGCAGCTTTCTCGGAAAGAAGAGTTGTCAGGGCTCCTCGTCCAGGCCCCACTTCGAGAACATTTTCACCCGCACCGATATTCGCAGCTTTGATAATATTGGCGATGACATTCCCATCAACAAGGAAATTCTGGCCAAGGGCTTTTTTTGCACGGGAGTTTCCCATAAAATCAGACCTGTACTCTCTCGGATAGTGAATCAAGTGACCAGACAGTCTTCGCATCAAGCTGCAGACCGCTACGAATACCATTTCGCAGATAATAATCAGCCGGGACGGCCAACATCGCAGCATTATCAGTACACAAAAGAGGAGACGGAATAAACAGCGTAACCCCGGTCTCCTCGGCAAGTGTCGCCATTGCCGCCCTAAGGCCGCTGTTGCAGGCTACCCCTCCTGCAACAACAAGACGATCAATTCCGGTCTCCAGCAAGGCTGCTCTGGTTTTCCCCACAAGAACATCACACACGGCAGCCTGGAATGAAGCGCAGAGATCATCCAGTGCCCTTCCCCCCATTGATTCAGGATTCTTGCGCACGAACTGCATGACAGACGTCTTGAGACCACTGAAACTGAAATTAAAACTTCCATCATGGAGGAGGGGACGTGGGAAACGAATACTGCCGGGGTCTCCAGCTGAGGCCAATTTATCGATAAGGGCTCCCCCGGGGTACGGCAGACCAAGGATCTTCGCGACCTTGTCAAATGCTTCGCCTGCGGCATCGTCACGAGTTTGACCAAGCGTTCGGTACCTGGCGAACCCGTCGACCCGATACAGGTGCGTATGCCCTCCCGAGACCACCAGGGCTACGAAGGGAAAAGGCACGGGGTTTTCCAGAAAGACGGCAAACAGGTGCCCCTCGATATGATGAATGCCAATGAGCGGAATATCCCGCGCATACGCCAGCGCCTTTGCCACCGAGATCCCCACCAGGAGTGCACCGGCAAGCCCGGGACCTTGCGTCACCGCTACACCCTCAATCGAATCAAGAGTAAGGGAAGCTCTCGACAGCGCCTCCTCAATAACAGGGGACACCACTTCCAGATGCTTGCGGGAAGCAATCTCGGGGACAACACCGCCATAGAGAGAATGGATTGCTTCCTGAGAAGCTATAACGTTTGATAGTACCTCCACGCCGTCTTGGACGACAGCCGCTGAGGTCTCATCACAGGATGATTCAATGGTAAGAAGTCGCATATGAAAACAATGGGGGACATATTCTCCATGCCCCCCAACCTCTCCTTGTAATAAAACTAATTTGAAACCACTAATTTAACAACCGGAGTTTCTGGACAGATACTATTTACGTACCAGCCACACCAGGCGCTACAGAAGGTTGGCAGCAAGCTCTGCAAGAGCGGAACGCTCTCCCTTCATCATTGTGATATGAGCAGAAATCTCTTGGCCTTTAAACCTCTCTACGAGATATGTTAAACCATTGCTTGAAGAATCAACATAGGGATTATCGATCTGGTACGGGTCGCCGGTAAGCACCACCTTGGTCCCCTCCCCTGCCCTAGTCACAATAGTTTTTATCTCATGAGGGGTAAGATTTTGCGCTTCATCCACGATCAGATACTGATTTGGAATGGATCGGCCCCGGATGTAGGTCAAAGGCTCGATTTCCATGATCCCCATTGCCATCAACTCCCGATATCCTTTACTGTGACGCTTCTCAGCTTCGTGCCCACTCAGAAGTAATTCGACATTATCGAAAATAGGCTGCATCCACGGTGCTAATTTTTCCTCTATGTCTCCGGGCAAAAAACCAAGATCTTTGCCCATCGGAAAAACTGGACGGGAAACAAGCAAACGATTATAGACATTCTCTTCAGCAGCTTTGTGGAGGCCGGCCGCAATTGCCAGAAGTGTCTTACCGGTACCAGCTTTACCAACGAGAGTGACTATCTTGATGGAATCATCCAGCAAGGCATCCAGAGCGCACGTCTGTTCGCGATTGCGGGGGTGAATGCTCCAGACCCCCTCTTTTCCCGTTTTAATGACCGGGAGCAGTTTTTTCTGGGTAGATACGTATTTGGCAAGTGCACTATGAGAGGGATTCCCCGCATCACGCATGAGGACATATTGATTCGGCAACAGGTTTTCCGCGGACTCTACCCAGCCTTGTCCGTAAAAACGGTCCACCGTCTCCGACGAAACGTCAACTTCGCTGAAACCGCTATAGAGCTCCGATATATCAACCTTGTCCGACTCATAATCCTGCGCATCAATCCCGATCGCATCGGCCTTGATGCGAAGATTGGTATCTTTCGTGACCAGGATCACCGGTATCTGATCAGCCGAGCTTTTCGCCTCCGCGGCAACGGCCAGAATCCGGTTATCACTCTTCTGATCACTGAGTTCGGAGGGGATGTGTCGAAGCATCTCGTTGTTAAGCAACGCAACCCGCAAGCTTCCGCCACTATCAAGGGTAATTCCGGCTGAAAGGGAGCCTTTCTGTCGCAGCTCATCGAGGATTCTTGAAACCTGTCGGGCATTACGACCGGTTTCGTTCATATCCTTTTTGAAACGATCTATCTCCTCGATAACGGTTATCGGAATCAGGATGGTATTTTCCTCGAACCTGAACAGCGCAAGGGGGTCGTGGAGAAGAACATTAGTATCAAGAACGAAAGTTTTCATGAGATCCTTTCCTGTAATAAGAAACCTGGACTTCTTTTCAAGCAGTGTCAGAGAAGGTCAGCGGGTGGCGTAATCAGTTCAGGAAAAGTGAGGACAGAACCGCGGCTCTGGTCAACAGACGTGTCAAAGATTCTTCTTCGCTGGCCACTTCCCGATGAACCTCCCCACCAGTTACCAATTGCGCGAAACTCATCGGAACCGGCGTTATAGAAGTCATAAAGTCCATTAAGGGAAATGGTATTGCCCCAGGCAGCAGAACCTCCGTTATCAGCCATGATGCCGATACCAGTATTCATAAAAATTCGATTACCGAATATTTTCATCCGGGAATTGGTAAGCTGAAGACCGTACTCACGATTCTCGACAATTTTACTGGCGGCTATTGTCCCCTCGGAGCCAGCAAGGGCAAGGCCGGTACCGTTTTTTGAAAATGTTGCACCGTAAATTTTTATTTTCGAGTCAACAGCTTCCAGAGCCCGGCCAGTATTTCCCGAAAAGAAGGAACCTTTCACACTCAAGGATCCTCCGGAAAGAAACAACCCTTTGTTGTTATTAGAACAGGCAACATCCCGCAGATAAGACTCGCTGTCACCCAGGGCATACCCCTGATAGGAACTGCTGACACCACCGCCCAGCGCCTGAAATAAAGACCCCTGCAGGCGAATCCCGGTCCTGCAGGAAACGATAAAGGTGTTTTTCATGGAAATCGTGGAAAAGATGGAATCCAGGCCAACGGTTGCGCCCTCTATTCGACAAAACTCGAACAGATTATTTTTCTCGCTGCCGAGAGCGATAATTCCCCGCCACGCATCCTGGCTTATGTCCGTGGTAGCCGCCCTGAAAACGATCACCTTGTCGGCTGTCCCCCTGGCGGCAATTCTTCCTTGAACGACGAGAGCCCCCTCCTGCTGACCTTTCGAGTCAGGGACAAAGGAAAGTATCGTGCCCGGACTGACATTCAGGGTTGCCTGCGGAGCAATGGTCAGAACACCTCTAATCAACACCTTGCCGCTCAAGGTAACATCCTCTGTAAGGACTTTGTTATGATAGGTGACACCAAAGTCGTTACCGGGAGCATAGGAAACCGGCTTTTTTTCGGCAGGCGAAGGCAGCGATATCACTAGAGCGGGAGATTTATGACTCGTAGCAGGCGACTGTGGAGCAGCCTCAACATTTTTTCCAAAAGAAAAAAGACTTTGTCCACAACCGACACAGAGAAGAAACCCACAACAAAGGGAAATCCTTATGAATGAACAGCAGGATATCATGACGTAATCACATTCTGAAGGGTGAAAAGCACCGGGCCAACCTTCCGTTTAGGCCTGTAAATTCGTACCATACTCGAGGAAATTTGTAAATTGATATTCCTTGCTGACATTAAGCTGAATTTTCGCCAGCCACGTCATTAGCCGTCAGTTCTCGCGTCATTTCAAGTGGTTATACTTTTTCCGTTAAATTGCTTGACACCCCATATATCTTGTGGTTTATTGCATATCGTCACACAAAATATGGTGTATTTTTAACTGAATACGTTCGGATGAAATAAGGAGGATTGAGTCGTCATGGTGAAAACAAAAAGTTCCGTTCAGCAGCCGCATTTATCAAAGAACGCGATCACCGTCCTGGAGAAACGCTACCTGAAACGTGATCATAATGGCAAGGTGCTCGAAAAGCCCGAAACTATGTTTCATCGGGTAGCCAGCGCCATCGCTTCCGCTGAACTGAACTTTGCCCCAGATGCAGACGTAGCTGCTCTCACAGGGAAGTTTTACGACATGATGGTCAAGTTCGAGTTCCTCCCGAACTCACCTACACTCATGAATGCGGGGCGAGAACTGGGCCAACTCTCTGCATGCTTTGTTTTACCCGTTGATGATTCAATTGAAGACATATTCGATGCGGTCAAAAATACCGCCCTCATCCACAAATCCGGCGGTGGAACCGGTTTTTCCTTTTCTCGCCTTCGTCCTGCAAACGACGTGGTAATGTCCACAACCGGTATTTCCAGCGGCCCAATCTCCTTTATGAGGGTTTTCGACATCGCCACCGAAACCATCAAGCAGGGTGGAACCCGTCGGGGTGCAAATATGGGCATACTCCGGGTCGACCATCCTGACATCATGGACTTCATCATGTGCAAATCCGACCAATCCCAACTCAATAATTTCAATATCTCGGTCGGCTTGACCGAAGCCTTCATGAAAGCAGTTGAACATGACGAAGAATATAACCTTTTCAACCCGAGAAGCGGCGAAGTAGTCGGTTCATTGAATGCCGCAAAAGTTTTCCACCGCATCGTCAAGCAAGCCTGGAGCAACGGCGAACCGGGAATCATCTTTCTGGACCGATTGAACAGGGACAACCCGACTCCCCACATTGGAGAGATAGAATCAACAAATCCATGCGGGGAGCAGCCACTTCTGCCCTTCGAGTCCTGCAACCTTGGCTCCATCAATCTCGGGAAGTTGGTCAAGAACGGGGAGATCAACTGGGAAAAGCTTAGCGAGATCATCCACCTTGCAGTCCGCTTCCTCGACAACGTAATTGAAGCTAACAACTACCCGTTGCCGCAGATCAAGGAAATGACGCGTGGAAACCGAAAAATCGGTCTTGGTGTCATGGGCTGGGCAGACATGCTCATCATGCTGGGAATTCCCTACAGCTCACAGGAAGCCATCGCTCTTGGCGAAAAAGTCATGAAATACATCAACGACGAAGGTCATGCGGCTTCTCGCGCCTTGGCCGTTGAGCGGGGCCCCTTTCCGAACTTTGCCGGCTCGATGTACGACAAGCCCGGGGCGTCCCCTCTTAGAAATGCCACCGTGACGACCATCGCCCCGACCGGCACAATATCCATCATCGCCAACTCATCATCAGGTGTCGAGCCACTTTTCGCCGTTTCCTATGTGCGACAGGTGCTGGACAACAATATTCTGGTAGAGGTCAACCCCCACTTTGAAAGAGTTGCCAAAGAACGCGGCTTCTATTCGCAAGAGTTAATGCAGCGCATTGCCGAACATGGCACCATTCACGATATGGATGAGATACCCGAGGACGTACGCAGGATTTTCGTCACTGCCCATGATATCACCCCGGAAATCCATATCGATATGCAGGCGGCTTTCCAGAGACATACCGACAATGCCGTAAGCAAGACGGTAAACTTTACGAACGGCGCAACCTATGAAGACGTTGAAAAGGTCTTCATGCTTGCATACAAGCTAGACTGTAAGGGTGTCACCATCTATCGCGACGGATCCAGGGACATGCAGGTTCTCTCCACCGTAAAGAAGGAAGCTGAACCGGTAACCGCAGATGACAAAAAAGTGATAAAGCTGATCAAACGGGAACGACCGAAAGCTTTGAAAGGCACGACCTATCAGATGCAGACCGGCTGCGGCCCCCTGTATGTCACCGTCAATGAAGACAACTCCGGATTATTCGAGCTGTTCACCACTATGGGCAAAGCCGGCGGATGTGCCGCTTCCCAGTGCGAAGCAATCGGACGCATGGTTTCGCTCGCCTGGCGGAGCGGTGTCCAGGCACGCCAGGTAATCAAACAGCTATTGGGCATTTCGTGCCATGCACAATCGGGTTTCGGCGATAACAAGGTCCTCTCCTGTGCCGACGCAGTTGCCAAAGCTATCCAGGCTCATACGAAACTGAGTGACTCCGAAGTCGACTTTGAAGAGAAACCCTTTGATCGGGGTGCCTGCCCTGAATGTGGCGGAGTCGTTGAACATGAAGGCGGCTGTTCTGTCTGTCGCGTATGCGGTTACAGTGAGTGCGCGTAAACTAAAGGAATACCAGGATACAAAAAAGCCCGCACAGAACGGGCTTTTTTGTATCCTGACACGCACAATGTCTTTTCCAAAGAGAACATCTCCGTTCCACAGAATAGAATTACTTGTCGCCCTTGAGCTGCAGAGCCTGATCGTACACCCTTCCCTTCGGAACTCCGGTTTCCTGTACGACCTTGCGGACCGCATCCTTTACCGTAAGCCCTTCGGAAAAAAGGTACAGCTGGAGCAGTTCCGTCACGGAATCGTCAGAGACTGTAAGGATTTCCGCTGAAGGAGCAACAAGCAGGACAATCTCGCCTTTCAGTTGTCTTCCTTGCAGGGCATCAAGAATCGCCGGAACCCTTCCCCTCAGCAGCTCTTCATAAACCTTGGTTATTTCGCGTGCGACAACCACATCCCGATCACCGAAGATAGCGCCGATATCCGTAAGCGTCGCCATGAGCCGGGTTGGAGATTCATAGAAGATAAGAAGACGCTTTTCGTCCTTGAGCAAGGCAAGTTTCTCACGCCGCTTACCCCCCTTGTTCGGCAGAAATCCCTCGAAAGCAAATGAATCGGTCGGAAGTCCGGAAACAGAAAGCGCAGCAACCGCAGCACAGGCACCGGGGATCGGGACAACCGTAACGCCTGCCGCAACAGCATCACGTACCAGTTGGTAGCCAGGGTCGGAAATACAGGGAGTGCCGGCATCCGAAACCAATGCGACGGAATTTCCGTCTTTCAGCTTTTCAAGGATAAGCACCCCTTTGAGAGTCTTGTTATGATCAAAATAGGAGGTAAGGGGCTTGGAAATGCCAAAATGGGTTAGCAGTTTCCGGGTATGTCGCGTATCTTCGGCAGCAATGATATCAACCTCACGGAGAATTCTCACGGCACGCAAGGTCATGTCCTCAAGATTGCCAATGGGTGTAGCTACTATGTACAGAGTGCCAGATTTCATAATATTTAGAAGGGACTTGCTCAGTAGGCCAGCTCAAAAGCGTCTTTTATGTGCGTAACAACGGGTTCACCGTTACAAAGAACTAAGGTTATGACATCAAAACGTGCATTTTCTTCCATCCAGCGGTTCTGCAACAGGTAGGTAAGTGCTGTTTTGGATATCTGCCTTTGCTTAAACGGCGTTATGGAAAGTTGAGGAGGGCCATACGAGTTGCCGCTCCGTGTCTTGACTTCAACAAAAACAAGAACAGAACCATCTCGGGCAATAATATCAATTTCACCGCATCGACAGCGATAATTGGTCTGGAGGATCTTATACTTCAAGGCTTTAAGGTACGAGACGGCAAACGCCTCTCCCTGTTTGCCAAGGGATATATCTTTCGTGAAAGCACTGGCTATCATACCTGCCCTCTGAGATGTTCCCGAACACCGCGAAAAGTCATTCGATGGACCGGACAGGGACCAAAGGAGGCTATCGAACCCAGATGCGCAGGCGAGCCATAGCCCTTATGCACAGGAAACCCGTACTCGGGATATTTCACCCCGAGATCCACCATGAGCCTGTCACGTGTCACCTTGGCGATAATCGAAGCAGAAGCAATGGAAACGCTTGCCGAATCACCTTTTTTTATTGTGAGAGCTGGAATGCTGATAGAAGGGGAAGAGATACCATCAATAAGAAGGAAGTCCGGCACAACCGAAAGTGCCTGGACTGCTTTTGTCATTGCATGAAGAGTTGCCTGGAGAATATTGATCTGATCAACCAGCACGGAATCTCCGTAGCCGATACCCACAGCAATGGCCTCGCTCATGATTTTGTCAAATAGAAACTCTCTTTGCCGAGCTGTCAGTTTTTTTGAATCGTCAATTCCAGCATAATCTCCGTCCGGGGCAAGGATTACTGCAGCTGCCACAACTGGTCCCGCCAGAGCCCCCCTGCCCGCTTCGTCGACGCCTGCAATGGCAGTAAAGCCTCGACTCATGGCACGTTTTTCGTACGCAAAAAGGTCTCGGGGAGCGTCTTCAAACAGAGTTCCAGACATTTGACCCCCGTTACGGGAAGCCCGTATACCACAGGCGCCCCTTTCGCACCACAAAAGACAAGGCCCCGGGTGACCGGGGCCTGAGATGTAAGTTACTGTGCAACGTACTTTTTCTCGCGAATCCTTGCTGCTTTACCGCGAAGCTTCCGCAGATAGTAGAGCTTGGCACGGCGAACCTGCCCACGAGTCACAACCTGAATTGCATCAAGGATTGGCGAATGGAGAGGAAAACAACGCTCCACACCGATATTGTTAGAAATCTTCCTAACGGTAAAGGTTTCACGAAGACCACCGTTCTGCCGCTTGATAACAACACCCTGGAAAGCCTGGATTCTTGTTTTGTCGCCTTCCACGATTTTAACCTGAACCCGTACCGTATCACCCGGTTTGAATGCAGGGATATCTTTCCTCATCTGCTCTAATTCAATAAAGTCAATTGTATTCATTTCTTTTCCTCCCCTATGTTTTACAAGGTTTCTTTCTCTGTTATTAATCGCTACGTTGTATCGAACAGCTAGACCCGCTCACCTAGAAGCCTATCGATAATGATCGAGGCTGCAGATCGTACGGACAAATGGTTATAGTCTCCCGGACCGGTAATCGGGGCCAGAACGTAATCGGAACTGGCGATGACTGTTTCAGTCAAGCCCCAACCGGTACCAAGAAGGAGCAGGTAGTTCGTTCCGTCCGTTTTCAACATCCGGGACAATTCTTTATAGGTTACAGCATTCGGAGTTCCCTTTGCCCCGGTAGCAACCGTGCGAACAGACGCTCCAAACTCACTTTTCATATCTCTCACCGCATCGTCAAGCGATTCGGTAACTGTCATCAAATCAAGGGCAGCTTTTCGTTTCGGATTATAGCCGGCCCCCCACCCCTGCTGCCAATGACGGGAAATACGGAGTGCAAGTTCCCGCTGCTCGGGAAGTGGAGTCACGACATAATAACGGACTAGACCATAGGTCTTCGCAAGTCGCGCGATGTCATGCAGATCAAAATTGGTGACGGCAGTAGCGACAATCCGGCTATTTTTGTCATATACAGGGTAATGAAGAAGGGCAATAGCCAGCTTGGCGCCAGGGCCACTTTCAGTCTTGAGTTCCTCCACCGTTGCGCAGTATCCTTATAAATTGTTTATCTTTCTCAGTCAATTCTGCAGTGTCAAGCAATTCAGGCCTCACGAAAAAGGTTTTGCGAAGAGATTCCCGGCGTCGCCAACGTTTAATCTCAAGATGATTTCCGGAGAGAAGAACCGAAGGAACGGTAAATCCTCGAAACTCCGGTGGCCGTGTGTACTGCGGATACTCAAGAAGACCATTACCAAAGGAATCGTCCAGAGCAGATTCACAGCTCCCCAGTACTCCGGGAAGAAGTCGGGAGACAGCATCTACAAGGACGATTGCTGCCGGTTCTCCGCCCGTCAGGACGAAATCACCAATGGAAATTTCCATATCGACGAACAACTCGCGAATCCGCTCGTCAACGCCCTCATAACGCCCGCAGATAATAATCAATCCGTCCTCTAAAGCCAGTTCCTTAACAAGAGACTGACTGAGCGGACGTCCGCCAGGTGTTGTAAGAATAACTTTCGACAAGGGCCTGGTGGCCTTGACCGACTCGAGACAAGCGGTCAACGGCTCAACCTTCATCACCATTCCGGCCCCACCACCATACGGGTAGTCATCGGTTACCCGGTGCTTATCAAAGGCAAAGTCACGGATATTATGGAGTGAAATTTCAACCAGTTCTTTTTCAACGGCATTTTTGATAATGCTCTCTGAAAAAGGTCCGGAGAACATGCCGGGGAAAAGCGTTAGCAAGTCGAACTTCATAAATCAAGAAGCCCGTCCGGAGGACGTACGATCATTTTTCCGGCAGCCAGATCAACATCCAGAACAACTTCTTCAGTGGCCGGAATCAGTATTTCACGAGTACCGGCCGTTACCACATAGACATCATTACTACCCGTTTCAAAAATATCCACCAACTCACCGAGGGTCTCACCACCCTCTGTTTGAACGACAAGTCCGATCAGGTCACACCAGTAGTATTCTCCTTCAGAAAGTCGGGGAAACTGGTCACGTCGAATGTATACTTCCCGACCCGCCAGTGAGAGCACCTGGTTGATGTTGTCAAAACCCTTCAAGGTGACGAGAACATGTCTTTTATGCTCGACAGCACCTGCTATTTCGTAGGAGTCATACGGTCCTCCCGGTGCACGCAAAAGAACCGTGCGTAAGGAGGTGATGCTTGTAGATTCGCCGGAATACGGGATTACTCGTATTTGTCCCTTGATACCGTGGGGACCCAAAACCTTGCCAATAGGGAGCAGTTCATGAGATTCAGGCATTATTCAACAATCTTGAGAATTGCCTTCTTGTTGCTTTTCGTCGAAACCGCGTTGAGGAGAGTACGAATTGCCTTCGCGGTCCTCCCCTCCTTGCCAATAATCCGGCCCATGTCTTCTTTAGCAACCGTCAGTTTAATAACGGTTGTATCATTCTCCATTTCTTCGGTTGCATTCACCATACTTGGATCGTCGACAAGAGCCTTGGCAATGATTTCTACGAGTTCTTTCATGATGGCATCCTCTGTGCGAGTGGAATATCCGGCTAACCGGAAAAACGGAACATCATGCTGCCTTGTTTACGAATTTCTGCCAAATACCAGCCTTCTTCAAAATCTGTTTCACGGTATCAGTTGCCTGAGCACCTTTAGCCAGCCACTCAAGAGTCTTGCTTTCTTCGAACTTGAACGCGGCGGGATCCTGGTTCGGGTCATAACTGCCAACCCTTTCAATGAATCTTCCATCCCTTTTGCATCTCTCATCAGCAACAACTACCTGATAGTACGGTTTCTTTTTTACTCCAGCACGAGCGAGTCTGATCTTTACGGCCATTGTATCCTCCTGTTATTAAACTTCTTATCTATTTTTAGTAAACGTATGTAAAAAAGGGAGACGTTTTAAAAAGGAGTAATTCCTTTCCTCAGTCCTCCCATCCCCTTCATGAGTCCTTTCGGACCCATTTTCTGCATATGCTTGACCATTTTAAGTGCCTCGGCAAAACGCTTCAGCAACTGGTTTACTTCCTGTACTGTCGTACCGCTGCCCTTTGAAATTCGCAGCCTGCGACTGCCGTTTATAATAGAAGGATTCGAACGCTCATGACGAGTCATTGAATCAATAATTGCTTCTATCCGCTTCAGCTCTTTTTCGCTTGGGCCTGCTCCCTCCATCTGCTTCATCATCTTTCCCATTCCCGGGATGAGACTCATGATTGATTCGAGAGAGCCCATTTGCTTCATCTGCTGCAGCTGATTTTTGAAATCTTCCAGGTCAAACTGATTTTTCTTCAGTTTCTGCTGGAGCTTCAGAGATTCACCCTGATCGAAGGTGGCCTGAGCCTTTTCGATAAGAGTCAAGACGTCTCCCATGCCAAGAATACGAGAGACAAGACGGTCGGCATGAAACACCTCGAGCGCATCGAGCTTTTCGCCGAGTCCTACAAACTTTACCGGCTTGCCGGTAACCGCTTTTATGGAAAGTGCGGCACCACCCTTTGCATCGCCATCGAGCTTGGTAAGGATGACCCCGGTGAGGTCGAGTCTTGCGTCAAAGCCGGTTGCAACATTTACCGCTTCCTGACCGGTCATTGCGTCGGCCACAAGCAGGATTTCTACCGGATCCACAACATCCTTTATCTGCACGAGCTCCTGCATCAGAACTTCATCAATCTGGAGGCGACCGGCAGTATCAAAGAGCACCGTATCGAATCCAGACAGAGAAGCGTACCGAAGAGCCTCACGACATATGTCCACCGGGTTCTGGTCAGCGCGTGAATCGAAAACCTCGAGGGACAGTTGGCTTCCCAGGGTTTTCAACTGTTCGATCGCCGCAGGCCGGTACACGTCAGCAGGAACCAGCAAGGGCTTTCTTCGCTGAGCCTTGAGATACTTTGCAAGCTTTCCGCAGCTGGTTGTCTTGCCGGAGCCCTGCAAACCTACCAGCATGATAGCCACAGGAGGCTTTGCCGCCAGATTGAGAGAGTTGTCCTCCCCTCCGCCCATGAGGGATACAAGTTCGTCATGGACGATCTTGATTACCTGCTGGCCCGGGGAAAGACTCTGCAGAACCTCGGAACCGATTGCACGAACCCTGACCCGATCGACAAAATCCTTAACAACCTTGAAATTAACATCAGCCTCTAAGAGAACCAGACGCACTTCCCGCATCGCGTCTTTGATATTCTCTTCGGTCATGACCCCTTGGCCACGAAGCTTTTTGAATACTTGGTCAAGCTTGTCGGAAAGGCTATCAAACATGAATATATCTCGATTTTCGACCCGTATGGGGTCGCCTTTTAAAACGCATAGAAGACAAACTACTCCCTGTAAAGCGGTTTATCCTAAATGAATACTCCCATCTTTGTCAAGCTAAAAATGGCAACCAAATTCATGTCAATTCAGGCATGAACCGGTTCTGCATGGGCATTTACCCCCCGAACTCCTGGGTCTTCCGCACGGAATCACGCGTCATCGTCAACCGTCACAGTTTTTACTGCAAAATATGAGCAAGAGCCTCTCGAACATCCTCAACGAACACAATCTCCATCTCCCCCTTCACTACAGCGGGAATATCCGTCATATCAACCTGATTTCGGGCAGGAATAACAATTTTTTTCACGCCAGCCCTGCGCGCAGCCAGTAACTTTTCCTTGAGTCCCCCGATAGCCAGCACCCGCCCGGAAAGACTTATTTCGCCCGTCATGGCAACATCGCGCAGTGCCGGACGATTTGTAAGAAGCGAGACCAAGGCCGCTGCCATGGTTATTCCCGCCGAAGGGCCATCCTTTGGAATAGACCCTGCCGGAACATGGATATGAATATCCATTGTGCGGAAAATCTCGCTGGGGATCTCCCATTCAGCACAATGCGCCCGCACGAAAGAAAGCGCGGCACGTGCCGACTCCCGCATAACCTCACCCAAGGAGCCGGTAAGAATCAGTTCACGCCTCCCGGGCATCCGTGTCGCCTCGACGAAAATAATATCTCCCCCTGCCTCGGTCCAGGCAAGCCCGGTAACGACACCCACACGGTCCTTTTCCGAAGCTACTTCGTTAAAATATTTTCTGGGGCCGAGAAATTCCTCCACAACACTGGGGGTTATCAGATTGCGAGGGGGCTTGTTACCGGTAATTTCCTTCGCCACCTTGCGACAGACGGAGGCAATATTGCGCTGCAAATTCCGCACCCCGGCCTCCCGGGTATAATCCCTGATGATCCGGTAGACAGCCTCCACCTCAAAATCCGGAGGGGTTCCGGTCAAGCCGTTTTCCTCGAGCTCCTTCGGGATAAGAAAACGGAAAGCTATTTTCTCCTTTTCCTCTTCCGTATAGCCCGACAAATTCAATACTTCCATGCGGTCACGCAGAGGAGCAGGAATCGTATCGATCACATTTGCCGTGGTAATGAACATGACCTTGGAAAGATCGAACGGCACATCGAGGTAATGATCCGAAAATGAGAAGTTCTGCTCAGGGTCAAGAACCTCGAGAAGCGCACTGGCCGGATCCCCCCGAAAATCGAGACCAATCTTGTCCACCTCGTCGAGCATAAAAACGGGATTGTTTGCGCCGCAGCGAAATATCTCCCGGATAATCCTTCCGGGCAGAGCCCCGATATAGGTGCGGCGATGGCCTCGAATCTCTGCCTCGTCGCGCATTCCCCCGAGCGAGAGCCGAATGAATTTTCTTCCGAGTGCCCTGGCAATCGACTTGCCAAGACTTGTCTTGCCAACACCGGGAGGACCGACAAAGCAGAGAATCGGCCCCTTCATCGAATCTTTGAGGGAACGGACAGCCAGATACTCCAGGATACGCTCCTTAACCTTCTCTAGGTCATAATGGTCTTCATTCAGGACCTGCTCTGCCTGATTGACATCCTTATTGTCGACTGTCGAGACCTGCCACGGCATATCCACCAGATAATCGATATACGTACGGGAAACAGTGTACTCCGGCGAAGCGGGGTTGATTTTTTCCAGCCGCTTCAGCTCCTTGTCGGTAATCGTCCGGACCTCTTTGGGCATGCCGGCAGCCGCTACCTTCTTGCGTAAATCCATCATCTCGGCAATTCGGGAGTCGTCCTCTCCCAGCTCTTCCTGGATGTGCTTCATCTGCTCCCGCAGGATATATTCTTTCTGGGTTTTGCCGACCCTTTTCGTCACCTCCGCCTGCACCTCTCCCCGGATCTGAAGCCGTTGCACCTCATTCGTCAGATAGATGTAAACCTTTTTCAGCCGCTCGATTGGGTCCACGGTATCGAGGAGACCCTGCAGTTCATCCGGAGTAAGTGTGACATAAAGAGCCACAAGGTCAGAAAAACGTGCAGGATTGTCGATGTAGTCGATCATCTTCATCACATCATCGGGAAGCGGCCTGCCGTAGGAAATGGCGATTTTGAGAAGCGCATTGAGGCTCTGCATCAGAGCGTCGGAAACTATCGACTTTTCGGCAAATTCCCGCAGAGGCTCAATCCTGGCAAGACCATACGGTCCTTCCTGAAGCATCTCTTCCAGCCTGACCCGCGCAACACCCTCCAGGGTAAGCTTTGCACCCCCTTCAGACAATTTTATGAACTGGTTGATCTTGCAGACGGTTCCCGTGTCACAGAAAGCACTGATCTGCATCGACTTTTGACCATCTCGACGCCGGAACAGTGCGATAAAATTCTGAAACCGTGAGGCATCTTCAAAAGGGGCAAGATCCTCTTCCTTCAGAAAAAGGGGAAAGATCATGTAGGGAAACGCTACCATGTCGTCAAGGGGGAATAGTGGCAGAATCTCTGGAATTGACAAAACAGCTGTATCAGACATGGGACACCTCAAGTCGTAATTTCGCAGCAGAGAAAACACTGAATAATTGTTCGGAAAGGCTAACAGCAATCAGCATCGTGTCAAGCCGTACCGACTGACACGGGATGATTTGAAACCCGGCAAGAAAGTACGATATCAATCGAAATTTCTTCACAATCAGCTTTGGTTATGCAACGTTTCCCATTCATTATATAGTGATGCGATCAGGGATGTAAGATTTTCGTGCTCTTTCGTACCATCTCTGGATCTGTCAGCATCACTGAAATAGTCCGGTTCACCCATGACCTGTTCGAGAGCAGCGAGATCTTTCTCGATCTCCTCGATTTTTTGCTCCAGTTCGGCAAGCCTCTTCAGGCGAGAACGTTCCTCTCGCTGGAGTCTCTTTTCCTCTTCACGTGAAAGCAGTCGCTCCTTCTTCTGGGAAGACTTTTCCGCCGTGTCGCCAGACAGGTCTGAAGATGTGAGGCTGCTGTTCGTCCCGCCCGGAACAGCCGGTTCAGAAGAGATCTTCTCCAGATAGTCATCATAATTACCCGGGTAGGAGAATATTTCTCCACCCCCCACGGCAATTGTCCGGGTTGCAAGGGCATTGACGAAATAGCGGTCGTGAGACACGAAAACAAGGGTGCCGGAAAAGGATTGAAGGGCATCCAGCAGCACGTCCTTCGTAAAGAGATCCAGATGATTGGTTGGTTCATCGAGAAGAAGAAGATTCGAAGGCCGCAAGAGCATCTTTGCGAGAGCCAGCCGGCTTTTTTCACCGCCAGACAGGACCCCCACCTTCTTGTGGATATCGTCTCCGGAAAAAAGAAACGTACCCAAAAGATCTCGCAGAATCGGTACCCGATCATAAGGAGCGTCCGCAATAATTTCCTCATACACAGTCCGTTCGGTAGCAAGGGCGGCAGCCTGGTCCTGGGCAAAATAGTCGAGAAAAACGTTCGAACCAACTGTCCTCTCTCCTTCTTGAAAGGCATCCCCTGCCAGGACACGCATCAAGGTTGATTTCCCCGCACCGTTATGACCGACAAGGGAAATTCTTTCACCTTTCTCCACGGTAAGATCGATACCATCGAGGACTACGAGATCCCCGTATGTTTTTGTAACTTTCTTGAGATCAAGAACGACTCTGCCACTCCGGGGAGGATCCGGGAACGAAAAACGGACACGCCTGCGCTCCACAGGAAGGACGATTCTCTCGATTTTATCCAGCTGTTTAATCCTGGACTGCACCAGGGACGCCTTATCTGCCTTATAGCGGAATCGGGTTATGAAATCCTCCATCCTTGCTATGTCCTCATCCTGCCGTCGCTTCACCTCGCGAAGCCTGGCAATTCGCTCCTCTCTCTCTTCTAAATAACGGCTGTAGGTACAGGCATAGTCTGTCAAGGTGCAGTTCCACACCTCTGTGACACGGCGACAGACCTGATCCATGAAATAGCGGTCATGGGAAACGAGAACCACTGCGTAGGGATATTCGCATAAATAGCTTTCAAGCCAGTTACGGGCCTCGATATCAAGGTGATTGGTCGGCTCATCCAAAAGAAGCAGTTTCGGCTTCCTGAGCAAGAGCTTTGCCAGGGCAATCCGCATCTGCCATCCCCCCGAAAAGGTATCGCACTGCCTTTCCCAATCGTCCGGACTGAACCCGAGACCACGCAAGACATTGCCGACCATAGCTTCCCAGGTATATCCTCCTTTGGCACGGAACTCCTCCTGAAGAACACCATACCTCTGGAGAAGGGAATCATGCAGGCCATCGTTTGACGCGGTCTCCAGGGCTACGGTTATCTCCTGGATCTCGCGCTCGATTTCCTGCAGTTCTTCCAGGGCAGACATCACCTCGGAAAAGAGTGTCCGACCCTTGACGGCAATCCCTTCCTGGGGAAGATAGCCGACAGTGCCGCCCTTTGCCATGTGAATCATGCCAGACGTGGGTTCAATAAGCCCGGCAATTATTTTCAGGAGAGTAGACTTGCCGGTCCCGTTCTCCCCCACGAGACCGACGCGATCCTCCTTGCCGATACGCCAGGTAACGTTCGAAAAGAGAGGTCGTGCGGCGAAATCCTTGCAAAGATTCGTAATCTGGACCATAGTGCTTCTGAAGTTCTCCCTTGATTTTCACTACACTTGTATCATTGTAAGAAGACTTCTATCCATTTGTCAATTAATGAGGGAAGAAGGTCGTTAGAGTTGTGCCTGCCAACCACTCCCTGTGTTGGACATCACTCACTCCCACACTTGTTCAGGAAGTAGATTTCGTTTCGTACGCTCCATGAGGCGCGCATCCAACTGCGCCAATTGTTTTTACCCGGGGTTTCCGGATGGAAATCAATTAATTTTATAGTCAGGGCAATGTTTTTTTTGCCTCAGGGTAGCATTTTTGTTATATATGTCGATACTATACTGCATTGTATCGGGTGGTACTCTTTGAGTTCATTCAAATCGATCTTCGAAAAGCCTGGTATTTGAATGGATTTAAAGTATACGAACCCTGTTCATAGAGAAAGGATGTAACCAGAATGGCAAAAAAAATGCTTATCAACGTGATGCATCCGGAAGAAGCTCGGGTTGCCATCGTTGAAGAAGGACACCTGATCGAACTGGATATTGAAACAGCCGGCAAGGAACAGACCCGCGGCAATGTTTACAAGGGAGTCGTTGTTCGAGTAGAACCCGGCCTTCAGGCCGCCTTCATCGATATTGGCATGAAGAAGCTCGGTTTCCTGCAAATGGGAGAAATTCATCCGGACAACTGGCAATGGCGCGACGACCTCCCCGAAGAGCAGAAAAACCGTCGCCCCCGCATTCAGGAAATCCTTCGGCGCGGCCAGGAACTGAATGTTCAGGTTGAAAAGGGGGAAAGGGAAGGCAAGGGTGCCGCACTCACCACCTACATCTCCCTCCCCGGACGGTATATGGTTCTCATGCCGGGAAGCGATTCCTGCGGCATTTCCCGCAAAGTCGAGAACGAAGCTGAACGCAAGGCCCTCAAGGAAGTAGTGGCGGAACTCGGCATGCCGGAAGGCGTTGGCTACATCATCAGAACCGAGGCTGTGGGTAAACGAAAAACTGAACTATCCAAAGATCTCCAGTATCTCCTGAAACTCTACGCAAGTATCAAAGAACGTTCTTCTCAACTGAAAGCTCCCGCCCTCATTTACCAGGAATCGGATCTGGTAATCCGTACTATCAGGGACTACTTCTCTGCCGAAATTGATGAAGTTCTGGTGGATAGTGTAGATGTGTATAAACAGGCCAGGGCGTTTTTCAAAGAAGTCATGCCCAAGTACGAGAATATCGTAAAACTACACCAGGAAAAACGTCCGATCTTCGCAAAATACCAGCTTGAAGAGCAGATTGACCTCATCTATGAAAAGAAAGTCCCTCTCAAATCGGGAGGGTCTATCGTTATAGACCCGACCGAAGCGTTGGTCAGCATTGATGTAAACTCGGGCAAGTCCACCGGAGAAAAAGGGGTTGAGGATACCGCTTTTAAAACGAATATGGAAGCAGCGGAAGAGGTTGCAAGGCAATTGCGTCTCCGTGACCTTGGCGGACTGATCGTCATCGATTTCATTGACATGCGGGACCGAAAGCACAAAGCCGAAGTGGAGAAATCACTTAAAACCGCACTGAAAGCCGACAAGGCGAGGGTAAGCGTTGACAAAATATCCCAGTTCGGACTTCTGGAAATGTCCCGCCAGCGCATCAAGCAGACGATCAATGAAGGAAGTTACCTGGAGTGTCCTCACTGTGGAGGACACGGGAAAGTCAAGTCGGTGGAAGCGATGGCACTCTCCTTCCTCCGAAAAGTTCATACCGCTGCAGCCCGTGGCACGCTGGCCGAAGTTCGGGGAGGACTTCCCTTGGAAGTTGCCTATTACCTCCTCAACAGAAACAAACGGGAACTTGCCCAGATTGAAACCGATTACGATATCGAGGTTACGGTCAAGGGCAAACCCTCTTTCATGATGAACCAGATGGAACTGGAACTGTTCAAGAAAGAAAAACATGCGCAGCAGGGATTAGAGCACGAGCGTGTCATAGAGGCTGCTCCTCTGGGAGCAAACGACGTTGACAGGACTGCAGACTCCGACGACTCATTACTGCAGCCTCTCCCTGCAGAGGGTGAAGAAACGAAAGTCAAACGCAAGCGCCGCCGGGGCAAGAAGAAACCCCAGCCTGCAACGGATGGACCAGTCATGGAAGAATCCGCGGCAACGGTCGGGACAACGGAGTTAGTAGAACAGGAGCAGGTCCCAGAGGAATTGCTCGAACCTGGGCCTAAAGACGAGCAGACCGAAACAGAGCTCCCTGCGGAAGCGGTTAAAAAGAAGCGTCGCAGGAGAAGAAAAAAACCCGCGAAACCGGCTCCTGTTGCTGAAGGCTCTTCTGAGGAACCTGCTACCCCCGCAGAAATGCTTCAACCTGACATTGCGGTACTCGAAGAAGCAGCTCCGCCCGAGACACCCGAAGTTCAGGAAGAAACACCAAGGAAAAAACCGGGAAAACCGAGAGCGCCCCGGAAGCCAAAGGCAGCTCCCACGGAAACAACGGAGGCAGCCCCGGTCCTTTTGCCTGAGGAAACTACCGCATCTTTGCCGGAAATAACTTTGGTTGCACGGGGAAATGAACTCATGTCCGCCACGGAATCTAACGATTCCGGGATAAAAACTGTCGAGGAAGAAGCACCGGAAAAACCGAAACGAAAACGAGCGCCTCGGAAGAAGAAAGAACCAGTGCCAGAGAACCCCGACCAGAAAGAATAGAAGACACCTTCGCTTTTCACTGCCCACCAGCGACTCCCAGAACGGAAATACTCCGTTCCGGGAGCCGGCGAAACATCTCTAGATAGCCACGCCGGAATCCACCCAACCTGAAATTCATTCTCACGACAAATCCCCTCCCCCCATCTAGCATCTCGAATTATCCGAACAGGCCACCCCTCTTGATTGCTGTCATAAAATCCCCCTAACGTACCGTCCGGCATACTCCCGACGCTTCCGTCAAACAAGGCACCCGATTACGAGAGGCTTCGAGGAAGTTCCAGCTTAGCCCCTGCAGAGACTTACAAAAATAGTGATATTCCCCGTTGGGCTGGGGCTTTCTCGGAGTCTCTCGTACGGCTTTATTGCAAGACAGCGACAGCAAGGAAAGCGCCTGAATCCTGCAGGTAGCCTGTTCTGTGTCTCGGCTGGCGAACGATTACGAGAGGCTTCGAGGAAGTTCCAGCCCGGACGCTGCCGAGACTTTCCGGATGAAAACTGAATAGGAATATACTTTCCTGCCCGCTACGAAATTTTTTATTCAATTTTTTTGAAAAGCCGCCGAAAAGAACTAGAAACAGTACTTCGCTGTCCTTTCGCTTGTGCAGCATTGGCAAACTCGGCACAACATGGCATGCAGCCAAATATTCGATAACGGGAGATCCCAGACATGGCAACCGCAGTGAATTTCAAAACTGAAGAATCCAAGGCCGAAATCATCCAACTGGTCAGCTTCAACCTCGATCGGGAAGAATACGGCGTCTATGTGCTGAAAGTCCGTGAAATCATTAGAATCACTAATGTCACGCGTGTTCCGAACACCCCCTATTACGTTGAAGGGGTGATCAACCTGCGAGGAAAAGTTATCCCCATCATCTCACTTCGCAAGAAATTCTCTCTTCCGGAGGTGGGAAACGACAAACAAACTCGCATTATCGTCATGGATGTCGATGGTGACCTGATGGGATTTATCGTTGACTCAGTGTCCGAGGTAATCCGCATCACCTCCTCCGAGATCCAGCCGCCCCCGATTGTTGTAAATGGTGGTGTTGATCAGGAATACTTGTCCGGCGTGATCAATCGAAGCGACAGGCTTCTTATCCTCCTTGACTTGGAGCGGGTTTTTTCCCAAGCAGAGCGGGACTCCCTGCTTAATGCCGCCATATAACAGACAAGTGCCAAGTATTACAGGAGCCGGTCTAAGCAGTCGGTGGAATCACTTGCCCGAATCATCCCCTGCTGTTTGTCTGTACTTCATTCGGCAGCTGAGCAATAACTAGTTTTCATCCGGAAACTCCGGATGTGAAACTAGGCGTTTCCAATTCGGAAACGAGGATTTTTTTGTCCTGACAAGGAAATCAAGGGATTGTGCGGAGACGTACTACTGTACGTCGCACAAACAAGACCGCTGATTGACGCTGTCAGGGCGAAAAAGAACCGTTCCCGGATGGAAACTAACTAGAAGATTATGAAAAAGGAGCTGAAGATGTCATTACTATGCGATGACCAGGAGTTGTTGGAAGGCTTTCTGACAGAAACAACCGAACTTCTCGAGAAAATGGATGATGACCTGATCGCGTTGGAAAAAGAGCCGGAAAACATGGAGCTGATGAATAGTATTTTCCGCTCCATTCATACGGTTAAGGGTGCCTCCAGTTTTCTCGGCTTTGAGCTCCTGGTAAAAATCACGCATAAGACAGAGGATGTTCTCAATCGACTCCGCAAGGGCGAATTGAAGGTAGGTCCGGACATCATGGACGTTATCCTGGATGCGGCAGATCACGTCAAGCTCCTGGTCAGCGATATCCGCAACGGTGAAATTGTCGAGCGCGATTTAGGGGAAATCATTAATAACCTCATCCCGTATATTTCCGGAAACCTGCAAGAGGCCACCGTCCTTGCAGAGGCTCCCCAGGAAACAGCTTCAGAAGCGACAGGGCAAACCGCAGAATTATCAGACGTTGAGCATGAACCATCTGAGGAGACAGTACTTGCGGCAGATGCCGCCCCGGTGCGCCAAGCGGCCCCTGTTCAGGCAAGTCGCCCGGCAGCCCAGAAATCCGCAAGCGCACGAAACGAGGATGTTTCCGACAATACCACCGTCAGGATCGATGTTAAAAGGCTTGATGACCTGATGAATCAGGTTGGAGAGATGGTCCTGGAGCGAAACAGAACCCTGCAGATGAATATCGATTATCAAAGCCGCGAGAACATGACAAACTTCGGCGAAGAATTCAGCAAACTGGCAAAAAGAATTGACTTCGTCACCTCCGAACTACAAATGCAGGTTCTGAAAATACGGATGATTCCGGTAGAAAAGGTCTTCAAGAAATTCCCGCGTATTGTGAGAAACATGTCTCGCGATCTGGGAAAAGAGGTGAACCTGGAGATTATCGGCGAAGAAACGGAACTTGACCGCTCGGTAGTCGATGAAATTGGTGATCCCCTTATCCACCTGATCCGCAATGCCCTGGATCATGGCCTCGAGATGCCGGAAGATCGCGTTGCAATCGGCAAACCTCGCACCGGAAACGTAGTGCTGTCCGCTACCCATGAAGGAAACCAGATCATCATCAGCATCAAGGATGACGGCAACGGCATCGATCCGGAAAAATTGTCTCGCAAGGCCATTGACAAGGGACTGGTTACCGAGGAGCAGGTAGCGGCCATGTCACAGAAAGAGATCCTTGATCTTATCTTCCTGCCCGGCTTCTCCACGAAAGAAAAGGCGACAGATTTATCGGGACGCGGCGTGGGCATGGATGTTGTCCGCACCAACATCAGAAAACTGAATGGACTGATTGAAATCAGGAGTGAGGTGGGTAGAGGCTCTGAATTTATCCTCAAGCTCCCGCTGACACTGGCAATAATTCAGTCCCTGCTTGTGGAAGTGGAGAACGAAGTCTACTCCATTCCTCTTGCCGCTGTTCTGGAAACCCTTAAGGTAGATACAAGTTCCTTCCACCAGATCGGTGGACAGGAAGTTCTGAAGCTGAGGGACTCTGTGCTGCCCTTGATCCGCATGCAGCGGGTTTTCGGTGTCGCCGAGAAAGATACTTCTTCGCAGCAGAGTTATATCGTCGTCATCGGTGTTGCGGAGAAAAGGATGGGGCTCATCGTATCAAGACTCCTGGGTCAACAGGAAGTCGCCATCAAATCATTGGGCAAATACCTGGCAAAATCCCCGGGCATTGCCGGCTCTACAATCCTGGGAGACGGACGGGTTGCACTCATCATCGATCCGGCAGGAATCATAGAATTGGAAGAATCAGGAAGCGTCGGCAGCTGGGCAGCATAAAGTAACAAATTGACACACCCTGTCTCGGAAGGATCCGGAAAGGGAGACCAGGAGTCGGCATTCGCTTTGCATACCACCGCATGGTGCCGCCCCTAACCGGGAATGCACTGATTTACCAGAAAAATAACTCGTGCATGCTTATGCACTATGCCCTTCAGAAAATTATACGGATAGGAGATTTATGAAATTATCCGATGCGGATTTCGAAATACTGCGGGATTTTATCTACAATACCTGCGGAATGTTTTTCACTTTACAGAAAAAGTACTTTGTTGAAAGCCGCCTGACAAAGCGGATGGAAAAGACCTCCATCAAGGTGCATGGAGAATACTTCCGGTTTCTGAAAAATGGTTCCGCCGGCTCAGTTGAACTCAAACAACTGCTGAATGACCTGACCACCAACGAAACCTATTTCTTTCGAAATCCTCCCCAGTTGAAGGCGATGGAGGCGCAACTTCTACCCGAAGTAGCTATACCAAAGGAAAAGATCGGCTTCCGGAAACTCAGGATCTGGAGCGCAGGTTCATCCTCCGGAGAAGAGGCCTATACCCTGGCAATGCTGCTGCTGGAAAAGCGGGAGTCACTGCTGAAAAACTGGATTTTCGAAATCGTCGGAACCGATATTAACGAGGAAGTACTTAAAAAGGCTGAAGAAGGTATTTTTAACGCCTATTCGGTGCGTCATGTCCCCGAAAACTATATGCGCAAATACTTCAAGAAGGAATCTGCCGACCGTTTTGCGCTCTCTCCGGAAGTTAAGAAGCTTGTAACCTTCAAACACCTCAACCTGTACGACGACAACAAGATGATTTTCATGAAAACCTTCGATTTCATCTTTTGTGCCAATGTTCTTATCTATTTTGACACGTCTTCGAAAGCAAAGGTTGTTCAGCATTATTATAATAACCTGCAACCCTATGGATACTTTTTCGTCGGGCAGTCCGAGTCGCTTCACGGGGTGAGCGACAAATTCAAAACAGTCCACTTCCCTGGCGGCTTCGCCTATAAAAAGTAGCGATAGAGGAGAACACCTGTGGAAAACAACAGCAAGATGTTAAAAGCGCAAAATCTTGTACGGGGCGTTCACGAACTCCCGACAATCCCCGAAATAGCCACAAAAGTTCTCGACATGTTCGACAAACCCAATGTCGAACTGGAAGAACTGGCCGAGACCATCCTTGTTGATCAGGTAATGGCATCACGGGTCATCAAGATTGTCAACTCGCCCTTCTTCAAGCCAATGCACGAAATAAAGTCCTTAAAAAGGGCCCTTATTTATCTCGGGTTTCGCCAGATACGGCACATCGCCCTCACCTGTTCAATCATCGAGGCGTTCGAGGGTAAAACCGGCGTGTTTGACGTCAAGACCTTCTGGGAGCATTCCTTCGGTGTCGGCGTAGTTGCGAAGATAATCGCACAGCGCATTCGATATCCCGAAACGGAAAAAGCCTATATCGTTGGCATAATTCATGATATCGGCGAAGTCTTCCTCAGCTACCACATGAAGGACAGCTTCCAGCAAGTAGTTGACGAACTCAAGGGAACAAGCCAGAGCTTTATCGAGGCGGAGGAAAAACTCCTTGGCACAACCCATTGCGAAGTCGGCTATTGCCTGGCAAAAAACTGGAATTTCCCGGTGGAGTATTGCGATGTAATTGCACATCACCACGCACCGGCCAATGCCTCCAACGACCCGACCCTGGCAGCAATCGTTAACCTCGCAGACCTCTTCTGCTCCGTGCGGCACCTTGATTATGGCGGCCGGGAATGGGTAAGCTTCAATCTTGCAGAAGAGCCAGCGTGGAAAATCCTGAAAGAGTTCGCTCCAAACTTCGTTGATCTTGACGTCGAGCGCTTCTGTTATGAACTTGATGAACGGGTCCCTGAGGTTCAGGATCTCGTCAATTCCCTTTTTGAGGGAATGATAAAATAGAGAGGTTTCATGATCCTGCCAAGACCAACAAAAATACGTGTCCTTATCGTTGATGACTCGTCTTTCATGCGAATGGTTATTCGCCGCATCCTGAGCAGTGATCCTGAACTTGAGATTGTTGGCACAGCAAATGATGGTGAGGACGGCGTCAAGAAGGCACTGGAGCTGAAACCCGACCTGATAACCATGGATGTGGAAATGCCGGTGATGGACGGAATTTCCGCATTGAAGCAGATCATGGCAAAAGATCCAACACGGGTTATCATGGTCTCGACCCTCACCAATGAAGGGGCATCGGCAACATTTGACGCACTGGAAGCAGGCGCTGTCGACTATATCCCGAAAAACATCACTGATTCACCAACTGCCCAAGCCATCTTCCGCGAAGAGTTGCTGCGAAAAGTGAAAGCCTCAGTTCGCTCCGGCTCAGCACATAAACCTATCCTCCTCAGCAGACAGGCTCCGGTCATCAGGCGTGTTACGGAAGCTAAACTGCCGAAGATCCGTTTAAACTATGTGGCTATCGGAGCATCTACCGGAGGGCCGGTCGCTCTTCAGGAGGTACTTTCCCGAGTTCCCGTCAATTTCCCCTACGGCATCATGGTCGTAATCCACATGCCAAAGGCCTTTACCGGCCCCTATGCAGAAAGGCTCAACGCCAAATGCTCCCTGACGATCAAAGAGGCTGTTGAAGGAGATATGCTCAAGCCCGGAACTGCTCTCATCGCAGCAGGAGGAGTCCATACCCTGATTGTTCGTCGCGCGGGAGGTCTCTACGTACACCTGGCGCCTACCAGCGAGTACCCGAAGAACACCTATGTTCCTGCCGTCGATCTGATGATGACTTCCCTGGCAGATGCCTGTGGTGGAGCAATGCTCGGTGTCATCCTTACGGGTATGGGAAATGACGGATTCAAAGGGATGCAGCACCTGAAAAGCAAGGGTGGGATAACCCTGGTTCAGGACGAAGCAAGCTCTACCATCTACGGAATGCCGAGGGCCTGTATCGAGGGAGGAGTCGCGGATGTCGTCCTGCCCCTTGACCAGATCGGCTTCGAAATCTCAAAAGTCGTTGAAAACGGCAGGCGTTGAACAATCCACCAGGCAATAAAAACAATGTGACAAGAACGCTCCCGATGTTTCTCACATTTTGTGTCAATCACCCCTTTCCTTGTTGTGTCTCCTCTTCATAGTCGTTGCCATACCTTGTTCGATGCGTCTTGACAGAAAGCGCAATGCATCGTATTTTGGACAAACATTAACTGCACAGTACTGAAAAGAAAGAGTTACTGCCATGAATACAGAACTGGAAAATACCATCATGTCGGCCGGTGACCTGCCGACAATCCCCATTGTTGCGACAAAGGTCATGCAACTCATCGAAAGCGACAGAGCGACGGCAGCCGAACTCTCCAAGGTTGTCTCCTCGGACCCGGCAGTCGCCGCCCGAGTACTGAAGATATCCAACTCTTCCTTTTACGGCCGACAGGGCACAATCCAGAACCTGTCATCAGCCATCGTCCTGCTCGGCTATTCAACGCTGAAAAGCATTGTCGTTACCGCTTCAGTACGTCAAGTTTACCAGCCTTTCGGATTGACGGAAAAGATGCTCTGGGAGCACTCCTTCGGTGCCGGCCTGGCAGCCAGAATAATAGCAAAGAGCATCGGTGGAATAGACTGCGAGGAAGCCTTTCTTGCCGGACTTTTTCATGACATCGGCAAAGTCATCATGAACAGCCAGGATCCGGCAAAGTTTCAGTTGGTCATGGAACGTTGCTATAACGAGGAAATTCGATTTAGCGAGGCCGAGCAAAGCTTCTATTCTTTCACCCATGCGGAAGCAGGAGCACTCGTTATAAAAAAATGGAATTTCCCTGAAACGCTGACCCAGGCGGTGCAGCAACACCATGCATTCATCTTTACCGAAATCAACGACATATCCCCTCTCCACCTCACTTCGGTGGTAAGCCTTGCAGACCTCTTCTGTCTCAGGCTCGGAATAGGGCAACGCTACCCCATGGGAGACCTCGCGCTTACCAGCACCAAGGCAGCCGGCTTTCTCGGTCTGGATGAAGAGAAGCTGGAATCCCTCCTGGAAGAGTTCAAGGAAGCCTACGAAAACGACAAAAGCTCTCTCTCGGCAGCGGGATAATCGTCAAGTCAGAAAAATCAGGCAGAAAAAAAGGGTCCACAGTGGACCCTTTTGTATTTCTATCAGCGTAAGTAGACTGTGCACTACTTAGTTTTCATCCGGAGTTTCCGGATGAAAACTACTTAATCCTGACAATCCGGGAATTTTTCATTTTCAAGCTCAGCTGCTCACTCTTTTCACTCAGACAGGATGCTTTTGAATACACACAAACCCTGTTTTTACCCAGTCTCTTTGCTTCGTATAAGGCTTGATCCGCCCTCACCACCAGTTCTTTCATGGTGCAATGTTCCTTTTCAGATCGATGGGCAACCCCAATACTGGCAGACATTCTTATCTGACGACCATTGTAAGTCACCAGGTTTTTTGCAAGCTTAACGCGAATTCTTTCACCGACCTCCAGGGCGCCTAAGGGAGAAACCGATGCAAGTAAGGCGGAAAACTCTTCACCACCGCTCCGTACAACGAGATCGGAGCCGCGGGTACATTCCCGAAGAACGCGAGCCACCGTCTGCAATACCAGGTCACCCGCAGGATGACCATAGGTATCATTTACCAACTTGAAATTATCGAGGTCTACAACAAGGAGCGATATCGGCGCCACTTGTCTCTTGCAGCCCTCTATCTCCAGCATTTCCTCAAGGACACGCCTGTTGAAAAGACCAGTAAGACCATCCCGCATGGACAGTTCCTTCACCTTCCCGTACTCGAGAGAATTTCGCAGTGCAGCGGCAAAGGTTTCCATCATCCCTTGAAGCATTTCGTCAGAGAAATGGTTGATAAAATTGAATTCAGAATAAACAGTCACACTCCCCAGATTCATTGGAAGTTCCAGGTAGTTGGTATTTCCAAAAACCAGACTCCCTTCCGGATTGTCCAGGCCAAGGATACGATATCCCTTCACGTCGTGGGCCCGCAATCCCACATAATTTCTCAGAATTGCTGCCAAATCATCCGGAGCATTCTCGATATCGCGGGGAGAGAACGCCATGATCCTTTCTTCAGCACCTGTTGCCAGAGTAACCACCAGCAGGTTATAGCGGAAATATTCGTAAATCTTCCGTGCGGCTACTTCCAAAACCTCTTCGGTAATCAGCGAAGCGGTTACGGAGCGGAAGAAATCAGCCATAAATGACACTTCCTTCAGATTTCTGCGCGTACCAATAACATCGCAGACGTTGTTTACCAGCATCGCAAGCCTTCCGCCGGGCAAGCGAGCGGCTGAGGCTTCATCGAGATTATTCATTGTATTGCCGCCAGTATTCATAATAATTGTACCCTCCTTGCGAAGCTAGCCTTCTTCGGACATTTCCCAATCATCTTCCTTCGTTGCGGCACGTCGTCTCGCCTCGTCGGAAATCGTAACGGTGTCATGGTCATCTTCATGCCGAAATCGCTTGTTTCCTCGCTTATCCTTTGCATAAGCAGTGCCGCCTGACGCAGCCGATGATAGATCGGAAACTCTGGAGATACTGTCGGTCACCGTAAAGCCCTCCCTGTAAGCATGTACAAGGCCATCTACAGAGTTATATCGACAGCAGGGGAAAAACCTTTAACTAAATCCTCACGGCTAACCAACAGATAAAAGCATTTTTTCATAACCCGTAAAAATCATAAGAAAGCATTTACTGACGCAGTTTTCAAAATTTTGACACGGTTAGCAGGAAATTTGCCACAAAACGATGAGTCAAAAAGACTCTTTCTTTGTCAACGAGAAATTCTCAAGTAATGGCTCAATTAACCGATAGGTATACCAGGTAGAGGTCTGCTCCCAGCGCTACGCAAGTGACGGCACGACTCCTGCTTTGATGAAACAGCATGCCCGGTTTAATAACCTGGAAATCGATCTATTGGGAGTTAAATCATGTCAACAGTATCATCACCGGACAGGATGTTCTCCGCCCTGCTTTCACAGCAGACCTTTCGGGATCAGGCGGCAACCAATGCCCTTTCCAGCGGTATGGCCCTCTACCAGAAAAAAAGATACGCCGAAGCGATTGCCTCCTTCAAACAGGCGACAGCCTACAAACCGGAGATGGTCGATGCCTATAACTACATGGGGATGACCTACCTCAAGCAAGGAAAGAACAAAGAAGCGATCGCAGCGTACAAGCTCTCCCTGAAGGTTGACCGAAACCAGGAATCGACAAATACGGACTTGGGAAACATCTATTTTTCCGAGCAGAGATACGGCGAGGCCGAAAGCGCCTATAAAAATGCCGCACGTATCAACCCGGCATCAACCCTTGCGCCTTACTCCCTTGGCCAGATCTATCTTAAAACCGAGCGCTACGCAGACGCAGAGGTTCAGTTTAAAAAAGTACAGCGAATGACGCCCACTGACGGCAACACCTATTTTGCGCTGGGACAGACCTACAATAAAATGGGACGTTACGATGAGGCGGTCAGCCAACTCGAGCAGGCGGTATCCTTGAAAAAGGATTTTGCCTTTGCCTATTCAGAACTGGGCACAGCGTACCTGCAACTGGGCGAAATGAACAAGGCACAAGAGCAACTCGATATCCTGGAAAAGCTTGACACCAGTCTTGCCGACTCACTGC
>Ga0105099_10000374_pt1 | contig 30670 bp, 33 predicted proteins | sample PPLLak3cmMay2015_2_FD_79138 | JGI IMG/M metagenome (GOLD analysis project Ga0105099, IMG submission 79138) | Freshwater sediment microbial communities from Prairie Pothole Lake near Jamestown, North Dakota, USA - PPLs Lake P8 Core (1) Depth... | ecosystem: Environmental > Aquatic > Freshwater >... | reverse complement strand
TGATCAAATGTTAATCCAAATATTGTTTAATACTTTTTTAACCTTATCCCATATATTTTTTTCATATGAAATCATTATGAGTCATTGTAATTGCATCAATTTAAGCATCTTTCCTCAAGTCTTTCACCTTGTCAGTTTTCTCCCAGGTAAAACCGGGGCCGGTTCTCCCAAAGTGACCGTAGGTCGCTGTAGATTTGTAGATTGGCCTTCTTAAGTTCAGCATCTCGATGATCCCGCCAGGGGTAAGCTCAAAATTATTTCTGATCAGCTGTTCGAGTTTTTTATGCGGAAGTTTTAAAGTTTCATAACCGTTTATCATGATAGATACTGGTTTTGCTACCCCGATGGCATAGGCCAGTTGAATCATCAGCTTATCAGCAAGACCCGCGGCAACGACATTTTTTGCAATATAGCGAGCGGCATAAGTGGCCGAACGATCTACCTTGGTTGGGTCTTTGCCGGAAAATGCCCCGCCCCCGTGAGGTACCGCGCCGCCATAAGTATCAACAATGATCTTCCTGCCCGTCATTCCCGTATCAGACTGCGGGCCGCCAATGACGAACTTTCCTGTGGCATTTACAAAATACTTGGTTTTATCATCTATAAGCTGCTTTCCAATGACAGGCTTCACTACCTTTTCTATGATCTCTTCTCTTGCTTTTTGCGTGATCTTCTTCTTGGTGCGATCAAGGATTTCCTCCGTATGCTGACAGGCCAGAATCACCGTATCCACCCTCCTGGGTATGCCGTTCTCATATTCTACGGTGACCTGTGATTTTCCATCCGGACAAAGATAGGGAAGGATTTTTTTCTTTCTTACCTCTGCTAATCTGGCGCAGAGTTTGTGAGACAACATAATGGGAAGGGGCATAAACTCAGGTGTTTCCCTGCATGCATAACCGATCATAAGTCCCTGGTCTCCGGCTCCTCCTTTATCCACTCCCTGTGCAATATTTGAAGACTGTTTGCCTATGGCATTTAAAATCGCACAACTTTCAGCACTGAATCCATATTTGGGATCAGTATAACCGATATCTTTTATTAGTTTCCGCACAATTTTTGGCAGGTCAACATAAGCTTTAGTAGTTATCTCGCCTCCTACGATGACCATACCGACTGTGACAAAGGTCTCGCATGCCACCCTTGCAAAAGGATCCTGTTTAATCAAATTGTCCAAAACAGCATCGGATATCTGATCACACATTTTATCAGGGTGTCCTTCAGTTACTGATTCAGACGTAAAGAAATAATTTTTTGCGGGCATTTGTTCCTCCTTAAATAGATTTTCTTGTAATTGTATTTATTAAATTTGAAATTGTTATTTTATTCCCTTTTCCGTAGGCGTCGCTTGAGAGGCTGTCGCGCTTGGTGCTTCGGAAGGTGATTGTCTTCGGGAAGACAGCATTTCTTTCAATCCTTTCTCGTTCAGCTCGTGCATTATCCGTTGTCCCGCGCTCGGCGACAAGCTCCTTCCCGACCTTCCGGGTTGCGTATCTTTCTTTGATGTCGTCGATTCTGGAACGGAGTGTATCAGCGTCTCTGAGAGTTCCGAGTCCCCCTTCCGACCTAATCGCGCGTTCATATGCGGTGAGCCTTGGTTGAGCCTGTCCACCGCTTCCTGCGGTGTCAGGTCGTTCCATTTTTCCGGCATAATAATCTCCTCCTTATGTTGTCTTGATTATCCAATATTTGCATGTATAGGTGACGGGTCCTACCCGCTTACTATAATCACGGGCTACTCGCCGTCCTTTTTCAGTTCCTTATCCATCCCCACCTTCATGAGCTTCTCTTTCGTTGTTGGCTCGGGTGGCATCTCTTCCCCTATCCGCAGCTCATAAGCCGCCCTTCCCATTATGTTTACCCTTTTTTCTGACTTCTCAGCGAGTTTTCCCAGCTCCTCCAAGAACAACTCTCTCGCCTGCAATGCCTCGTCCTTCATTTTTCCCTCCTGGTTAGCATAATAATGGATCTATCCCGAAGCCAACATCTAAGAAATTTTACCGGACTCTATCCGCTCTTAGCAAAAAAAATACTCTGCCTTCACGGGAGCTTTTAACCAGTCTTTCATGGAGTGTTCTGCACCCCAGATCATAATTATACGTTATTTGAAGCTCCGGAACACCGGTGACCCAGCCCACTAAAACCTGGGGTATGCCAGATTTTCCCGTCTTTAGTTTCATAATGATTTGAGTTCAATTTTCTGTCGTTGAGTTTTCCGCCACAGTAAGCACAGAGATTGTCATTCTCGCAGTAGCAGGAGACTCTGACCACAAGGCCCTGCTGAATCTGGCTTGGATCGAGGCATTCCCCCCGGTAATCCCCGCATACCGAACAGATCACAAGCCCCTTTGGAAGTCCGTTTTCCTGAACACCCTGGAGGCAGATTAGTTCTTCTTGTGTCGCCTCCCTGGCTCCCTTTCGGAGGTCCCCAGTAAGATAACCGGTTTGCTTGGTGCTTTTGATAAAGGTCTCAAGTTCACTCTCTCGCCTTAAAAGATCCGTCCCGACCGGCTGATCCACAGACAATCGCAACCGGTCTTTTATAAATATCCCTCCCTTGGGTATCTCTTCCGAGAAACGCGGCTTTTGCTTTGGTGCAAAGTACACCCCCGCATTCTCATTCGTCACAAGACAGACATCTAATTTGTTAGCGTCCGCCTGAGTTTGTGCCAACTGGAGGAGTTCTTCGGAATTATTTTGCTCCGCGGAGAGAACGTTTATGTGAAAAAGAGATTTGACGATACGGATCACCAAATAAGGATATCCCTTGGGAAAAGGGCGTTCTTGCCATTGATTTACAACAGCAGATTTTGCTTCTTGATTCATGTTCCCCCTTTGATTTTGACAACTCTGGCGTGGATGGGATAGAGTCCGCCCTAGTCGCGGATTCAAATATGGATACCTCTTTTGCATTAATGCTTCTATCTCCGCTGGTGTCGCGTTGTCTCCCGGTTGCTTCATAATCTCCTCCTTATGTTATTTTGATTTTCCAATAGTTGTATATATAGACGATGGTTCATATTTTTATGCATTGACATTTCTTATAAGTGTCCGTGGAAAATATGTTTCCTGGCCGGTCATAGCATCCTCGAAATAATCACAACCGTTCTCATTCCGGAGGAATACCAGTCGCCTTTCTGCTTCCTCCTTGTTCATGTATACGCAGCGTCTGCCCTGCTTATAAGCGTCTAACCAGTTTTTCGTCATACCCACCTTCATGGAATTGCATCCGAATAACTTGCAAACCGGAATGCTTCCTTCTATCCCAAGAAAATCCATGTGGCCGAACTCAAGCCAGTTGCAAGGAAGAATAATCCCTTCATGCTGTTCGACGATGGCAAGCTCATTGAAATCACCATCTGCGGTATAGCGGAATCCAATATTTTCCAGCATATCAACCAACTCCCCTGCATGAGCAAGCATCCGGAATCCCACCCAGCTGGTGATGCTGTCGTCTTCACAGAAGTCCTGTCCAGGCCAGAGATTTTGGTATGCGTCGAGTCCCCCTGGATATTTTATTTCGATAGTCTCAATACGAACCACAACAGAAAATGCCTCAATTAAAACTGCCATTTTAGCCCTCCTTTTCTCTGCTCAATCATATTGATTAATGTTATCAGCCGGGCATGATTCCCTCTTCCCGAAAGCTGAAGAAACGATTACTGCCTATAATGGTATGGTCGTGTATTTTTATGTCAAAAACCTTTCCGGCTTCTGTTATAGTCCGGGTCAGAAGAACATCAGAATCAGATGGTTTAGTTTCTCCGGATGGATGATTGTGAATCAGGATAACAGCAGAGGCCCCAGCTAAAAGAGCGTGCCGGAACACCTCGCGGGGATATACAACGCACTGATTGACCGTCCCTTCCCATACCCGGATGCAGATGATGTGATTTTTTACATCCAGATAAAGAACCAGGAACTTTTCAACGTCAGCATCTTGAAGCGACCTTGCGAATTCAATAAGTTCAGAGGTGTTTCTGATGGACTGCCCGTGATACGGGAAATCCTCCTCTTTTACTCTGTGAGTTTTGAGACTGTATGCATATTTCATGTTCTCCCCCTTTACTTACCGGTGTCTTACTGATTTATCGGTTATAACCTTCCTCCTTAGAACTTCGGCATCAACCCTCGTCTCCTGGCTGCTCTTCTCATGCCTGCGATATTAATAGCCTTGAACCACTCCAGGCATTCCCCGGCCATCATATCTACGAATCGCCAATCACCGATGATCTCTGCAAGGGTCCTGCACCCCGAAGTGATGTTAGTGGCCTGATTCAAATAGTAATCAGCCACATCATCCATGGTGATCCTGACATCCCTGTCACCAAAGCACTCATCACCTGTATGCAAAGTGATAAAGGTCTTTCCGGCATCCAGGATGTATCCAGGGATGTCATCACCATAGAAGGAGTTTAGTTTCTCATGCACATTTTCTCTCATGGCGTATTCCCTCCTTCTGCTTGCACCACATGGTTACATAGCCCTCCAACCCGCCGATGGCCATACGTTCATAGTCTGTAACAGCGATATATCCTTCATCCATAACCCTGAGGGCCTCACTACAATACAATTCAGCATCACATTTCGTCCTGATATAGATGCTCTCCATCCCCGAAGCCTTCTCATAGCCTGCATCAGCCAGATCCTGTTGGTTGAAAAACATCCCCTCAATCTTTCCTGCTTCAAATGTCTCCCTGGCAATACCTTCTCTCAGAAGGATATGTTCATAACAACTCAGGCAGATGTCTTCTCCGTCATATTCTCGCACATAGGAATGCCAACCATTGCTTGGACACTGTCTGATTATCGTTCTTTGGCACATGGGGCAGTCGAAATACCTAAAATCCGACCATTGTTCATCATAAAGGGCCTGTTCGCAGGAGATTCCTTGATCTTCCCGTACCTCATTTCCCACATGCAGATAGATGGTCCTGGACTTCACGTCAAATGGACTGTCATACACTTCCAATGTGATATAATCCTCACCCCTCCTGATCAGTTCTCTGCATTCGTGACATTGATGCTTCACCTTTCCCTGTTTTCTTGTTATCAGCATTTTATCCCTTCCTTTCTGCCAACAAAAAACCCCATGGCTAAACAGATAACCATGGGGTCGCTGGCTGTTTAGCACCTTGTTAAGGCGGCTGCAATTTCCGTAAATCATCCCGCCAGTTAATATTCAGTTGTCAAAAAGCAAAAAAGCCCGCGCCAAAAGGCAACGGGCTCATTATCAAAATTTCACCGGCCTTTAGCAACTTTTATATAGCGGCTGCAAGTAACCTGTGTAAATCACCGCTGTTAGAATCAGACTATCAAATCATCAGGAAAAGTCAAGTAAAATATTTCACCGATCTTATGCCGGAAAGCTTTAACAACCGCTTGTTTTTGCGCAACGCCATTGCGTGGTTTAACGACTTTCTTTCTTCCTGTTATCCACAAATTGTTATCCTCGAAGAAAATACTTGATATCAAACAGAAATTATTGATGTTGTTTTTCAGCTATTATGATAAGGGATGATAGCTATGAATTATTTGTTTTCACCGGCGGCAAAATATTTTTTATGGAGTAGGCGGGTGCGGTAAGATGTGAACAGCTTCCTGAAATCAATCATTTATAAATTTTGAAATATAGTAGACTCTAATTGGAAATGGTGATAATGATTTTAGAAGACTAGACGTACTTGGATAGGCTCCATCCTGGTTAACCATACTGAAGGGTAATATGGACTGGCTCACAGAACCACGCTTCTTCAAAAAAGAGCAGGGTTTTTATTACATATTAGGTGGGCCGTTGAAGATTGTTATGCGGATCAATCTATTTATTGTTTGGTGTGGATTTAAATAGAATTCCTGCCGTGGTAAAATAAATTACAGGAGGACATTATGGCAAGTTCAATATTTGTAAATAATTTTAAAGAGAATATTGCAAAAACGATGAAAAACGTCTTATCTGATGAGCCATTAATTAATTATATTGGAGACAAAGAGAATCAAGCCGATTCCTTAAAAAACAATCTTGCTGACTTTACAAAAGAATTCGTGGGCCAAGCAATGACTGATTTTATCGGCATTGGATATTCTGTCAAACGCCAATATGAAATCAATGAAATGATTTTTGGATATTTTCCTGTTCATAGTTCCATGTTAGAAAAAATATATTTTCAAATCGGTTTAGTAAATTTAAAAGGTAAGACTTTGGCTACACTAGGTGAATTTGGTGCAATAATATCTAATTCAATAAAAGAGCCATATCTTTTAAAAAATTATGGATGGATGTCTATGGGTTATGTCCCATTATCTTTGCTTAGTAAAGAAAATAAATATGATGTTCCAAAATCTTTTTACAAGAATAAAGAAGGAATTACAGGTCTTTCTGAATCACTGAATAATGATAAGAAACTGATAAAATCTCTATACTCAGCAACTGCAAAGTCCATAAGTTATGGGAATACAGAATTCTCTTTCAAAGCAGCTGATGTTATAGGCCTGAGCCAATTGCTCCCATATAAAGGCAAATCGTTTGTCTTTTTTCAAAATGCAGGTAACGCGATAGTTGCAGACAAGTCTAATTATTTTTTTGATGCAGTACACACCTCCTTGTCGTTAATTGCTGAGCATATAAAAAATAATGAGGAAAGTCAAATTTCACAGGATATTCTCTTTCCTACTCCATATAATGACCGAATAATCAAGGCGATGATTGAAAATGCAATTGGCACAACGTAGCAGTTGCAGATAATGATCATAAACGAACAAACATGTCGGTTAGCTTAACGATAGTCTATATCGATCCGTAATGCTCAGTTTTGATGAATGGCTACTGCTGAACAGTTGTAGGTGCTATACGTACCACAGATAAATTCCCGGCACAAATCATTGACCCATGCCAGAAATCTTTCCCACTCATTCCTCGTCCCCGTTCTCCATCCATTCCAATATCGCCCTTGCCGGAGTATTGTTTTCCAGTCCGGCTCTGATCTTCTCCATTTTGTGCATATAGGCATAATATGAATTTTCAAATCGTTCCTTTTCCCGTTGAACATCAGACAGCGCTTTCTCAAGTTCACCGACTCTTGCATCCCTGGATAAAATCTCCTTTTTCAATTGTTCATTCTCCAACTTCAGCATATCCAATTCCTTCTCATACTCCTCATGATGCTTTGCCAGTTCATTGGGATCTGTAACTTGTTCAGGCTCAGAGTATTCAGCAATAACGGCTTCATCTGGCGCAAACTCGGAGAGAATAATACTCGGCATTCCTGGATCATTTGATTTTATAATTTTTGGCGGTTTTGACTTTCCTCTCGTCTCTGACGGACTTTTCAATTTTATTATCCCATAATAAAATTGTTTTTGATCTGCCGATATCTGATATGTTTCTATGACCTTCTGAGGTTCTACCGTCAAGTGAGGTGCTATCAAAGTCCAGGACATAACAAAGTTTCCGGTAAGAAGTATTTCCAAGTTCTCTTTTGAATACTGTTTTGCAAACTTGCACGCCTTAGCCAGAGTATCCCTTCCAATACCGGTTGCTTCTGATATCTTACCCAGTTCGTTTGTGCCATATTTTCCCTGATAGAAACTGTTTATGGTTTTTCCTATTTGCCAATGCGTTACAATCGTAACCTCCCCAAGCTTGACATTGAGTTGATTTATATACTCCATCATAGCTTCTTCTGTTGCCGGCTTGTAATTATTATGCTGTTCAATATCGGGCTCGATTATTTTTACCTGTAATTCCTGCACTGGCAATGATTCCTTTTGTGCAATATCCGGAAGTTTCTCTTTCTTATTGCCCACGAGAATATCATATTCGCTTCTCATGCCACTTGCTGGTTTTCCATTAATGTCCAAAACCATTTCCTGTAATTTTTCTGTAATCATTTTAATGTTCCTCCTAAAAATAGTAAGGCCGCCAGGATTAATAGATTTCCAAGGCAGCCGATAATATTGCTTTTGATTATTGTTTTATTACTTTATAAACTTCCCCATATTTTTCAGATCAATCAGTATATTATCTATAAAATGCATAAAGCTATGCTCTGCATCACGGATAAATTCGGCATAATGATTCTTTTTCTTAGGTCCCATTTTAATCAGGCTATTCATGGGAAGGTCTGAAATTCTAATCGATATGCCATAGGGTGTTCCGGGTGCTTCCATTAATTTAATTTTTGCCTCCGGGTATTCTTTCTTTATTGCCCCAAGCTTATTTTCCCATATCAGCTTGATAAGCTCACTATTCGGATCACCAGTCAGATTAAGATGTAACCCGTCGTCATTCCAGATCACAGGTAATGATAAATCTTTGTATACCTTGTCCCATTTCTCATGATTATCATGAAGTCCCATCGGTTTATCAAAAGGTTCGTTCCATGCCGGTAAATAGTAGCAGGTCCAGAATTCCAATTCCTGAACTTGCCTCATTGATGGTAATGGTTCTGCAGGATGATCATTTAAGACGGGTCCGTTTTCATAAATGTATATTATTTGAGATGCCTTTCCTTCAAATATGCGCTGTATCAACCCTTTTGCTTCAATCAGATATGTTTTTAAATCGCAATTATTGTTGTTATCGACTAACTCTCCTATACAGGAAACATTGCCCTCATAAATAATAATCCGTATCCCGGCATTTGATCCACTGCGATATGTCGTTCTGATAAATTGTTCCCAGGTGGGTGGTCCCAGTCTGAAACTGATAAGGATAATATTCTCCTTGATTTTGCCTTCCTTATTACGAGTCTTTACATGAACCTTGGATGTAAGCTCTTTGTTATTGACGATCTGTATGGATTTAATCTCCGATATCTCATGAGCATCGATATTACATACCCGAATAATCTTCCTGACTTCTTTTTTGGTGAGATATTTTTTCCATTGCACTTTGAGATGCAGTAACAGGTTATTGGTAGTTCGGGCGTTCATTATTCTTGCCCTCCCATTACCGCGTTGTTCTCTTTGTCGATCTTGTTTAGAATGAGATTGATGCCATCACGAATTATCTTGGACATGGGAGTCTTTTTCACACTGGCGCTTAATTTAAGCCGTTGATACATTTCCGGCTCTATGAGTAAATTTATAGATGTGTGTAAAATTCTTTTTCTCATGGTCTATTCCTCCTTGTTTGCTGCTATTTCGTTTGACAGTTTTTCTTGAATTGCTTCCCGGATGTAATCGGATACACTGATCTCCTGCTGATCTGTGAGCACTGAAATCTGTTCATACATCTTCTCAGGCATCACAATAGATACCGGTCTGGTATAGAGTTTCTTCTTCATGGCATTACCTCCTTTTATGAAATTGATTTTAATAATTACCTATCCCTATAATATTGTTCTGAGATGAACCGATGATTGGAAAGGTTTTATTACAGGAAACGAACTGGGGTGCGGTTTAGAAACTGACTGCGGATGGGAATGGGGTGTGGTTTGAAAATGTTTGAGGTGTAGTTAATCTTTGTGACGGACAGATATTTACAAACTGTTGACTATTAATTCAAATCATTATATCTTGAAAACATAAATAATTTCAGAGATTAAAATTCCTGAACCATTCAACCGTACATGAGGGTGTTATGGACTGATTACTAAAACCCCGTTTCTCAAAACAGAGCGGGGTTGATGTGTTTATGAAGTTCAATCGTAAGAAACCGTTCTATTCGACTCGTACAACGAATATGAAGGAGAATAATGAGAATGACCATTAAAAAATTGATTCTTGCATCCTTGCTACTTTCCATGACCCTGCTGGTCGCCGTGTCGGCGTACGCTGCGCCTCTTTACTTTCCCCACATAGCCACAAGCAATCCCTGGCAAACTGAGATAGCCATAATAAATACCAGTTCCGAGCTAACAGTCACCGGTACCCTGAGGGCCTTAAGCAACGGAGGTCAGCTCGTAGAAACCAAGGATGTCACTCTTCCTGCCCGTGGCCGGAGACAGATCATCGTTGCAGATGAGTTTACAAACCACACAAACATAGGCTACATCATCTTTGACAAAGACTCCGATACGGTCCAGGGCTACACGAAGTTTTATCAGGAAGGGGTATATAGAGCGGCAATCCCTGCGATTAAAGAGGTGAACACCTCGGACATCTATGTCCCACACATAGCCTCAAGCGCTGACTGGTGGACCGAGATAAGCCTGGTGAACACAACCTTAGCACCAAAACAACTGACCATTACCTTTAGCAATGGCCAGAGCAGGCAATTCACACTCAATGCCAACGAACACAGGGCCTTCGACATTGTGAGCCTGTTCAATAACCAACCTCAGCCGGACATTCAATCGGCGGTGATCTCAAACGCAAGCGGCGTCATAGGTCTGGAGCTATTCGGCAGTATCGGAGGTGGCAATCAGCTTGACGGAATCCTCCTTACCGACGATACCGCATCGACCATATACTACCCCCACGTGGCCAGTAATGATACCTGGTGGACCGGCATTGTGGCTTATAACCCGTCTGATTCTGCAGGGACTATAACCATTACGCCCTACAACGCTCAGGGTACCCCGCTTTCTCCCGCAACTCTTCCTATAGCTGGAAAGGAAAAATATGTCGGAGTGGTTTCCAACCTCGGCCTTCCTGCTCAGACTGAGTGGTTCAAGATAGCTTCCACGCAGCCCCTCACCGGCTTTGAGCTTTTTGCCACCTATGACGGCAAGCAGTTAGCGGCCTATGCAGGAAGCGCTGCAAAGACAGGTGTTTTTGCCAAGATTGAGAAGAACGGTTGGACCGGTATTTCCTTTGTCAATACGGAAGCCGGCGTGGCATCCGTTACCTTGACCGCCTATAACGACAGTGGAACTGTGGTGGCCACCCAGGTGCTACCTGTCGGTGGCTATGCCAAGGTGGTTAATATAGCGGAAAATATCTTCACGCAGGATATTAGCGGCGCCACCTATATTGCCTACTCATCGGACAGGAATGTTGTGGGTTTTCAGCTAAATGGCACCTCAGACGGCATGATGCTTGATGCGCTGCCTGGGCTTGCCGGAGACGGAACCGGTGGAGGGGGTTCTCAGCCGGTATTTACAGGATTTGATTTGCAGTTTAAGCAAGGTGATTACTGGCTTTATGAATGGAAAGATGTATACACGCATAGGGGATTGGTTCGTAATTTCTTTACAGGTTTGTATTCATGGGATACGACTACGAGGACTGGCACGGTTCGCATATCCCTTGGACAGCCTCGAACAATCATGGATATCACATTTTATCAGATCACAACCGAACTAACCGGCGATGCCAAGTATGTGACGTTTCCGTGGTTATATGTAGCGTCATATAACAACCAAATCTACGGATATAGGGATGATGGGGTTTATCTAATCTTTGATGCTCAGAATGGAACATGGAAGGGAGGGTCATTTTTTTATGGGGCGTCTAAGACAGATTGGTTTGGGCCTGCGGGAACATTTTCGATTTCGATTTCCAACACAGAGCCCGGGACATATTGGGTTTCATGGCCAGATAAGGGAACTAGTATTGCTGGGTATCGTCTATCGGAGTTGGAATATTATCGCCCAGGTGTAGGACCTGTAAAGCAGAAGATTATTGTCCGCTCAGAGACGTCGCATAGTGAAGAAACACTTATTTTAATTGAATCATCCCGTGGAATCTGATTTGCAATGAGCATTATAGGCATGTTCAAAAGACTGATTTTCCCTGCCCAAAAATTATTCGATATCTATGAGCCCCGTTATCCGCGGAAGACCCATTACTTCCAATGCGTACAAAATCATTTCGAAGACCTTGAAATGGCATAGGACGATCGCTATGAGAGGCGATACGGCTTTTTCAGGCCCTATGTCCGGGACGTGATTGATTTACCGTTATCTGGACTGCGGTGATCTGCATCTCGGGTTTGCCCGGGTGCGATGCTGTGATTGCGGGCATGAATATCTCCTGCCGTTTTCATGCAAGCGCCGGCATTTCTGCCATTCCTGTCATCAGAAGCGTGTAGTCGAATTTGGTGAGTGACTATCGCATATTTCTATTGATAATAAACAGAATTTAAATTCTTTGACTCTATTTAGTATGTAGGTGGAGTGTGAAAAATTCCTGCAACTGGGTTTTGCCAGCGTCTTGGATATTTCGCAGCGAGTTTTATTACGGGAGCAAAGAAACCCCATAAATATGGCACTCAATATCCCACACGCGCCTGCGCGGTGCGCAACCAATGTCGGGAATGGTTTACAAATATTGTCACAAACTGCGCAACGCGTTGCATACTCTACACGGGTTCATTCCCTATGTTTGTGGGAAAAACTGGCTTCATAGACCAAGTAAATACGCACAGATAGAAAGCAACCAACTATCGATTTTCGCTTTAATAGTAGATTTCTAATTTAAATCGTGATAGCTGAAAAAGGTATATCTATTATAAGCAAATAAAATTCCTGAACCATTCAACCTTACATGAGGGTGTTATGGACTGATTAATGAAACCCCGTTTCTCAAGGATAGAGCGGGGTTTTGTGTTTCTGAAGAATTGCCATGAATGAAGAAATAAGAAAGTATTATGAGGTTCTCGGAATTGATGCCGTAGTTGGAGAAAACAATATCGGATGAATAAGTGATGAAAAATTCACGTTTACTGGTAAAGTCGATGATGTGGCTCCTTTTCTTGCTGGCATTGGCGTATTCTGGTATTCTTTGAGGTCAGATCACTCAAACGTTCTGGCTGTTCTGTCATTCCTGTGCCAAAGCAGCAGATGTCACCCGGCGAGCAGCGCTAAACAGGGGATAATAAAATGAAGAATTTAAATCCCATATTTATCATAACAATTTTCCTAATGGCCTTTTCCCTTATTTATCCACAGGGGACTCAGGCAGGAGAAATTTATACATATACTGATAAAGATGGCAGAACTATTGTAACAAACATGCAAATTCCAGATGAGTATAAAGCAAAAGCCAAGAAAATAGATTCATACCGTGAACCATCACCATCTGAAACAAACGAACAGGACGTTGATTCTCTTAGCAAACTATATCGGACGATTTCAGGTTTAACCGGCAATGATGAAAGAGCGGGAATGAAAAAACATGCTATGAATCAAGCCGTTGAACTCCATAAGGCGCAGCTTCGGAAACAAAGATCGACACCCAGCGGTAATCAACAAGATGAGATGGAAGATGAAATGAAGCGGCAACAAAGAGAGATGAAAGCTAAAACAGAAGCCCCACTTCTTCCTAAAGGCGCAATAAATATTCGAACGGGTGAGTATTATCCACCAGGGGCTGGTGGCATAATAGAACCAAAAACGGGAACTTTTTTGCCTGATGTAGGTGCAGGCTATGTTGACCCAAGAACAGGAAAATTTATACCAAAAATTGGGCATTAATTTTCCAGGCGGCAGGACCAACAGGCAATCCCAGACTGCTCATTGATGTCCACAGTCCCCATTGCCTAAAACCGACTCCTTGTCGGACGCTGCGCTTCAAGAAGCTGCTTATCGAAGTCCGCTTGCGCCTTTTCCTTCTCCTCCGCATAACATATTGCATTATCAACACCCTCATCTTGCCAAGGCTTTTTCCCGCGATGGTAACAGCCTTTGTTCAGGTCAAGGATATACTCGTCGATCATAGCCGGTTTTGCAATTGGCCTTCCTCCGGGATCACGAAAAAATGGCATCCCGTTGTATTTCGCATAATTTCGAGCGGTTTTTGCTGATTTACCGATGTATTTTCCTATACTTTTCCAACCTGTCAACCAACCTGTCAACCCTTGGTCTCCTTCCATCTTTGCTACCTCTTTGGCTTAATTTCTGATGCATTTGAATCAATTACGTTTCCGGGCATAGAACGGGGATATAGGGAGATAGGCGTGTCTGCAACCTGAGAAATTTATCGAGTATGTCAACCTCCCTCAATCCCCTAATTTTACTTTCAGGGTGCATATAGGGTGCAAAAGCCCATTACGATTTCGATCAATCCATTATAATCCATTAAGCTAAGTATCTTAACTTATTGATATTACATAGAACATTGTCAGACTTCGAATCCGTAGGTCGCAAGTTCGAGTCTTGCCGGGCGTACCAATAAATTGAAGCTGTTCGTCGTCTGCCGGAACATTATTCAGATCGATTGACCGGCCATTTCGTGGCAGTCACTCAAATAACAGTCAGATTTACTTATCAAAAACAGAAAATCCTGTTTCACCTGCTGAACTTATACTTTGATGTACCCCCTATTCGCTACAACCAGGCGGTCTCTTCATGCCGTTTTTGATGGAGATATTTGCCGATCCTGCGGCATTCTTTATAAATGTCCGGTTCGAGCTCCCAATCATCGTGATCCCTGGTGCCTGCCGCAGGATAACGATCGGCCAATTTCGTTTAGAAATAACACCGGAGCTTTGTTTAAGGGATCGGATGTATTCAATCCAGCAGAACACCGCGTGGAAAGATATTTACATTATTCGATTCGTGATTGAAGCAACGATATCTGAACTCAATCGAGCACATGGAATAGGCAGATTGCAAGTACGCAGAGCTGTCAAAATTTGTTTTGCGATAGTTTGTAAAGTCACAGCAAGCAATATTAAGAGATGGGCAAAAGCCCATACCGGATGTTAAGGCAAGGAATTGCAGCGTCTTTTAAACATCTTTTTTGAACCGCAACAGCGAACGCATTCCCCGTCGCTTACTGCGGGGTTAGTGAGCGAATTATAAAAAGATAAATAGTCCTTACGGTCGAAGATTCTCCGTAGCTTGCTACGGAGAGCTTCAATATTTAAATATACTCGAAGTACATTTGAATAAAATATGATTTGCTTCAGTTAAAAAGAGTTGCTGAACTTTATTTGATATAACGATTTATAAAAAAGGTACTTATTTCTCAGGAATCTACTTTGATGTACGTTATTCTTTATTTGTCCCCCAAAACTTAAGGCATCCTGCAAAGCCGGAAGCCCACATTGTTGCTCCTACGGTTCTGGGTGATATCGAAGCGATCCGCTGAACGGCAGCGCCTTTCAAAGAAATACCAACTGCCGCTCCGAATCACCCGCCTCGAACCCGAGGAAGGACCAGCAGGATCGGTAATACTGTCCGGGGGATAATTTCCGTACCAGTCCTGGCACCATTCCCACACATTCCCGTGCATGTCGTACAGCCCCAATTTGTTCGGAGCGAAAGCCCCCGTCCTAACTGTTGTTTCCCTGTACGATCCTCTTGAGCAGCCTGCAAGAGGTTTACTCCCGTCATAATTAGCATGGTCGGTTGAAAGACATTTTCCCGTACTGAAAGGAGTTGCAGTTCCAGCCCTTGCCGCATATTCCCACTCGGCTTCAGTTGGAAGGCGGTACCTGCTTGCACCCTCTTTCCGGTTAAGCCACCTGATAAACTCCTGAACATCGTTCCATGACAAGCACGTTACAGGATGGTTTTCAGACTGAACTAAATCCGGGTTGTCCCAATAGATACCTGCCTTCTTCACCCATATCCTTTCCCAGAAATGCGTGCCACCGCTAGTTTCGGCTTCGGTCTTATATCCTGAATCCTTCGAAAAGGCCCGCCACTGGCCAACCGTAACTTCAGTCTCCCCCATGTAAAACCCTTTGGTAAGGGTCACCTTGTGCTGTGTCTCATCGCTATCCCGCCCCGGTTCATCTGCCGGCGATCCCATAATGAATGTCCCGGGCCTGATATAAACAAATGTCATTCCGATAGAATTGGTATATTTTGGTTCCGGCTCCGCCGGCTTAAGTATTGCTTCGGTTGCTGCGGCCGGTGTGCAGTATAAGAAATAAACCAAAAAGAGTGACACAAAAAGGGCTTTCATCTCCTTCTTCATTTGCACAGCCTCATTGTAAAAATGTTGCAGGAATTAAGTAAACTACCTCCGCATAGCGGGTGGCTTTTAAATTGCGGCCGCAGGCCGCTGTTGAAGCTCTCCGCCGCAGAGCGGTCGGAGAATGCGCTCGCGTTTCGGTTCAAAGCGTGCCTTCAGGAACGTTTGTTAAAGTTTTAACCCTATGCCTGACACAGGATTTGTTTAAAACAATAAAAGGGGCTTCTCCCGATTAGGGGCATATATAACGTTCGTGCAGAACGTTCATAACTCTAAATCCATGTCAGATGGTGCATGTGGGGTTTGACACCCTCTCTATCATTACTTTTAATGAGATGCCATCGTCCAATCACTTCCCGAGATGAAAAAAATCGGCTGCATGCGATGGTTGAACCGCGTAATACGCGGAATTTCGGTTTTTATCCGTAAACACGCCGTTGTTACGGTGATGATGGTTGTGTATATATAATGCGTCAAAAAGAACGCATAAGAATTTTGACGGGTCTGCTGAAATGCGGACTTAAAAGACCACGTTACTCATGGTTTGTCAATGAATTATAATGGTTATCTAAAACTCTCCATCAGAAATGCGCAAGGAACATAAATGATTCCCGCCCGAAGTCTTGTATGGGTGCGCCGGATCATAAAAAAAATGTTGTGGGAAGTTATTTTAACCGAATGGTTTTCTCTTGAACCTGGGGAAACTATTCTGATAAGGAGTCGGCAACATTAAAGGAGACCATTTTTGAAAAGCAACATATCCGCACCCGACGATTTCAAAGGCGTATTTTCAATTGCCATGTCCCAGTTCGGCCTTGCGTTCTGCTTCAATGTAGTCATGTCGTTCATGCCATTTTACATAATCCGGGTCAGTCCATACACCGCCCATGAAACGATTCTCTGGACCGGCCTGATCATGGGGCTCAATTCATTCATCGCCGCGTTGGCTGCACCTTTCTGGGGAGGTTTGACCGCAACGATCCGTCCCAAGGCTCTCTTCCAATGGGCCTTTTTCTTCAACGCTATCATCTTCCTTCTCATGGGATTTACGGCCAACCTCCCTCTGCTCCTGGGATTACGCCTGATCCAAGGGGGTCTCGGCGGCGCTTCCACCATCGGGCTCTTCATGATTTCAGAAATATCGTCCCGTGAACGGCTGGCCGGAAACCTGAGCCTGTACCAGAATTCCATGACCGCCGGTCAATTGCTGGGACCTCCCGTCGGAGCATATCTGGCTGCACATATAGGATACCGGAGTCCTTTCGTATTCTCTTTTGTTTTGTCCGGAGTTACCCTTCTGCTATGCCATATCTACGTAGCCGATATGGGCAAGAAGCAGACGTACCAGAGCGAGAAGATCCCCCTGGGCAGGGGCGTCCTGTGGGGATGGGCTCTGATCCTCATCGCAGCGATCCACCTGACCTTTCTGCCGAGCATCCTGCCCCATATCCTTGATGGGTTCGGACTGTCGGGTGAAAAAGCCCTGAAATCGGCGGGGTTCATCATGATGGGCTATACAGCAACGGCAATCGCCGGCAGCTATCTGATCAGCCGCCTGACACACGGGACAAAAATAGTCAGGACGATTGTCGGAGTGTGCCTTACCGCAGCCATTCTGCAGGCCCTGCTGTTCGTCTCCAGGGGAGTCGTCAGTTTTACAGTAATCCGGATGCTCCAGACCGGCGCCATCGCCGCCGTCCTTCCCCTGGTTATGGCCAATTTCGCATCCGGCCTGGGCGGGACAGGGATTGGCTTTCTCAATTCGGCGCGCTTCGCCGGAAATGCCTCAGGCCCTCTGATGGCAACCACCGTACTTGCCGGTTCGGGCCTGCTCACCCTCTATCTGCTGATTTCAGTTTTGACGGCCGGTACAGTTTTGGCTTTCTGGATCACCAATAAAAAAATAAAGACAGCCTAAGGAATGTAAAGAGACAACAGGGGTTCGGTCTTTAATATATACAGGCATCAAGTATGGACAGAACCGCATCAATTACCTCCTCTGAAGCTTTCCCGATCTGCCTGGCTTCACATACGCTAAAATCAATGGACTTCACCTGTTCAACCATGATAAATCAGGTTACACGGGGCTGTTCCACCCTTTTTGAATTTTCGTGACCGTATCTGCACCTCCAATGTATATCCGAAGTATAGCCTGTAGAGAAGAAACCTGCGTCAAGTTTGACTTAGACCTGTTTTGCACGCGCAGGATAACCAGTCTGTTTACTTGCCCTTACCGGAATGTATCAGTTCGATTACCGTTACTTCAGGAGGAGACATCAAACGGATAGGAGGCCCCCACGTGCCGGTCCCCCTGCTCACATAGAGAGAGGAGTTTCGGGGATACTGCGCAAAACCTGTCCTTACTGGATAAAAAACAAAGGTCAGAAGGTTAAAAGGGAATATCTGCCCTTTGTGGACATGTCCTGAAAGCTGGAGATCGAAGTGGCCCAGGCTCTCCGGGTCAACGGACGGGCGGTGCTTGAGAAGCAGGGTAAACCTGTCCGGCGGTACTTTCAGCAAAAGGCTTTTTTCCGGGACCGGCCTGAAACCGGCGATCTTCCCAATCGCAGGATCATCAATCCCCACGACATTTATCAGTCCGCCAGCCGTTATCCCTTCATTGCGAAGCACCCTAAAACCCGCCCGTTCGGTAAAACCGATGGCCTGGTCCAGTCCCGCATACACCTCATGATTGCCGGTCACGGCAAACTTGCCTAATTCAGGACGAATATCCTGCAGGAGTTCAGCAAGCCCTGTCATACGGTTGATCTGCCCATCCACAAGGTCCCCGGTGGAAATAAGAAGATGGGGCGAAGCTCTCCTGATCTCTGCAATAATCCTCTTCAAACGCTCTCCCCTGACTATCAGTCCGAGATGCACGTCAGATATCTGGACTATGGTGATCTTCCCTGCTGCGCGCGAAATTTTAGGAGTGTTTATGACAACCCGTTCGATCCTTATGTCACGCGCTTCGAAATAGCCGTACACACCAGCTGCCGCTGCCCAGGCAACAGACAGGATTAAAGCGGTGCGTTTATCGCAAAAGAGCGCTGAATAATTCCAGTGGAATATAAATCCTGCTAAACGAAGAAGCCCGTGGTATATGTCAATGGCCAGCGAAGCGGTGAAGAAGAGGAAGATGAATCCCATCCAGAGGTAGCCGGTATAGGCCATAAAGCGCGCAAAAGTTTCGAGGCCCCTGTTTTCCAGCACCCTGACCTGCACCGGTGTAACAACCATCAGAAAGAGAAAGAGGGCCAGAAAAAGTGAGGCCGGAATCCCCGGGGAGAGCGCCGCTTTCACCTTGCTGAAAACATAGAGATGGGCGCCGCCATATATAAGGAAAAAAGCCAGGAAAAAAAGGCTCATCATCACCCCGCTGTAAATTGTTGCTAATTTCATAATTTTGACGTCCTCCGCAGCTTACTCCCTCCGGTGTGCCGTGATGATGGAGGCTGCTGTTACTGCAAGGACAATGATTCCGCCGCCTGCAAGCGCGTATGTGCCGGGAGCCTCTCCTATCGCAAAGAATACCCATATCGGGTTGAATACCGGTTCTATGACTGCGACAAGAATCGCTGAAACCGCGGAGACACGTTTAATCGCGATGGAAAACAGAATCGACGACACGCCGACCTGAACCACACCCAGCACCGCGATTGCGAGTAGAGCCTTGGTTGATATATGCGGCGCCGGAAGAAAAAATGATATCACGATGCATATCCCGGCAGTGAGCCAGTGGGACAGAAGGATAGATTCGAGCGGCGAACCGTCTTTTTGCATGCGCATGAATACAAAATAAAAACTGAACGTGACGGCCGACATTACTGCAAGAATATTACCGAACAATTTTCCGCCGCCAAGTTCATCAAAAAACATTACGATCATACCTGCCGCTACAACCGGAATTGCGGCATAATGTTCAATCCGGGTGCGCTCCTTCAGCATGATGGCTCCGGTAAAGGCGGTTAAAACAGGCGCTATATACTGCAGAATGATCGCATTAGCCGCAGTTGTGGTTTTATTGGCTGAAACAAACAGCAGCATGGTGGCCGCATTAGCTATTGCAGCGGCAATCTGCGGAAAAGAAAGATGAATAACGGGTCGCTTTAAATAGACGAGAATAACGATTGATGCGACGAAACTGCGCATGCCTGCTATCGCAATCGGGTTCCAGTCGATTACTTTTATAAACAATCCTGCGAGGCTCCAGAGAAACGCTGTGGCTGCCATTGCAAGAATGCCCACACTCTTATTTGGAATTTCCATTTAATATCCCGAATCAAGTACGATTGACTTCAGTTAAACCAAATCCTATCTTCTTTCTTATGGTAATCGCCGTAAATACGTTCCGTTTGGATATGTGCGCATATGCAAACAAATTGACAGCTCCAAATCGGAACATTATTCTTACAACCGCCATGGAGCAGCAGGTTTTAATAAAAAAAACAAAAGGGTTACAGTAGATATAATGCTGTAACCCTTTCTTTCCGCCACAGGCGAAATCTTCCTATTTTTCTTTCTTCTTATCCTTCTTTTCCTGCCGTTTTTCCTTTATCGATTTAGCCGGCTTCTTTTTTTGCTCTTTTTTTCTGTCCATTGCTTTAGCCATTCTTATCCTCCTTTGTCCTGTTTGCTGCCTTTTATGAAATCAGAATATACCCAGATCTTTTAATACATTGTTTATTCCGAGCTTCTGAACCTTAAGCCTTATAAACTCTGAGATTGTCGGCTGGTATGGTTTTACACGGAGATGCTTCCGTATTTCCCTCGGTGTTCTCGATCCCTTGTGATTATTGCATGCTCTGCAGGCGGCCACACAATTTTCAAAAGTCGTCTCCCCGCCTTTAGACCTCGGCACAATATGGTCGATTGTCAGTTTCTCCTTCTCCGTGCCGCAATAAGCGCATTTGAACCCGTCTCTTATGAGAACATTTTTCTTGCTGAAAGGGACCCTGCTTCTGAATATGGTCCTGATTAGTTTTATCAGCTTCATGACAGCGGGAATTTTCATAAGGACCCCGCCGGAAGTTTTTATAAAGGTCTCGGAATATGAAAGGACCTCAACCTTTCCCTTTGAAAGAAGGCAGACCGCTCTTCTCCAGTTTACAAGATTAAGGAATGTGTAATCCGAATTAAGTAAAACACACTGGGGCATAATATATCAGCCTCACCTGCCAAGAGATGACCGATTTCCGGTTTTTGGTTCCTGGTTCATAATTCTATTCGATATTTTATTCCTCGAACCCTTGACTCCTTGAATCCTTGAACCCTTTCTTTTCACTCTTCCCTGCTGCCTGCAACCTGTTGCCTCTCGCCTGTTTATTTTTGTGGACAATAGCAAATATGAAAAATAAAATCAATATTCAGGGTTTTTTGTCTGCGATTTCTGATGCCTGTTTAACAAAGATTCCCATATATATTTGATTTTAATATGCAATGCAGATATGATGCAATTGCCGTGAAGAGTTCAAACCGTGTGGCAAAGCACAGAGTCGTAAAGCACAAATCGTGAGGTGTGAGGGAAAATCAGTGATCAGTTATCTGTGATCAGTCATCAGTGATCTGTGATCAGGGAAAAGAACGTGAAGCGTAAACCGAAGTTCGATGTCCGATATTCGAAATTCGATATCCGGTTTTTTATCACTTGAATCCTTGAGCCCTTATTACCATAAACCGGAAACCTTATTTACATGTTTATACCGACAACAAAAGAAGAAATCAGAAAACTGGGCTGGGAGTCGCTCGATGTTATTCTCTTAACAGGAGACAGCTACATCGACAGTCCTTTTGTCGGAGTTTCGGTCATAGGGAAACTCCTTATCAAAGAGGGATTCAGGACAGGAATAATAGGGCAGCCTGATATTAATTCGGGAACCGACATCTGCAGGCTTGGCGAACCGGGGCTCTTCTGGGGCATCACGGGCGGATGCATTGATTCGATTGTTGCAAATTATACGGCCTCGAACAGGAGAAGAATGAATGATGATTATACTGCGGGAGGCGACAATATCCGCCGCCCTGACCGGGCGGTCATTGCATACTCAAATCTTATAAGAAAATATTTCAAAAACACAAAGCCGCTTGTTTTGGGAGGCATGGAAGCCAGTTTACGAAGAATTCCTCATTACGATTCCCGGACTGACCATCTCCGCAGGTCGATATTATTCGATGCAAAAGCGGATTATATCATTTACGGCATGGGTGAAAAAACAGCAGTTGAACTTGCGAAAAAAATGAAAAGCGGAAAAGAAACAAGGGATCTTCCGGGTATCTGCTATGCCGGAAAGGAAAAACCGGAAGGGTATATAGAGCTGCCTTCGTATGAGGTTTTGCTGAAAGAGAAAACCGCATTTATTGATATGTTCAACATTTTTTACAGGAACAATGATCCTGTTACGGCAAAGGGCTTGTGTCTCAGGCACGACAACAGGTATCTTATTCACAATCCTCCGGCGTCATGTCTTTCAACCGTAGAACTTGATGAAATTTATGACATGGATTTTGAAAGAGATCTCCATCCTTTTCATAAAAATGAAGGCCGGGCAAGAGCTCTTGAAACAATTAAATTTTCCATATCAACCCACCGGGGATGCTACGGTGAATGTAATTTCTGCGCCATATCCGTCCATGAAGGAAGAACCGTCAGCTGGCGAAGTGAAGAATCAATCATCAGTGAGGCAAAGCGCATGGCATCACATCCTGATTTCAAGGGATATATCCTTGACGTCGGAGGACCCACGGCGAACATGTACGGATTTGAATGTGAAAAAAAGCTCTCCGGCGGAAGCTGTGCCGATAGACGATGCATCCATCCGAAAGTCTGCCCTAAATTAAAACCGGATCACGGCAGGCAGATATCACTGCTTGCGAATCTGAGAAAAATAAAGGGAATAAAGAAAATATTCATATCATCAGGCATAAGGTATGATCTTCTCCTTTCGGACAAAACACGGGGAGAAAAATATTTAAAAGAGATCGTGCGGCATCACGTGTCCGGCCAGCTTAAAATAGCCCCCGAACATACCGAAGAAAAAGTCCTGCAAAAAATGGGAAAACCCGGAACAAAACCGCTTCTTGAATTCGTTGACCTTTTTAACAGGCTCACAAAAGAGGCCGGGAAAGAGCAATACCTGACATATTATTTTATGGCGGCTCATCCCGGATGCAAAGAAGAGGATATGAAAAAACTCAAGTCGTTTATTTCCCGTAATTTAAAGATTAACCCGGAGCAGGTCCAGATTTTCACTCCTTCACCTTCCACCTATTCCACGCTTATGTATTATACTGGTATGGATCCCTTTACAAAAGATAAAATTTATATTGAAAAAGATGTTATAAAAAAGGAAAAGCAGAAAAGCATTATAACGTCAAAAGGAACCCATAGATATGAAAAAGCATAATTACTTCAGTATTTTGACTATTTTGATCCTGCTTGCAGCCTGTTCTGTTTCAGCCGCTGAATCCGCGAAAGATAACAATAATGACAAAAACATCATCCTTCCTGACGAAACTCTGTTTAATCCTCTTATGGCCGACCCTCGCTGGCCGCATTTCTCGGTCGCATACCAGAGTTACATAAACGATGATGAACTGAATAATGTCGGCGCAACAAGCTTCGGCGAGACATTTCCCTTATACAGCGGAAATGCTTTCGGATGGCGATGGATCACCGGAATACAGGCAGCCGTCTTTGCCTTCTTCAACCTTGATGCAGACTCGATGGACCTGGTAAATGCCGATTACTGGGTAGGAATACCGCTGGCATGCAGGAAGGAGAACTTCTCTGGACTTTTCAGAATCTTCCACCAGAGCTCTCACCTCGGGGATGAATATCTTTTATATAATAAAATTGACAGGGTAAATTTGAGCTACGAGGGCATAGACGTCAAATTCTCCTATGACATCGACAAGGCCTTCAGGGTGTATGCAGGTACGGGGTATATTATTCACAAGGAACCCTCCGGTATAGATCCTCTTTCTGCGCAGTTCGGTATGGAATACAGAAGCCCCGGAACATTTCTGTCAAACAGGGTGAGGCCCATAGCCGCAGTTGATCTGAAAACCTGGGAGGAAAACGACTGGGATGCAGACATATCGGCAAGACTGGGTTTACAGCTTGAAAATGTCGAATCAAAAAACCGCAAGGTTCAGCTCATGCTCGAATACTTCAGCGGCCATTCGCCTCACGGACAGTTTTATAACCGGACTATAGAGTATGCCGGACTCGGTATACATTTTTATTTTTAATAATCTTGACGGCTTCTTAATAAGTCATTCTGCTTAAGTTGCACTTCATCTTTCCTCATTGCAGCGTACCAGTTAGTACGTTTCATTCCTCAAGATTCGTGCGCCTTGCATAATGAGCTTTTTACTTTGCCGTCAGAAATATGCTGCCGCAAAATGGCATAATATTAGCTTCTTACGAAATATTCAAAGGTGATGTTTATGGATAGTATCGATCTTTTCGAAAGAATAACCGGGGCAATCATAAGCTTCCGGAATATTAATGAACCATGGAGATTTGGCGTCTTTCTGATTTTCATGGCGGCGGGAGTAACGTTATTTGAAATCTTCTTCCGATTCATTAAAACACGATTCACGGAATTTATCAGGAAAAAGGGCTGCAGCCCCGAAAACTGGAATCTTTCTCTTTTCAGGCCGTCAGTAAGGCTTGCTTTTATTGCGCTGATCATCAGGCTGTTCGAACCCCTTTTCATTTTTTCACATGATCAGCAAACAATTGTAAGGATTATTGAGCTGTTCCTGCTGGCCATATCAATAATTCTTCTCTTCTACGAAGGGATAAGCCTGCTTGACAGGCTGCGCCTGCTGTTGCCTGAAGGGTTCAGAAGCCAGTTCCCGGAAGAGACCCTCCATAAACTCAAAAGAAATCTTAAAATTTCCATATTTATCTTTGTTATTGCCGGATTTTTATGGTTTCACAAATCTATGCTTCCGGAAACGGTTTCAGGTCATTTTTTATGGCCGTACCTCATGTCGACTGTCGCGGTTTACATCATCTTTGTTGTTGCCGGACAGACGGACAGGTTTTTTTCTGGCATCATTGCAAGCATTAAGGACTCGGAAGGGGAAAAGAGGTTCTGCATTATCCTTAAATCGACGATATGGCCGGCAAGGCTTCTTTTTGCCGCATTTGCACTTCTTATCACCATGAAGATACTTTCGCTTCCTCCTTCCATTGAAAGAATTGCGGAACATTCAGAGGGAATCATTACAACAATTGCAGTTGTTTTATTCCTGTACAGCCTCGTTGACGTTGGGGTTTACCAGATAACGGAGTACGCAGGCAGGAAAAATACACAGCTTGATCTTTCCTTTGTTCAGATGTTCCGCATCATTGCAAGGGTGCTCGTTATCGTTTTCGGAACGGTTTATCTTATACAGGTTATCTTCGGAAAACCTATGAGCACACTCCTGGCAGGCCTTGGAATCGGAGGGCTGGCCGTCGCCCTTGCAGCCCAGGATACATTGAAAAATTTCTTCGGGAGCATCATGATAATGCTCGACAAGCCGTTTGGAATAGGCCAGCTCGTACAGGTAGAGGAGTTTAAAGGAACTGTTGAGAAGATTGGTTTCAGGTCAACGAGAATAAGCACTATAGATGGCCATATAGTCACCATTCCTAATGAAAAAATAGCAGTCGGAAACATAAAAAATATCGATAACAGGTCTTTCATACGCAGGTCTGCCAATATTACGATCACCTGCGATACCCCGCCCGATAAAGTCGAACGTGCGGTTTTACTCATAAAAGAGATTCTTGCAAATCACGAGGGGATGCTCCCAGATTATCCACCGAGGGGTTTTTTCGATGAATTCAATGATGTATCTCTCAATATAATGATGATATACTGGTATTCACCCCCCGATGACTGGAAATTCAAAGCCTTTTGCGAAAAGGTGAATCTTAAAATCATGAGAGCATTTGAAGCCGAGGGAATCGAATTCGCATTTCCCACGACAACGACGTATCTTGCGCAGGACAACAAAAGGCCTCTGCATATTAACCTTACCGGCAATGTTAATCTCAAGGATAGTGACAATGATTAAATTACATGATATGTATATAACAGTTCTGTAAAAAGTGCATTCTTTTACCATGAAGGCCGCGAATAGCGCGAAGGAGCGGAAATGAAAAAGTCCATCACCGGCAGGAAAAAGTCACTGATTGTCGCGCACAGGGGCGCAAAAGAGGAAGCGCCTGAAAATACCCGCTCGGCTTTTGACGCTGCACTGAAATATCCTGTTGACGGGGTTGAATTCGATGTCAGATCCACCCGCGAAGGAATCCCGGTAATACATCATGATAAAACGCTGTCGCGGATCACAGGATCGCACAGGAAAATTGAATCCTGCTTCTTTAACGAACTCGCCGATTCAGACTGGGGGAGCTGGTTTTCCAAAAACTATTCGAAAGAAAGAATTCTGACATTTGAGAAGGCAATCGATATCTACTGCAGAAGAACCCGCCTTTTTATTGAAATCAAATCCGATGAAGAATATTCCCTGTCGGAAACATCCAGGATTCTTACACTAAAAGTTTTGGAGATCATAAAAAAGAAGGTGCCGCATAAGCATTCAGGAAGTATTTATATCCTTTGTTTCAACCCGAAATTGCTCGAATTTGCCTACGGCAAGGCACAGGCATATAAATATGTTTTTAATCTTTCCGGAGCTTCTTTGACTCAGGCGTCTTATCCTTCTTACATTCACGGACTCTGCCTCCCGATAGCAAACCTTTCAGGCGGCTTCATCGATAAAGCCAGGTCCGGCGGTTATTCAGTATTAACATACTCATGCAACACGCCGAAACAGGCGGTAAAGGCCCTCGACTTGGGCGCCGACGTTATCATGACGGACAGCCCCGGCCGAATCTGCAGTTTTCTGAAAAGAGAAATTTGATCGACCTTTAATTAGTCGTATGTGGACGGATATTAGATTTTTGGGAAAGCGAGCTTATTAAGATTTTTGGTAACCATTCAGCCGCAGATTTCCAAGGATGAACTCAGAGAGATTTAAATACAATAATTATTCAGGAGCCTGACTTCTGGCTCCTGAGCAGTTATAATTTTTTAACAAATTTGTCAAACTCATTCCAGAGGGTTTTTCTTACAGGATCTCTTTCTTTCAGTATCTCGTGGTATGAATCAGGAATGCTCACGAAGCTGCTTTCTCCCATTACTGAACAGATGGCTCTCTGGGCGGCTTCAGATACTATTCTGTCCTTACCGGCGCTGACAATCAATACCGGAGTTTTTATTTTCCCGGCGTAATCTGCGTCCGACAAAGTGTTTATCGATCTAAAAGTCGCTGCAAGCCATCCGTATGTGACGCCTCCCAGAGCAAGTTCGGGGTTTTCGGCAATTGCCTTGTGCTCATCCATGAAGCGAACGGGATCTGATGTAAGCAGGTTTCCCTCAAACTTTATGCTTTGGAACGAATAGTCTCTGGAACCTGCCGAATATGCGCCGGCGCAACCTATCCCTGAAACAAAACGGGCCGCCAGTCTTATAAGCCATTTCGGAAACTGCGGAACGAGAAGATCAATCATGGGGGATGTCAGGGCGGCTTTGTCGGCCGCCTCCGGGAAATCATGCAAAAAACGAAGCGCTATGTGTCCGCCCATCGAATGGGCAAGAATTATCAGGGGCGGGATGGCGACAGGTTTCACGATACTGTTAATAAAATAATGCAGATCCCCTATATATTCCCTGTAGTCGTTTATATGGCCTTTATGCCTGTTTGCAAGAAGACGGGTTGAAAGGCCCTGCCCCCTCCAGTCCATACTGTAGACATCAAATTGCCTCTGCTTCAGCTCCTCTATCGTGTCTGCATACTTCTCCATGAACTCTTTCCTGCCGCCAAGCAGAATAACGGAGCCTTTTATTCTTTTCGCCCCGCAGTTCCATATTCCATAACGGATTGAAATGTTATCTGAAGAATTGAAATAATCAAAAGCCAAAGCCGGTATTATCCTCCGGAAGATCAAGATAAACTGTAGCTGCTCAGGAGTCAGAAGTCAGGATCCGGAATTCAGAATAGAAGCGGTATATGCCTCCGGCAACTTACTTACTTCTTCAAGTTGAGCACTGGCAAAGTATCACCATAACCAAAGCAGAGTTCCTTTTTATTCTGGCTTCTGAATTCCGGTTTCTGGCTCCTGAATAATTATTCTATTTAAATCTCTCTGCGTTTATCTGTGTAATCAATAGCCGAATAGTTGCGATAAAGTTATGTTGACCGTTCTTATTTTTCTTTATATAAACCAGCCGGAATACACAATAAGCCTGATATAAAGTCAACTTAATAATTCATTGGGATTAAATGGATCAAGGATTCCGGAGAAAGAATAATGGCAAAACACTCTCATAACTTTATTGAAACATACACCGGCCTTGTCGGATTCGGTTTTGACAGAGAAACCGATGAAAACGCGATCCGGTACTACCTCCAGAAATTTTCTGACGACACCCTCATGGAAAAACTGGTCGGAAGGCTCACGGACGACGAGCTTTCCGAAATATTTTTCATGATAAATAAAATTCTTAAAAATCACCTGAGCGAACCTGAGTATCACTCGCTTTTTTTGAAAGACAATGAATAATTACGGCTTAGCAAAAAATATAACATCCCGTCACTCCCGTGAAAACGGGAGTCCAGAACTATTTGAATAAAATGGATAGCGCTCACGCTTCACCAATTGCCCCGCTTACGCGGGAATGACGAAAAAGAGAATATCCGGACTTTTTTACGAGTCCATCATAAATAAACAGCGATTAAGGATAATTTATGCTGACAGAAAAACAACTATACAAATATGCAGATGTGCTTATCTGGGGGCTTAAGACAGCCCGTAGAGGCAAATTTAAAAAAAATGACACGGTTTTAATCAGATATAACATTCCCGCTTTAAGGCTTGCAGAAATCTTATTCGAAAAACTCCTGAAGATGGGCATAAACCCGGTTCTCAGAACAAATCCCACACCGGTCATGGAACGCAGCTTTTACGATATTTCAAACAGCAGGCAGCTTGTTTTTACATCTCCCGGCGAAGAGGAGCTTTATAAAAACATAAACGGCAGCATCTTTCTCCATGCTCCCGAATCGATAACTCATTTAAGCGGTGTCGATCCGAAAAAAATCGGCAAAGCCGCTGTCGCTAGAAAACATCTAAGGGATGTAATCGACAAGAGAGAGGAGGAAGGCGTTTTCGGCTGGACGCTTTGCATGCTTCCGACAGAAGAACTGGCTAAACATGCCGGACTATCCATGAAGGAGTACACAAGCGAAATCGCCGCCGCATGCTTTTTAAATAAGGAAGCGCCTGTCGAAGAATGGCAGAAAGTATACGGCAACGCCGCAAGGATAAAGAAATGGCTGAACGGCATGAAAGTTGCGTCATACCTGATTGAATCGGAAAATATCGACCTTGAAATCACGCCCGGTGAAAAGAGAAAATGGATCGGCATATCGGGGCACAATATCCCGAGCTTCGAGTTATTCATTTCTCCGGACTGGAGGGGAACGAAGGGAAAATATTTTGCCGACCAGCCGTCATACAGGAGCGGCAATTACGTTGAAAAAGTTAGTCTGGAGTTCAGGAAGGGTTCTGCGGTAAAGATTGAAGCGGAAACAGGTGAAGAGTTTGTAAAAAAACAACTGGCAATGGACAGGGGCGCAAACAAAATCGGGGAATTTTCCTTAACCGACAGACGATTTTCAAAAATAAACAGGTTTATGGCCAACACGCTCTTTGATGAAAACTACGGAGGGAGCTTCGGCAACTGCCATATAGCAGTCGGCTCTTCATATTCCGACACATTCTCGGGAGACCCCAAAAAGCTGACGAAGGAGATTAAGAAAAACCTGGGATTCAATGACTCGGCGCTCCACTGGGATCTTGTCAATACCGAGAAAAAAAGAGTCACCGCACATCTTGCCGGAGGGGGAAAAGTTATAATCTACGAGAAAGGAATGTTTACTGTCTAGAAAAAGCTTTACAGAAAAGCCGACGCGTTCTGCCGCATCATTTCGAAGTCTGCTTCGGACAGGCCGGCACCGAGAACAATTTTTAATGCCTGTTCCCTGGTTATAAGGTCCGAAGGGGCGTGGGTGTCCGTATTTATGACAAGCTTTGCGCCTGCTTCAACTGCAAGTTTGGCCACATGCCCGTTGGTCAGGCTGTGCCCCTTGCGTGCCGTAATCTCGAGAAGGATGCCCTTCTCTTTCGCCATGAGGACCTCCTCCATAGATATAAGGCCCGGATGCGCGAGAATATTTACACCCGCATCTATCGCCGCCCTGTTTGTGCCCGGAGCAACTGGTTCGGCTATTGTTTCCCCGTGGACGATTATGATCCTTGCGCCAAGGTTCCTCGCTCTTTTCGCGCATTCAGCTATCATGGGCGGAGGCACATGGGTAAGCTCGATCCCGGGAATAACCTTTATCGTCATGAACCGGTTCAGGTCAATTGCCACACCTACAATTCTCGGAACAACAAAATCTATGTTTGATGAGTCCCCGTGATCAGTTATTCCTATTCCCGCAAGGCCAAGATGCTCGGCTCTTCTCGCAAGTTCCGAAGGGATCAGGACTCCGTCGCTGAACAATGAAGGGCATGAAGATCTAGCACTTGTATTCTCCTTATATTTTTTACGAAGCCGTGGAGCATTTAATTATGGTTCTTCTCCCAATTAGTTGGGAGAAAGGGTTCCATGATTCGAGGGGTCAAGGGTTCAAGTGTTTGTTTTCCAATGATTTTATTAAAGCTTTCATCATCCTCTCAAACTCCCTGATATCCCTTTGAAACCCGAAACACTTTCAGTATCAAGATGGCTCA
>Ga0105099_10000373_pt1 | contig 30726 bp, 45 predicted proteins | sample PPLLak3cmMay2015_2_FD_79138 | JGI IMG/M metagenome (GOLD analysis project Ga0105099, IMG submission 79138) | Freshwater sediment microbial communities from Prairie Pothole Lake near Jamestown, North Dakota, USA - PPLs Lake P8 Core (1) Depth... | ecosystem: Environmental > Aquatic > Freshwater >... | reverse complement strand
TGCTGGCAAGCGCAAAGGAATGAGTACAAAAGATGAACAAGAGATTTTAACGCTTGACCATTACTTGCAACTTAAATCCGAAGGATATGAGTTTGAAGGGCAATCGTATTTATTTTGGGAGTATATGCGATTAATTTATGAAGTAAAGCCAAAATACTTTTTACTTGAGAATGTAATGATGGGAGAGAAATGGGAGAAAGTTTTAAGCAAAGCGATTGGAGTTACTCCAATTATGATTAATAGTTCACTTGTATCAGCTCAGAATCGAAAGCGATTGTATTGGACAAATATCGGAATGGAATCCGCTGGCTTATTTGGTTACCCAGTAAGTATAATTGATCAGCCAAAAGACAAAGGAATATTGCTTAAAGATATACTCCAAAGCGATGTTGATGAAAAGTATTTTTTGAGTGATTTGGCAATTGAAAGAATTGAAAGGCATAATAACGACTCATTAAATAACGAAAAATCAAATTGCATTTTAGCTGGTTACCATAAAGGAGGGGGAAGAGATCAACAGTACATTGTTCATAATACAATGCCACGCTCCTCAACAACAGGTAAAGGAGGAACAGGGCCGCTTAGTCGAACTGATGGTAAGACTTATTGCCTCGATACTGGTAGTACTAATGCGATTGAAATAAAATGCGCGAGAATAACAGGAAGAAATCCTGATAATCCTAAAAGTAGAAAGCCATGTAGTAATACAAAACAGTTTCTTGAAAAAAGATTTGACGAGAAAACAGGTACTTTGACTACAATACAAAAAGACAATGTTTTAACTTTTGACTCAAAAATCCGTAGGCTTACACCTGTTGAATGCGAGCGATTGCAGACAGTTAAGGATAACTACACAAATTATGTAAGCGACTCGCAAAGGTATCGAATGCTGGGTAATGGTTGGACTGTTGATGTAATTGCTCACATATTTGGTTATTTAAAATAAATTTGTATATTTGACCGCCGCCAAGAGAAAACACACAACTAACAACACCCTTCTTTTGCACTTGGCGGTCAATTGAGGGGTGTTTGTTTTTATTTATAAGCAAATTTATTTGATTATTCACTTATGAAATACATTTTAATTTTTGCACTATACGAGATAGTAAGACCAAAAGCGATTGAGTTGTTTCACTACATTATAAGCAAGCTATGACACTAAAAGAGGAATTTATTCAATTATTATTTACAAAACACAATCAAGTTTTTAATAATTTTGAAATTGTAAGCATAAGTCACTTTGATGAAAATAAAATATCTATACTTTGCAAAATAGAAGGAGAGTTAAACGCAGTTGATTATACTAATAAATATGCAGAAAAAATTTATAATTTATATTTAGAATATGACCGAGCAGCAAATACAAACAAAGATTAAACGCAAATTGATTGAGCGCGGTTGGTATGTCACGAAACTTATAAAGACATCGACCAACGGCATACCCGACCTACTGGCAATCAAATACGGCAAAGCGATGTTCATCGAAGTAAAACGCGAAGGCGGGAAGCTATCGCCAATTCAAGAGCTGCGCATCGAGGAACTAAAAGCCGCAGGGGCAATTGTAAAAATATGGACTGACTTTGAGACTGATTTTAAATAATATGACACCAAAAGAGAAAGCTAAAGAGTTATTTAAAAAATACTCAAAAGGCAAAGATGAACACGGATGGAATTTATGTGAATTTGATAGTTGTGCTAAGAAATGCGCTTTGATTGCAGTAGGTGAACTATTATCTGAAACAGAAGAAAGAGATGGTATGAGAGTTATAAATAATCCGTATTGGATGGAAGTTAAAAACGAAATCTTAATATTATGAAATTTTAAAACGGTAATCACGAAATAAATTTAATGCCTAATGGAACGCGTTGGGTAGATATAAATGAAATTAAACACGTTATGACACCAAAACACTACGACAACCAGCAGCAATACGATGTTATTGATATAATAAAAGACTACGACCTAAATTTTAACGAGGGTAATGCAGTCAAGTATATTGTAAGAGCGAGACGCAAAGGCGCACACCTTGAAGACCTACGCAAAGCGATGCACTACCTCGACCGCGAAATAATACACCACGAGACCAAACTAAAATTTAAACAATGAGAGCAGGCTCAAAAATTTACAAAGGCCTTGAGGTGCCAATTAACGCTCCCATACACATCAATAAGCAAGGCCGTGAGTTTTATATTAGTGGATTGTGTTACAATACCGCATTTTGCCGTTATATAGATACAGGAGGAATAATTGAGATAAAAAGTAGTTCGGTATCGAAATATTTAGTAGGTTTGTAGCGATATGGTAAAACCGCACACTATAAGTACACAAATGTGGCTTGAACAAGAGGACGACGATCTTGGAATGGGCGGGAGCTTTGTCGAATTTCGGGTAATGGTTGACGCAATCAACGGCTACTGGATCGAGAACGAAAGCGAAATTTGTATCGTAGTGCAAGGAACGGTCTACTATGTCGAGAATAATGAGCCTTTGCTTTTGTTTTTATCGGAATATTTTAACCCAATGCGGTTATGATACTCCAGGAGTTAGCCAAAAAAGACGCCGTTTGGCGGAAGATGGCCTTCCAAATATGCAAAGACAAGGACTTGGCTGACGAGTTAGTGCAAGAGATGTATCTTAAATTGTATCAAAATACCAATCTAATAAAAGAAGGGTATATTTATACAGTTCTAAGAAACCTATTCTATGACTATACTAAAAGTCAAAAGGATATAATAATCGACTTTAGTAATATAGAGATTGAGGACACGGAATACATCGAGCCAGTGGATTACTTTCAACTTATGAAAGGTTTAACTTGGTACGAGCGCACAATGTTTGAGCTTTCAACTTTGGTCGGTCAGCGTGAACTCAGCCGACAAACAGGCATACACTTACAAACTATCCATCGAGTTAATAAGATGGTCAAATCTAAAATAAATGGCAAAAAGAAGAACTAAAAAAGAGATACAAGGTCTTGGCGATGTTATCGCTAATATAACCAACTCAGTTGGGATTGAGCCTTGTCAAGGTTGCAAAGAGCGTCAATTCGGACTGAATCGTTTATTTAATTTCAAAAGAGTTAAAAGCGAGATGTCATCAGAAGACAAAGAATCGTTTAAAACATTCCTTGAGCCTAAAGGGCAACGTGTAATCGATGGAAAACGTACTGAGTTAAACTTTGACGATGTGACCTATTTAAACGCCTTATATCTCAAATACTTTGGTTTAGACAATAGCAATTGCCCAACCTGCTCCAAAGTACATGAGCAAATTATAAAAGATTTATACAAACTATCGAATTATGGAGGATAACCAATTCGGTCTATTGTGTGAATTTTTAGACAAATTAATTGACAACAAACCCGAAGACGTTACTCACAACGAGCTTTGGCTATCTCCCAACCTGTTTGATATTTTAAAACTCAAGGAATATCGCGATTTTAAGATACAAACCGACGAAAATATACCAGTTAACCAAGTAATTATAGGACAATGGCTTACTCCCAGCAACAAATAGATGACACTTTCGACGAAATATTAAGAGAAATAGAGCAAGGAAACTCACTTATCTCGATTTTAAGACGTAAAGAGTTTCCAAGTACTGCAACTTTTTACCAGTGGTTGGAAGCAGACGAAGACAAAGCAAAAAGATACGTGCGCGCGTGCGAAATCCGAGCTGACGTGATATTTGAGGACATCATCGACATCGCCGACCACTCCGACGAAGACCATACACCCTTTACTGGAGCGAATGTAGTGCAACGTGACCGCTTAAAAATCGACGCTCGCAAATGGATCGTTGCAAAATTGCACCCAAAGAAGTACTCGGACCGAGTGTATCAAGACATCACAACGCACCAAGAGCAACCACTATTCCCCGATGTTTGTACGAACAACAGTAATTAACAAGGTCTTAGGGCTAAAAAAATTCACTAAAGGAATACAAGGAGGCACCTCAGCGGGCAAGACCTTCGGAATCCTTCCAATACTTATTGACTTATGCTGCAAGACCGAACTCCTCGAGATTTCGGTTGTAGCGGAGTCGATACCACACCTCAAAAGAGGGGCAATAAAAGACTTCAAAAAAATAATGGTGTTAACAGGTCGATGGAATCCCCAACGATGGAACGCGACTGACTTCAAATACACATTTGCCAACAACTCAGCAATCGAATTTTTTAGCGCAGAAAACGACTCAAAACTTCGAGGAGCAAGGCGTGATTATTTGTACATGAACGAGGCCAATAACATGACCTTTCACGCTTACACCGAACTCGCCTCACGTACCAAAAAAGGCGTTTATTTGGATTGGAATCCAGTCAACGAGTTTTGGTTTCACACCGATTTAATAAACGACCACGACGTTGATTTTTTAATTGTGAACTACGAGGACAACGAGGCCTGTCCCGAATCGGCCTTAAATTTTATTCTCAAAGCAAAAGAGAAAGCCAAGACATCAACTTTTTGGGCGAACTGGTATAACGTTTACGGCTTAGGTCAACTCGGCTCACTTGAGGGCGTTGTGTTCCCTAATTGGGAACAAATAGACACAATACCTCAAGAGGCGAAATTCTTAGGTTGTGGCCTCGATTTTGGCTACTCGAATGATCCATCCGCTTTAATTGGAGTATATGAGTACAACGGCAAAATAATAGCTGACGAAATGATTTATTCGACCTCACTTTTAAACTCGGACATCATTCGATTAATGAAGCAGGACAAACGCCTCCCGATTTGGGCCGACTCAGCCGAGCCAAAGTCAATTGAGGAGATACGTCGAGCGGGTTTTAATATCAAGCCAGTTGTAAAAGGTGCAGACTCAATAAATTTCGGGATTTCAGTATTGCAGGAGAAGGATTTACTTGTCACAAAGCATAGCACCAACCTTATAAAAGAGCTGCGCAACTACTCTTGGGACACCGACAAAACAGGCAAGCGACTCAACCGCCCGATTGATGACTACAATCACGCCATCGATGCGATGCGCTACTTTGCTATGATGGGCCTATCGATAAGAAAATCGCGAAAAGTGATTATAACCTAAAGGGTGTAATTGCATGAATTTTTCCGAAAATAACACCCAATAGGGTATGAAAATCAATTATAAAAATTGATTATCACTTTAAAAAATAAACAAAACAACATTTTTCAGTTATATAAGTATGAGAGTAGTTATTCCAACAAGCTTAAGCGAGATAAAATTGTCTCAATATTCACGTTATCAAAAGGTATTAAAGGACAACCTCGATGACGAGACCTTCGTTTGCATTCAAATGGTGGCGATATTTTGCAACCTAACTGTTGCCGATGTAATGAAAATCCCAGTTAATGATTTTACTGATATTATTGAGACTCTTGCAAAAGTATTGGATCAAAAACCGAAGCTCGTTCGCACGTTCAAAATGAATGGCGTTAACTACGGTTTCATTCCAAACTTTGATAAGATTACACTCGGCGAACACGCAACGATTGACACGCTGCTCGGAACTGACGAAAACATACCGCTATTAATGTCGGTACTTTATAGACCTATTAAACGCAAAGCGGGCGAATTTTATGAGATTGAAGACTACGACGGCGACGAAAGCAAGGCTGATTTTTATAAGGATGTCACAATGGATATTGTGGTGGGTTCGATGCTTTTTTTTTGGACTTTAAACAAGGAATTGTTGAGCAATACCCTATTGCATTTGGAGGACAAAGCAGCGAGGGAGGGACTGAATTTGGAGGGAATTTTGGAGAACGCTGGGGCTGGTTCCAAAGCTTTGTTCGATTGTCGCGTGAACTTAGAATCCACGTTCGAGATGTGGGAAAGGAGCCTCTTCATGAATCACTCACGTTACTATCTTACCTAATCGATGAGTCTTTGGAGGAAGCCAAACAAATTAAAAAACAAATGAAATGAGAACATTTTACCAGGCAATAGACTACATAAAGACCACGCTCGAAAGTGCGCCGCTCCTTAACACAATCACTCAAGGCACGGACATAATCGACAACGTTAAAAAAAATATATTCCCACTCGCTCACATCAATGTACTATCGTCAGTCGTTAGTACTGGCGTTGTGACTTTCACTTTTGAGGTAGCGGTGGTTGACATTCGCAATATGTCAAAGGTGCAAATCAAGGACAAATTTTTAGGCAACGACAACGAGCTTGACAACCTAAACACCTGCCACGCGATACTCAACTACATGATCACAAAAATGCAGCTCAGACGAAACGAGAACGACATCGAACTTTTGAACGAGCCTAATTTGCAGCCTATATTTATGGCGTTCACAAATGCGCTCGATGGTTGGAAGTGTGACATTGAATTAAGCGTTCCGAACGACCAATTTTCAGTTTGCTGCGATGGAAACTAAAATAGTTCAGCAGGCCCTTAACGAATTTGGCGCGTCAGTTGTAGAGCGAGCGCAAGCCAATTTAAAACGAGGGGGTAAATATGGCACCCACAACGCAAGCGGCAACCTATCGAGGTCGCTCACGTTCAAAACAAAGATAAATCCAAACTCGTTGGAGTTTGATTTCTTTGCCGAGTCTTACTGGAAGCTATTGGATTATGGAACAACAGGAAGCCAATCGAGTAGAAAGGCTCCTCAATCGCCATACAAGGCCAATGCGTCAACAGGTGCGATTGATAAGTGGGTGGTTAGAAAGGGATTGAAAGGCACCCGAAGCGCGAGCGGTCAATTTACAAGCCGTAAATCGTTGGTCGCAGCGATAACACGCTCGATAAATAAAACAGGAACACCCGAGACTAAATTTTTTCGCTCGGCATTTGATTTAGAATACCAAAACTTTGACCAAGTTATCGCCGAAAAATACGGCTTAGACTTAGAATCATTTTTAAAATACGTAGTAAATGAAAATATTAAACGTTAGAAGTCCCTATTTTTTACAAGTGCGCGAGGAAACTCAAGTCGCTGCACAAATACGGCTATACATTTGGCACAAAAACGAATCAGTTCCAGCGCAACCGACTTATTACCTTGAGAAAAAAATACCTTCTCCGACTGATTTTGAGATAGTGTTCAACATCGCGCCGTTTATTGCTGAGCAAATAAATCCTATTAATGCGGAGATTGAGGAGCCGCCAACATTTGAAAACGATGACGCTTGGGTTTATGTATTTGCGGAGTCTTACTACCAAATCGCAGACGATAAAACGTGGTATGCTGACCGCGAGTTTAATTTCGTAGGCGTTAGCGGTTTCACTTCTTACATGGGTGGGTATAATCAAATCACGGATGCAAAAATTGCCTACTTGACAAATCCCGATATTAAGTATTATTTTGATGAGGATTTAGCTCAAGCCGACCTACCATATTTTAACGTTTTAATTGATCACGATGGGGAATCACTTACGGAGGTTAAATGGACAAATCGTAGAAATTTGTCATCAAGTACATTCACTCTTTTGGATGGAAGCAACGACGCTGACATTTATATGTTTAAAATCCCTGCAAAAAATGTAGAGATTACAAACCATAATTTCGGGAATGATATAATAATCGAGAGCGAGCTTGTTGAAACGATACAACCGACTGTCACAATGATACCAATTTGCGAGGGCAAATACACGCCAGTAGTGTGCGAGTTTTTAAATCGATTTGGAGGGTGGCAATTCCTTACGTTTTTTAAAGCGCAGACAAATAGTTTGCAAACTGAAAACTCAACGTTTCACTTATTGCCCGACGAGTTAGACTATAACCCGCTGCGCAATCAGTTCCAATCGTTCAATTTCAGCGGTAAGCAATCAGTCACTTTAAATACAGGTTGGGTTGATGAGAACTTTGCGAATGTAATCACGGATTTGATGTTGAGCGAAACTGTTTTACTTGACAACAAACCTGTAAACGTGAAAAGCAAATCGACCAATCTCAAGACTCGAATCAAAGATAAAAATATCAATTATACAATTGATTTTGAGTACTCGTATAACCTAATTAACGACGTTATATAAATGGTTGCATTATACATTTACGACTTCGACGGCCAAGCGGTCAACCGAATTGAGTTATTCAACGATGAAAAAATTTCGGTCACATCGTCAATTCAAAACTTCAACGATATTGGTAAATTGTTTACCGATTATTCGCAGACGTTTACAGTCCCAGCGAGCAAACATAACAACACCATTTTTAAACATTGGTACGAGTCAGCGGTAGGACTTACAAGCGATGAGGACCCGCTCGATGTGAATTTCGCTTTTGACCACAGGATAAAATATTACGGATACATTGAGATTGACTCAATCCCATTTCGAGACGGTAAATTCTTAATGCAAAAGGCCAACAAAAAAAACAATTTTATCGAGAGTTATACGATTAATTTCGTGGGTAATTTGGTGCAACTCAAGGATAAATTTAAGGAGGACAAATTGAACGTTCTCGAAGGATACGAGTCTTTAAATTTCGAGTATAATTTTACCAATGTAATTGATGGGGACTATCCAAATATAAAGTTCCCGCTTATTGCCTCAACGCGTCGATTTGAATTTGAAACAGGGACGTCAAGCGATGTAACTACAACCGCTGGAGCGATACCTTATACTGAGTTATTCCCTGCAATTCGAGTGAGCAAAGTTTTTGATTTTATCGAAAGCACATACGGCTTAAATTTTGTAGGTGATTTTTTAAATTATGCTTTATTCAAAGAGTTGTTTTTGTTTTGTAAAAACTCGGAGGAGTTTAACTTTTATAGCGAGCCACAAAGCCCAAATTTTACATCAACTACTCCTGCAAGTTTCCCCGAATTCAATTTGGCACTTGACCAATGCACCGTATCATTTGGAGTTGATGCAGAGGCGTTTCGATTAGAGTCATGGATAAAAGTATATCCAACCGATCCAACAATTAAATACACCGTACAAATATTTGACAACGGCGAATTATACGCGACTTACGAAAATTTGGAAGGAGATAGCGATTTGGGGTATTACTCAAAATATAGAGATCAAGAGAATACAATCAACGGTCAATATGTAACGCGTCGATTTACTTATAAAATCAGTTCTCAGCTTCCAATGACTTACGATGCATTCATAAATTTAAAAAGAAATTTTGGAAGTGGATTTACTTTCTTTTATAGAACTGCAAACTCTTACGGAAATGTCACCTCAGGAAATTTGCAAATTCGCAAGTACATTCCAGACTTAACAGTTGAGGCTTTTGTAACCTCAATAGTAAAAGCGTTGAATTTGGTTGTTGTTCCAATTAACGAAAATACATTTTTATTTCAACCGCTTGAGGCATTTTATCAAGAGGGCAGAGTCGTAGATTTAAGCGAATATATACACGCCGAAGACATCGAGATAAACAGGCCAAATCTATTCCGACAAATATCATTCAAATATGAGAAATCGGACAACGTTTTAAATACAAATTTTAGAAATACTTACAATCGTGACTACGGCGATTTAACATACGACAATCCTAACTCGGCTTATACTACAAATTACGAGGTAAAACTGCCGTTTGAGAATATCATGTGGGAGCGTTATACTGGTTATGATTTTATAACTGCCACCTGTTGGAATATAAACTTACAACCTTATGTGCCGAAGCCAATTTTAATGTATTATAACGGCATTCAAGAGTTAAGCGATGGCAATATTTATTACACCGACGGAACGACTCCGTCATTGTATTTAGAATACCCACGTTTTACAAATGAACTTGGAGCAGGAGGCAGCGATTTGGCGTACTTGCAAACACTTAATTGGGGCGAGGAAATTTCACCGTGGTTTTTAGGAAGGGCGCCAAGAGGCTTATTCCAAAGATACTACCAAAACTCAATTTTTAACATTTACAATCAACGAACGCGAGTAATAAAAGCAAAAGCGCAGCTCGACACATATTGGCTGACATCTTTAAAATTGAACGACCGTATTGTGGTATCAAATAAACGCTATTTAATCAACACAATGACAACCGACCTCACAACAGGCGCAGTCGATTTTGAGTTGATTAATGATTTTAGAGATATTCAAGGCGCGGTTGCGAGACGATACTCAAACATTCAAGGCTTAGAGATTGACAACACGGCCCAAAATATCGAGGTGCAATTGTATCGAATTGATTACGACTATTTTAACGTGGTTGCTTCGGGTGGTTTTTTAAGTTATCCGTTGACATCAAACAACGACACGGACATAATTTTAAAACTGACAATTTCAGCGAACACAACAGGTGTATATAGAGAAGACTCAGTCGCGTTGCAGTACTATTTAAATGGAGTAGAAACCGAAGTTAAAATACCAGTATACCAAAATGCTTAACAACATACTACAAATGCTCCAAATCGCGGAGCAATACGAGAACAATGAGACGATATCTATTGCCAAGGGGCGATACGAATACACGCGCAACTATTTACAACTATTTAAAAAGGCAATCAAATGGCAATAGAGAAGGTAATTGATATAAAAGTACAAGGCAATGTCAACGAGGCGGTTGGCTCTTTACGCTCACAACTTAGAGCAGCGCAACAAGAGGTTGCTGCGTTGTCCGATAAATTTGGAGCAACGTCAGCCGAAGCGGTTAACGCTGCAAAAAGAGCGGGAGAACTTAAAGACCGAATCGGAGATGCTAAGGCGTTGACTGACGCGTTCAATCCCGACGCTAAATTTAAGGCTTTGACCTCGTCTTTGTCGGGTGTTGCCGCTGGCTTCTCAGCGTATCAAGGTGCGCTTAATTTGGCAGGTGTTGAAAATAAAAACTTAGAGGAGTCGATTTTAAAAGTGCAAAGCGCAATGGCTTTGTCACAAGGATTGCAAGCGTTAGGCGAAAGCCGCGACTCATTTAAGCAACTCAAGGCCGTTGCAACCGACGCACTCAAAGGAATCAAAGCGGGAATTGGTGCAACGGGTATCGGTTTACTTGTCGTTGCTTTGGGAACTATTGCAGCGAATTGGGAGGATATTGTGAGCGCGGCAAAAGAGGCGTTTCCTGCACTTAATAACGTTGGTAATGTTTTCAACAAATTAAAGGAGTACGCATTTGGGGCGGGTAATGTAATTAAGAATTATATCTTAATGCCATTCAAAGCGTTGGGCCAATTAATTGCGGGCGATTTTAAAGGCGCAATCGAGGAGATTAAAAAAGGCTTTGATGTCGTTGGAAACTACGAGGCAGGCGCAGCCAAAGAACGTCAAAACCAAAGAGACGAAGCGGCAGCCGAGCAGTTGGCTAAATTGGTAAAAGACAACGAAAACCGAATAGCAGTTTTAAAAGCAAGCGGCAAAGACACGTACGCCTTAGAGCTTGAAAATTTAAAAAATAAACAAAAGCTATACAAAGACGATCAAGAGAAACTTGACCAAGCCTTGCAAGACGAGCGCGTTTTGCGAGCCACACACGGCAAACAATTAAGCGACGCTGAAGCGGCATTAAATAAAAAATTAGCTGAGGAGCGATTTGCAGCAAGACAAAAAGAGGCTGAGGAGTTGGCTGAATTAGCAAAGCAAAAAGCCGAGAGAATACAAGAGGATTTTGACAATTTGTACAAAGCAAATCAAGACGCTCAAAAAGTAGTAATGGAGTCGACAATGACTCAGCAAGAGATTGAACTCGCGGCAATTGATAAAAAATATCAAGACCAAATTGCACTCGCAACAAAATTAGGTCAAGACACTACAACTTTGACCGATGCATTTGCAGTAGAGCGCACCGCAGTAATGCAAAAGTACGCAAGCGAGGAAGATAGAATTAGAGAGGAACAAAAGCAAAAAGACGAAAAAGCCGCAGAGGACACAAAAATACGCGAGCGAGCAGTCGCAAACGCAAAGCTCGACATCGCTCAAAATACACTTGCATTAATTGGGGAGATAGCGGGCAAAGGCTCAAAAGTAGGTAAAGCGTTAGCGTTGGCGCAAGCTACAATCAGCGGATATCAAGGGGTGCAAAATGCCTATACAACTGCTCAAGCCTCGCCAATTACTATTGGATTTCCTGCATATCCTTACATTCAAGCGGGACTTGCTGGAGCCTTCTCCTTATTGCAAATTAAGAAAATTATGTCAACCGATCCAAGTGGCTCAAGTGCGCCAAACTTAGGAGGCGGAGCAGGCGGAGCAGGTGGCGGAGCAACTCCTCCATCGTTCAACGTCGTTGGCTCAACAGGTGTCAACCAATTAGCGGGCGCAATAGGCAATCGTGAGGCGGCACCAGTGCAAGCGTATGTCGTTGCTAATAATGTGACAACGGCCCAAAGTTTAGACCGCAATATCATTCAAAGTGCAACACTTGGGGGGTAAAAAGTCAATTTAAAAATTGAAAAAAGGGTTAAGTTTTTCAATTTAAAAATTGAAAACGAAAAAAAGTTTATAACAAACAATTAAAAATCAGTTATTAGGGTATGGACACTTACAAAGTAATGTTTAATGAGGAAGATAACGAGGGCGTTTATGCCGTTTCACTCGTATCCGATCCTGCAATTGGGGTGCAGTTTATCACTTTGTCACAACAAAAAGAAATACAACTCGCAACCATAAACGAGGAGCAGCGTATTTTATTAGGCGCGGTATTAATACCAAACCAACCAATCTACCGCAACCAAGACGGCCACGAGTTTAACATCGTATTCCCAGCGGAAACGATTAAGCAAGTGCAACAAAATTTCAGTCGTCAAGGATATCAGAACAACTCAACGATTGAGCATTCTGGTACACAAATCGAGGATGTGACTTTTGTTGAGACTTGGATAAAGGAAGACGAGGTACACGATAAGTCGGTACACTACGGATTTAACGAGCCAGTAGGAACGTGGTTCGCTGCAATGAAAGTGAACAACGATGAGATTTGGAATGACTACGTTAAGACAGGCAAAGTCAAAGGCTTCTCAATTGATGGGGTTTTTGACATGGAGAAAGTAAATTTAAAAAGTGAATATAGTATGAATTTAAATGAAATCGTTAACGCGATAAAAGACGGTTTCGCTTCGGTAAAATTATCGAACGAGACTGAGCAAGTGGAAGTGACTATGTCGACCATGATGCTCAAAGATGGTGTTACCGTTTTGGAAGCTGAATCATTTGACGCTGGCATGCCTGTGTTTATTGTAGCTGAAAACGGAGACAAAGTTCCTGCTCCAATCGGAGAGCATGAGCTTGAGGATGGTAGAATTTTGGTAATTACCGAGGAAGGTATGATCGCCGAAATTAAAGAAATGGAGGCTGATGCCGAAGTTGAAGTGACTGTTGAAGCTGACGTTGAAATGTCCAAAGAGGATCAATTCGCTGAGTTAGTAAAATCAATCGTTACATCAATGAGCGTTGAAGTAGCCAAACAAATCGAAGCGGTAAGAACTGAGTTAAGCTCGCAAATCGCTGAGGTAAAAACTTCTCAAGTTGAGGTGAAAGCATCAACAAAAGCGAAACCCGAAGTAAAAGAGGTTTCAAATTCAAACGTGAAATTAACACGATCACAAAAAATCCAAAATAATCTTAAAAACTTAAATTAAAAAATGGCTACAACTACAACTGTATCGTCTAATTACGCTGGCCGTGATGCTGGTATGATTATCGGTCAAGCGTTCAAAACGATTGACACTATCGAAAAAAATGCGGTAACTATCGCTGAAAATGTAAACTACAAATTGTCTTTGCGTAAAATCGCTTATACTGACGGAACAACTGCATACACTTGCGGATTTGCTCCAGCAGGAACAATTGTATTAAACGAAAACTTAATCGAGCCTTTCAAATTCAAAAATGATTTTGATGTTTGTAAAGAGGATTTCAGAGCTACTTGGTCTGATGGAATTATGGGTGCAGGAGCTGCTAACCCTACCGCTCCAAGTGACATCATGGACGCTATCCAAGCTGAGGTTTTGGGTGCTATCGGAGAGAAATTGGAAACTGACATTTGGCAGTCATCAACAAACTTTGACGGTTTCTTAACTTTGTTTGCTGACGATGCTGACGTAAACAAACCAACTGCTGACGCTGCCGTAACTGAGGCAAACGTTTTGGCTAAGTATTTGAAACCTGCTTTGGCTGCCGTGCCAATCGCTTTGAGAAACAAAGAATTGATTTTCGCTGTATCTCCTGACGTTGCTCAGTACTATGCTTTTTACTTGTCAACTCAAGGTATTGTTTACGGAAACGGAAATACTGATTTCGCTTTAACTTTCGGACGTCACACAATGACCGTATTGAATGGATTGCCTGCAAATACCGTAGTTATTTACGAGCGTAAAAACTTAGTATTCGCTACTGGTTTGACTGCTGATCACAATCAAGTTGCTTTAGTTGACGAAGACGAAATCGGTCTATTGACTGGTAAAGTTCGCGGTAAAGTAGTTTACAACGTTGGTGTTGGATACTACAACGCTGAGGAAATTGTTTACTTGACTTACGAAGCATAATACTAATAAAGACCGCCTCTTAATTGGGGCGGTTTTAAATACCTAAAAAAATTATGGCCTGTCTTATTTCAGCGGGAAAATTACTTGGATGCCGTGATCAGCGTGGCGGAATTAAGAATTTGTATTTTGCAAATTATTCCGACTACGGTTACACGATTGCAGCTCAAGAATTGACCTCACTCGGAACGCTTGCAGAAGTGTTCAAATACGAGGTTAAAGCGACAACAAACGCTTTGACCGAAACTGGTACAAGTTCAGAAGACAACGGAACATTTGTAAACGCTCAATCTTTGGCCGTTACACTTCCAAAATTGTCGGCTGACTTGCAAGCTCAAGTACAACTTATTTGCGCTGGTAGACCTCAAGTTTTCGTTGAAGATTATAACGGAAATATTATGTTGATTGGTGCCACTAATGGCACAATGTCAAACTGCACAAAAGTAAGCGGAGGAGCAGGTGCAGACCTTAGCGGTTACACTTTGACCATCGCTGCTGAGGAGTCAAACTTATCTCCATTCTTAAATTCAGCGATGATAACTGCGCTTTATGCGTTAGTTTCTGAAGACGTTGTTTCTTAATTCTTTTCATAGTTTTGTCATTAAACGCTCCTTTAAGGGGCGTTTTTTGTTACAAAACAACTTTTTTCAGTTAATATAGTATGTGGATATTCAATTTAACTGCGCCTTATCAATTCCGATGCATTCCAAGAGGCTACAATAGTGGCGAAATCACGTTTTTATTGCGTGATGAAACGCGAGACATCACTCACGAAATTGATGTAACAGGCGTATATTACCAAAACAACGTTTTAGTGTTAGTATTTGACGAGCCAATTATGAAAGAGGGCCAATCGTTTGAGGTTACAATCAACGAAAATGATGAATTAATTTATAGAGGCAAGGCCTACGCAACGGCTCAGACTGACTTAGAGAATTTTGAACTCAATAAAGGAGTTTTAAAAGTATAATTTTATGGAAAAATTACAGATTATAAACCTATCGAATTACATTCGCCCTGAGATTAAAGAGGTGAGCGGTAAAAAGTGGGTATTAAATGGAGACAAAAACTCGTTTTATCAAGTGATTATTGACGCCTATAACGGATCGCCTACAAATTCGGCGATTATTGATAGTTATTCGCAGTTCATTTATGGTAAAGGATTGACCTCAAAAGACAAAGCACGCAAGCCATCAGAATGGGCGGCAATCATTTCGCTCGTTTCAAAAAAAGATTTACGAAAAATATGCAAGGATTTCGAGATGTTTGGCGAGGCTTCAATCGAGGTCAAATATGTAAATGGCAAAATACAAAGATGCTTTCACGTAGCCAAACAACGAATTGCTCCCGAAGTTGCAAACGAGGAGGGCGATATAACAGGATATTATTATAGCTACGACTTTGCAAACGTAAACAAATATAAACCAGAGCGCATGGATGCGTTTGGATTTGGCGAAGGCTTAGGCGAACGCTCAGAGATTTACATTATTCGTGATTACCAAGTAGGGCAATTTTACTATTCTAACCCAAGTTATGTATCGGGCATTAGTTGGGCGAAAATGGAGGAAGAAATTTCAAACTACTCAATCAACCATATTCAAAAAGGGTTGAGCTTCGGCCATATTATAAATATGAACGCTGGAGTACAAGAGTCAATTGAAACAATCCAAGAGAATACACGCCAAATCCGTAACCACTTAACAGGATCACAAAACGCTGGAGCATTCTTTTTAAATTGGAACGATAACAAAGACTCCGAGATTACAATCTCCGCTTTGGAAGTTAGCGACGCGCACCAACAATATGCGTATTTAAGTACTGAGGCAAGACAACAACTTTGCACGGCTCACAAACTTACATCGCCAATGCTTGTTGGAGTAAAAGAATCGAGCGGATTTAGCTCAAACGCTGAGGAAATAAAAGTAGGATTTGAGGAGTTAATGATTAATGTAATTAGACCAAAGCAAGAGATTATACTCGACGGATTGATGGAGATTTTTGCCGTTAACGGAATTACTTTGGACTTACAATTTGAAAGCCTAAGAGCTGAGGATTTAGTTAGCGCAGATTCAACAACTGCTGAGGTTATGACTGGCACAAACGACGCAGCGGTATCTTACAACGGAGCGCAAATTTCGTCAGCGATTGACATATTCGCCAAAGTAAAAGAGGGTATTTTAACAACCGAGCAAGCGATTGTTTTCTTAGTTCAATTCTTAAACATTCCTGCACAAGTAGCGCAAGCGTTATTCAGCCCTCAACAGGCCGCAGCGGTTACGCAGTTAAGTCAACACGTTTGTTGCTCAAAAGACGACAACGGACTTTCGGAAGTTGCTGACGCGCTTATTGAGATGGGCGAAATTGTAGATGAGAACGACTGGGTTGAGGTTGACGCTATACCAGTGCGTGGCGATTTAGAGATTAACGAAATTACTTTGAATTTAGCCAAGTCATTTGCAAGTTTCCCAAACGTAACAAGCGAACAAGACACAATGCTTTTTAAAATACGCTATTCATACGAGGGCCGTTTAGGTGCCGAGCGTGACTTTTGTCAAAAAATGGTAAGCGCAGGGCGTACTTATCGCAAAGAGGACATAACTCTTGCAGGCTCAAAAGGCGTAAACAAAGGATTTGGGCCTCAAGGCGCAGACGATTATAGCATTTGGCTCTATAAAGGAGGCGTAAATTGTAACCACTTTTGGATGAGAAAAATATATTTGCGTCGAAATAACAAACAAATAAGCGTAAACGAGGCACGAAAAATGATTTTAGAACTCGATCCAGCCGACCGACCAATGGCGAGATGGCAAGAGAATGAGCCTGAGGTTGCACAAACCGCTTCAGAGTCAAACAATTTTTGGTCATTAACTCCAAACTATCGTCAATAATGGCAACTATTATACTACTTAAAGAAAACGAACTCACAAAAAACACCCTACTCGGGGGTAATATTGACATCGACCTTTACATTCCTTGTATTGCAGACGCTCAGCGCACACGATTGGAGGAGATTTTAGGGGAGACATTATACAATAAAATTTGTGAGGACTTCGATAACGACGATTTAATCGACGATTACTTAATTTTGTACGAAGATTACATCAAACCATTTTTAATCGCTGCAAGCGCAGTAGAATACCTCCTAATTGGTGCATATAAAGTAAACAACAACGGTATATTTAAGTCGCAACCCGATAACTCGGTGGCGATTGATAAAACTGAGGTTGACTATTTGGTAAATAATATGCGATTAAAGAGTGAAATGTATCAAGACCGAATGCTTCGCTGGCTTAATAAATTCCATTTACCCGAATACGTTAGCAATTCCAATAATATCGTCAACCCTTTGCGTTCACGTTTGATTTGTGGCAAATGGTGGCTTGATCGACCATACTAAATATGAGAAAAGTAGACAAACGAACTGAGGAAAACATCAAAAAATTAAAACTATTTTTAAAAAATGGCATCGACATTAAATTTCACGACCAAAAGAGGGGACACGTTCAAACAAACGGACTTCCAAATAAACGTTAACGAGGCACCTCTCAACCTAACTGGTGGCGATGTCAAAATGCAGCTCAGAAAAGAGGCGGGCGGTGTCGTTGCGCTTGAGGTGCCAATCACAATATTTGATGCAGTCAACGGCGAGTTTTGTATTGATGAGCAAATCATCGATATACAGGCTTGCAGCTACAAATACGATATTCAAATTACTCAAGATAGTGGCGAGGTTGATACTTGGATAAGTGGACTCTTTACAGTAACCGACGATATTACACGATAAGCATGGCTGACAATGTAAATATAATAGTACAAGACACAATCAACGACATCGTCGTAAATGCAGCCGTTGTAGTTGAGACAATCGACATCAACGTACAAACGAATGTCGATGTGGTTGACATCGTAGCGAATCCAAATAACTACGTTGTAAATATCAACCGAATTATTGGCGAGCAAGTGCAATCGGATTGGACACAAACGGACAACCAAGCTCCAGACTATATAAAAAACAAGCCGAGCATTCCTGCTGCTCAAGTCAATTCGGATTGGGATGCCACTACTGGCGTGGCTGAGATTTTAAACAAGCCTACAATCCCTGCGGCCCAAGTTAATAGTGATTGGAACGCAACTAGCGGATTGGCGCAAATACTTAACAAACCCACTTTTGCAACGGTTGCGACAAGTGGCAGTTATAACGATTTAATAAACAAGCCGACAATCCAACTGCAACGAGTGATTTGACAAACGACGGAAGCGATGGTATCAATCCATTTATAACGGCTGCCGATATACCTCCAGTTACAGGCTTCGTACCTTACACAGGCGCAACGGCTAACGTTGATTTAGGAACACATACTTTAAGCGCAAAAGATTTAGTTATAAACCATTCAAGCGGCAGCGGTGTAGCGGCTTCAATTACAAAGGGCGGAGCAGGCGAAGCGTTGACTATTAACAAAACAAGCGGTAGCGGTAACGCAATGAGTGTAACAGGTGGCGTTACGCAGTTAGATGAGTTGCATTTAACTACTGACTTGGCTGACGCTTACATTGCATCTGCGGCAACTTGGAACGGCAAATTCACACTTCCCGCACTAACAAGCGGCAGCGTATTATTTTCAAATGGCACGACCATAGCGCAAGACAATAGCAACCTATTTTGGGATAACACAAATAATCGTTTATCTATTGGTGCGAATACGCTTTTAGGAGTTTTAAATTTAGTCGGTCAAGACCCAAGTATTCCTGTTTTAACTCAAAGTTATTATGTAAATACTCAAGGAAACGCTCCCGGTTTTACTTTGCAAAGAGCAAGAGGTACAATAGCTTCTCCTTCTTCATTATTAAGTGACGATGTAATTGGAGGATTCTTTGCTTCGGGTTATCATTCAGGAGGAGCTTTTGGAGCGAATACTACGGCTTTTAGATTTGTAGCAAGTCAAAATTTTACATCTACATCTCAAGGAACAAGAATTGAATTTTTCACAACTCCAAACGGAAGTACAACACGAGCTGAAAGATTAAGAATTGCAGATACAGGCAACGTACTAATAAACACCACAACCGACTCAGGCTTTAAATTAGACGTAAACGGCACGGCGAGGGTTAGTGGAACGACTACCACCCAATCCATTTTGCCTGTTACAACCCAAACATATAATATTGGTTCAGGAACTTCTCAGTTTTCAGCGATTTATTCAAATGTATTTCAATCAAATGGAACAAGTATAATTAGGTCGGGGGCAAGTTCAAATTTAATATTTCAAGCGAATGGTGGTACAGAGGTTGCAAGATTTACAACAGGACTTAATTTGTTAGTAGGCACCACAACCGACATTGCAAGTTCAAAGCTAACAATTGCAAGTACAACGCAAGGTTTCCTACCACCAAGAATGACAAACGCACAACGCTTAGCAATAGCAACTCCTGCCGTTGGATTAATGGTATATTGCACCGATATGGTAGAGGGTTTATATGTAAACAAATCCACAGGGTGGACATTCGTAATATAATAAATAAAAAAATGGCACAAATTCAACCGATTGATTTTGCCTTTACAGGCGAAGCAACACAACTAAAAGTTTTAATCCTTAACTTCCCAACCGATGCGAACACTTGCACGACCTACAACGAACTATTAACCGATGAGGGGTTAATGTGTGCGAATTGGAACTACACGTTAACCGATGACGAGTTTGCAGCGTGGGGCGAGGATAATACTTGGATTGAAAACTGCGTAGCAAAAGACAAAAACATTACTATTTTAACATACTAAAAATGGAGGAATTAAACGTACTTAAACAAGCGATTGAAATTGCAGTAAAAGCGGGAGTTTATCAAATGGCTGATGTGGTTGCTTTGTCACAAATACTTGACAAATTAGCGGCCAAATTGAAAGACGATGAAACAAATTAAAGAACACATTTTACCAATCATTCTAATCGTTTTGGGGATACTCGACCAAACGACTCACTTACTTGTTGATTTAATTAGTCAAGTAGGATTGCCCGATTATTTTGGAACAATCCTTAAAATTTCAGTTATAGTATTGGGAGGGATTAAGTTATACCTTTCGCAGCCAAACAAATTTAACTCATGAGCAACATTGAAAGCGAGCGACTAGATCGCATTGAGCAGCACCTTAAGCTATTAAAACAAGATAGCGAAACGCGTTCGGCTGACATCAAAGAGATTAAGCAAGCATTACTCGGCAACGACCTCAACGGATTTCGTGGCCTTGTTTGGAAAATATCCGACATCGACACGCGAGTGATTGATTTAGAGGAGAACGACGCCGAGCTTAAAGTCTACATCAAACAAGCCAAAGTTATAGCCGTAGCGTTTACCGCTGCGCTTGTTACATTATTATTCAAAGCATTTGCAAAATGAAACTAAATAACGCTGGTTATCGATTGATTTGTAAATTCGAGGGGTTTAGTTCTAAACCGTATTTGTGCAGCGCGAAAGTGCCGACCATAGGTTACGGAAATACTTACTACACAAACGGCAAAAAAGTAACGCTATTGGATAAGCCAATCACGGAACTCGAAGCCTTTGAGATGTTCAAAGTAATAGCCGACAAATTTGCAGCAAGAGTGAGTAAATTAGTTACGGCTCCGCTTGATCAAGGACAATTCAACGCGCTGGTTTCACTAACGTACAACATAGGCCCTGCCAACTTCGAGAAATCCACGCTTTTACGCAAAGTCAACTTCAACCACAACGATCCCTCAATTCGGTCCGAGTTCCTAAAGTGGAACAAAGCGGGCGGGAACGTTTTAAAAGGTCTCACAATTCGACGCAAAGCCGAAGCCGACATATATTTTGGAGAATAGCAAAATAACATACAAGGGCGAAATTGCCCGCGAGTATATCGCAAAGTTTCCAAAGTCATCAACGATGGCAATCTCAAGACTATTGCACCAAGACTACCCGATTGATTTTACAAGCGTTGACAATGCGCGAGGTATAGTGCGAACACATCGCAACGAACGCTCAGACCGTCAAGAGAAAAACGCAATCGGAGAACGGACTGAAAAAGAAAAAAAAGACTTTATGAAAACAAGCTCATTTGAATTGCCCGAAAGCGACTACGAGAAACAAGGCACCGTTATAGTGCCGAACAAAAACATTTTGTTTTTAACGGATATTCACTTTCCTTACCAAAACAACGACGCGCTCCGACTTGCTATCGACTACGGCAAGGCTGAGAATGTGGACTGTGTGTACTTAAATGGGGACACTATCGACATGTATATGTTATCGCGTTTTATAAAGGATCGCCGCTTGCGAAATATGGCAGACGAGTTGGAGATGACGCGCAACTTTTTAAAGAATTTACAGGATCACTTCCAATGCCCGATATATTTTAAGATAGGTAACCACGAGGATCGCTGGCAAAACTTCCTAAAAATGCAGGCTCCCGAGTTGTTAGGCATTCCCGACTTTGAACTGGCTACGATTTTACGCTTTGGCGAGTTCGGAGTGCAAGAGGTTAAGTCAAAACAAATCGCAAAGGCGGGCAAATTGCCACTATTGCACGGACACGAATTTTTTAGCGGCTTTGCGCCACCTGTTAACCCAGCGCGTGGCCTTTATATGAAAGCAAAAGAGTCTTGTATTATTGGCCACCACCATAGAACAAGCGAACACACGGAGGTCAACCTCAGCGGAGATGTTACAACTACTTGGAGCGTAGGTGCGCTTTGTGGTTTATCTCCCGAATATATGCCCTACAATAATTGGAATAATGGATTTGCGCACATTCGCGTTGAGAAAAACGGCGGCGATTATGAGGTAAACAACTTGCGAATTGTAGAAAATAAAATCCGATAAAATGAGATATTTATTTATATTGCTATTATTGGCGAGCTGCGGTGCGCGTAAAGTGAACAAAATCACAACCGAGACCGAGACAAAAAGCGATATTACTGTTGTTGACTCGACTAAAATCGAAACAAAAGAGGACATCGATAGCACAATTTGCACCGATGAGTTTGAAATCACGCCAGTAGACACACTTAAACCGATTGTTATTATAGACTCGCAAGGCAAAAAGACCACAATTAAGAACGGCCGTGTTAAGAAACGAACGCAAATAAGCCGATTTAAGGCGTTAAAATCTCAAAGCGTACACAATACACGCAAAACTCAAAAAACTGCAACACAATCCACCAAAGCAAGCGAGAAACACGTTGAGCGCAAAGAGTCGTTCGGTTGGTTGTGGTTGATCCTTATTATTGCGGCAATTCTCTACATTTACCGCCGCTTTTTTATCTCCCGATTTATTTAGAATTTGTATAAATAAGCACTAAAAATAAACTTTGTTTAATTTTTTGTTGTATAATTAATTTATTGTTATAGATTTGCTCCAACAAAATCAAACAACTATGAAACCAAATTTTACAATTGAAGAACAAGACTTAAGAATTTTATTCTTAAAAACACAAACTACTAAATTTTCTTTACAGGGTTTTACAAACTTTATTAAAGAATGTGAAGAATCGTATTTAGATTATTTTAATAGAAATATGAATAATTTACAAAAATATGGAACTCCCAAAACATATTCACAATGGGTAAACGGATCAATTATAGCATTAGATTAATATGAAATACTTTTTACAACATCGCAAACCGCAGTACATTTTTTGTTTAATTATGGCCGCTTACTTTATCGGTCAACTAATCTTTAGATCATAATGGAAAATTTAGAACTTGAAATCAAAAAACACGAACGCGCCATCAAAATACTTGAGGCGTTCAAAGAAAGTGACCGCCGCTTTAATGACCACAAAAGTCGAATCGAGCGCAACGAGCGTTTATTTGGTTTAGACGTGCAAGACTGGAACAAACAACGAATGATTGCTAACTTTAATATTGGCCTTAGATTGGCCCGAATGTATGAGAATTTATAGACTATATTACTACACCGAGCAGTACGATGAGTGCTACGATTACGACATCGACATTGAAGCCAGCAGCATCGCCGAGGCAATACTTATTTTTAATCAATCCTCAATAGTTTGTAAGCGCGTTTGGCGCGTTGAGGAGTTACCATTTAGACACAAACGATGAGAAACGAACGAGGCGCAGGCCGTAAAACTAAATTTGTAGAAGGCACACAAACAAAAATACTTCACAAATTAATACCAATAGACTCGGAAAACGAGGTAAAACAATCAATCGATAAAATTATTTTAAAATGGATGAGAAAAAAATAAACCTCAAAGAGGCTAAAAAGTTCGACAAGTGGATGAAAAAAACCGTTAAATCGGTTTATTATTCCGATCACAAAAAAATGACTAACGCTTATTTAAAACTAAATTAAAATGGGAGCAACCGCAAAACTATTCCTGGAAAATTCAGAACAACTAATCACGATGTATGAGCCATCGTTTACAAAAAAAGACGCAATCCTTACAGGCAAGCGAATGGTCGACAACGTACTCGAAGAGGGCAACGTAGACAAGCACATGTTTATGGCGAACATTTGCCGACTTAAAGAAGTCGTTAATTCAGCCGACGCGGAAATGCGTAAGCACTTGCCTGAGGAGAAAATGACTTGCTACGGTGTCGAGTTCACTCCAGTAAATGGCGGCGAAACTATAAACTTTGGAGACGATCCGATTTACTGCCAATTGAAAAATGATTTAGATCAGCGCGTTGAGCTGCTAAAATTGGCAAATAAGCAATCGCAAACAATTTTTGACGCGTATGGCAACGAGGTGCCAAAAGTATCAACAACGCCACGCAAATCATCAATCACATTAAAATTTTAAATAATGAAAAAAACAGCAGTAGAATGGATGGTAAATCAACTTTATACAAAAATTGAAATGAGAGGAGATGGTAATTTATTTGATGAAATACTTAAACAAGCCAAAGAAATGGAAAAAGAGCAGATTACTGATGCTTATATTCAAGGTTCAATAAGTTTAACAGCTAAAGCAGAATCAGAACAATACTATAACGAAACATTTAAAAAATAAAAAAATGAAAGTAGGATCAAAAGTTAGATTGCGCGAGACAAGTATATTTGTATCGCTTGAGGATCGCCACAACCCACGCGATAAATATGGGTACGTTGTCGAAATAGGCAACGAGTCAAGAGACAAACGCCGAACGTTTGAGCTTCCAGTAGTGGTTGACTGGGGAGGGTTTACAAATTCATACCGTTATAGCGATTTGTATGAGCTTTCGTAGGGCCAAAGAGATAGCAGCCAACATCGAACACGCCACAACTATTGACGTGTTCGAGAATGGCCGCACGCTGCCAGTCGTTGATGTACGATCGTTGTTTTGCTACATTTTACGAATAGATTTAAAGTACAAAGTAGTTGACATTCGAGACATCATTCGAGAATACAGGCCCTATGATCACGCAACGGTATTGTACAACGTTAAATTGTACGGCTCCGATGTAAGATTCAGACGGCCCGACCTGGAGGAGTTACGAGTTCAACTAATCAATCAGTACTCGCCGTATTTTATGATGCTTAAAAGAGTCAATCCAATAAACGACGAGGAGTTAATGCAACAAATAATAAATTTAATAGATACTTATGAAACCACAAAACAAAAAAGAGTTGATCTTTGTGACGCGAGCTGCGATTGAGGCCGCTGCATTATTATTAATTATAACCGCAATAGCATGGCTAATATCACACCTTTAACGAGAATCAAAAAAGTAATGCGATTTTACTACAACAGGGGGGTAAATTCGGAACGAGTTAACGATTTATATAAAAAAATTTTGTCAGATAAATATAAATCAGTAATTTAGCCTTATCATAATAACCGATGCAAGGCTCGAGCATCCTAATTTCGTGCCACAAAAAAAATAATATTATGAGTACTTCAAACCGAAGAGCTGCATTCTCGCAGCCAACAACAAACCCAGCAACAAAATTTTTCGAGTGGAAATCAAACGAGAAAACGTTTGCCTACTACGACAAAGAGAACAAAACAAACGTGAGCATTGAGCTTCCGTTTAAATTCTTAGTTCTCGACGAACTGCACACCGTGAAAGGTTGGAACGATGCAACCGAAAGCGGAATTTATTCTAACGAGGTTAAATATATCTCAAAGGATGAAATGATTGTTAAGCCATTCAAAGGAAACGAGATTGCGAGAGGTCTTTACAAAGACATAAAAGAGAAGGCAAAGGCCGCAGGCGGTCACTACGTTAAGAGTATTTATATAATGCTCGAGGGTGGCGAGATTGCAAACATTCAACTCAAAGGTGCAGCCTGTCAAACGTGGGGCGATTTTACCGCAAAGAGTAAAAGCCGATTAGTTGACGAGTGGGTTTCAGTAGTTGGCTTTGACGAGGCTAAAAAAGGCAGCGTTAAATATACAACACCAGTATTCGGATACCTTTGCTCACTTGATGGAGCCGAAGCCGACCTTGCCGACGAAGCGTTTAACACTTTGGAGGCTTATTTAAAGAGTTACCTCACGAAATCGGAGCCAGTTATAGCCGAGATTGAGGTTGAGGTTGATGCAGACGATTTGGATTTTTGATTTTGATTTGGTTAAATAGTTGAGAAAGCGGTCTTCGGATCGCTTTTTTTATTTATACGAAAGTGCTTTAGGGCACATTAAAAGGCCCTACTTTATTATATAGAAATAATCACTTTTTAAAATAAATTTTTTTTTTGAAAAATTGGGTTTCAATGTGCCCTAACGCCCTAAAGTATGTTAAAACGCTGAAAATCATATACTTTAGTACGGGGCACATTTATTTTTTTTTATTTTGTTTTTTGTATTAAAATAAATTATATATTTGCTGAGTATTGTATTGGTGGATATGATATATTTGAAGACATTTTATTTAATCCTTTCGGGAGTAGTTGCCACCACAACGAAACCGAAGGGATTTATTTTTTAATTTATGAATGTAACTATTTACAAAAAAGCTACTGACGTCTCCAATGGGTTTACCAAAGACGTTTTCTTTTGTCTTGAAAGGATAAAGCAAGGCAAGAGTAAAGAAATGGTTGAGCAACTTCGGTTGATGCCAAAAGAGGAATACGACAAAAACAAATCCAAACTTCCTGGTGTATGTTTTAACGGTGTTTTTGAATATCGTTCGCTGACTGGAATCAAAGAGCATTCGGGATTGATTATTTTGGATTTTGACAAATTTAATTCCAATCATGATGCTATCAATTTCCGCGACTCGATTTCCGATGACGAGTATATTTTTGCGACTTGGATTTCGCCAAGCGGTAAAGGAGTAAAAGCGTTGGTTAAAATCCCTGCATCAATTGAGAATCACAAAGAGTATTTTAAAGCTCTTAAAAATTACTTTAATCATTCTAATTGGGATGACTCGGGGAGTGATGTGAGTCGATTTTGCTTTGAGTCTTACGATCCGGATTTGTATTTAAATAAAGAGTCAAAACTTTGGGATAAAATTGAGGCACCCGATTTGGCTGATGTTGGAAGTTATGAGGTTTCAATAGCGGTTAAGTCAGACAATATCATTATAAATAACTTGTTAAAATGGTTTGATAAAAAATTCCCTTTATCAAATGGAAATAGGAATAACAACGTCTATAAATTGGCCGCAGCTTTTAATGATTTTGGAATCAATAGGTCGGTTGCGGAACAAACCTTATTACAATTTGAGAGCCAAGATTTTGACCGAAAAGAAATAGCCACTATTTTAAATTCAGCATATAAAAAAACGGCTAATTTTGGAACTAAATTTTTTGAAGATTTAACTGTAAAAGAGAAAATTGAGAAACAAATACGAAGCGGTAAAAATCGCAAAGAGGTAATCGAGTCCAATTCTGAATTTGATAAAAAAGACGTTGAGAAATGCATCGATGAAATAAAGGAAGAAATAAGCGTCTCTGACTTTTGGGAATACAATGACAAGGGGCGCATTTCATTAAAGCCGCACAAGTTTAAATTTTGGCTACAACAAAACAATTTTTATAAGTATTTCCCAACTAACACCAGTACGTTTACATTCATAAAAATTGAGCAAAATTTGGTTGAGGAGACAAGTGAAAAACGAATCAAAGATTTTGTTTTAAATAGTTTACTATCTCGCGACGATATTGGCTTCACTCCTTACGACTTTATGGCATCGTCAAATAAATACTTCCAAAGTGATTTCCTTGCTTTGCTTGAATCAACCGAAGTAAATATAAAAGAGGACACCCAAGAGGAGTGCTTTTTATACTTTAACAACTGCGTTGTGAGAGTGACTGATACCGATATATCAAAAATCGATTATATTGACTTAGATGGCTTTGTTTGGAAGCGTCAAATCATAAACCGAGAGTATATTGAAAGCGACCACCATAGCTCGACGTTTAGAAAGTTCCTTTGGCTTATTGCTGGGCAAGATGCTGAGAAATATAACTCATTCAAATCGGTAATCGGTTACCTATTGCATTCGTTTAAAACCTCAGCGAACAATAAAGCGATTATTTTTAACGATGAGACTATCTCTGAAAATCCAAATGGAGGAAGCGGAAAGGGTTTATTTTGGAACGCGCTTGCTCAAATGAAAAAAGTAAGCTCGATTGATGGCAAAACTTTTGAATTTACAAAGTCATTCCCTTACCAAACCGTATCAACCGACACGCAAATACTTGTATTTGATGACGTAAAAAAGAACTTTAATTTTGAGAGCTTATTTTCTTTGATTACTGAAGGAATCACACTTGAATACAAAGGTCAAGACGCTATTAAATTACCTGTAACAAAGAGCCCAAAAATACTAATCACAACAAATTACACCGTTGGAGGTGTTGGCGGATCGTTTGAGCGTCGAAAATTTGAGGTTGAAATGAGCGACTACTTTAGTTTTAAACACACTCCAGTTGATGAGTTTGGACATTTATTGTTTGATGATTGGGATGCTGAGGAATGGTTAAAATTTGACAATTTTATGATTACTTGCGTGCAATTTTACCTGCAAAATGGATTGACTAAGCACGACTTTAAAAACTTAGAAGTTCGCAAGTTTATCAAAAATACTTGCTTTGAGTTTTACGAATGGAGTAGGCCCGATCAAGATGGCAAAAATGAGAATATTGAGTTCAACGTTCGTTGTAATAAGCAAACTTACTACGACAATTTTGTAAATGAATATCCCGATTTTAGAACGTACAAGCTATCACAAAAACGTTTCTCCCAATGGATTGAACACTATTGCAAATTTTATGATTATAAATACTTAACAGGCAAATCAAATGGTGACCGCTGGTTTGAAATTGTAAACGAAAATTCTAATGTCGAGAATAACGAAGAAATTTATTTCTAATGGATTGATTTTATTTAAAATTAAATAGTATATTTGTATTAGTAGAGTCGTCGCTACAATAACAATTTTATAAAATTCCAGCACTGATAAAGACGACGACCTTTTGATGTGCTGGTTTTTACTTTTATGGAAATATGGAAAACAATTGAAGGATTTGAAAATTATCAAGTTTCAAATTTTGGAAATGTAAAACGAAAAAAATGTGAAATCATTTATAAAAATGGTTGTAAAACTTTTTATAAAGAAAAGATTTTAAAAAAAGAATTAAATAGAAAAATTTATCAAAGAGTCACTTTAAGTAGTTTTAATATTCAAAAACGATTTCAAGTTCATAGATTAGTTGCTTTTTATTTTTTAGAAAATCCTGATCAAAAACCTTGTGTTAATCATATAGATGGAAATGGATTAAATAATCATTATTCTAATTTAGAATGGGTTACTTATTCAGAAAATGAAAAACATTCTTATGATATTTTAGGAAAAATAAATCCAATTAGAAAATTAAAAAACTGCGATATTGTATACATAAAAAACAATTCAATTAAAGGAAAAAATAGTAATATTAAAGATATTGCATCTTTTTTTAGCGTTGATGTTTCTACAATTTATAATGTTTTAAATAATAAATATTATGTTAAAGCTTAGAGATTATCAAATAAAATTATCAAACGAGGCAGTTCAAATTTTAAAAAATAAACACATCGTTTACTTGGCGATGGCCGTGAGAACTGGCAAAAGTTTAACCGCACTCAATACGGCCCAATTATTTGCAGCCAAGCGAGTGTTGTTTTTAACAAAAAAGAAAGCAATCTCCTCAATACAATGGGACTACGATAATTTCGGGTTTACGTTTGATTTAACAATCATAAACGATGAGAGTTTACATTTAGTCAAGGGCGATTTTGATTTAATCATACACGATGAACACCACCGCTTCGGTGCATTCCCTAAGCCAAACGCAACGGCTAAGGAATTTAAAAAGCGTTTCAGTAAGCTCCCTATGATATTCCTAAGCGGTACGCCAACGCCCGAGTCATACTCGCAGTGGTACCATCAGTTTTGGGTAAGTGATTACTCGCCTTATAAAAACTATGCGAATTTTTATAAGTGGGCCGCTGAGTACGTCGACATAAAGGATAAACGCTTAGGGCATGGCATTGTCAAGGACTACTCAAACGCAAAAGAGAATCTTATTCGAAGATCCACACGGCCGTATATTATAACTTTCACACAAAAAGAGGCGGGCTTTACGACAAGCGTTAACGAGATGGTGCTGGAGTGCGAGATGCAGCCAATTACATACGAGGTCATTCGACGTCTTAAAAAGGATTTAATCGTTCGCAACGGACAAGGACAAATAATTTTAGGGGATACAGGCGTTAAGTTGATGCAAAAAGTACACCAGTTATCGAGTGGGACTTGTAAATTTGAGGACGGCAGCAGCAAAGTGATTGACGGATCAAAGGCCAGGTTTATAAAGGAGAAATTTCAAGGCGAGAAAATCGCAATCTTTTACAAATTCAAGGCGGAGTGGGATGCGCTCCTGCAAGTATTTGGAGCCGATTACTTGACAAACTCAGTTGAGGAGTTTGATTCAACCGATAAAAACATCGCTTTGCAAATAGTCAGCGGACGCGAGGGCGTCAGTTTAAAAAACGCAAAGTATCTGGTTTACTATAACATCGATTTTAGTGCTACGAGTTACTGGCAAAGCCGTGATCGCATGACCACAATGCAGCGACAAGAGAACGAGGTCTTTTGGATATTCTCAAAAGGTGGGATTGAATATGATATTTATAAGACCGTGCAGCAAAAAAAAGATTACACACTAAAAATATTTAAACAAAATGAACGTACTATCTCTATTTGATGGGATGTCTTGCGGTCAGCAAGCTCTCGAAAGAGCAGGAATAAAAGTCGATAACTACTACGCAAGTGAGATTGACAAATACGCCATTCAAGTAACGATGGCAAACTATCCAAATACAATTCAACTCGGAAGCGTTGTCGATGTGAATGGCTACGAATTACCTAAGATTGATTTACTAATTGGCGGATCGCCTTGTCAGT